>Ga0070735_10003410_pt1 | contig 13939 bp, 9 predicted proteins | sample Coa_R1_FD_66443 | JGI IMG/M metagenome (GOLD analysis project Ga0070735, IMG submission 66443) | Surface soil microbial communities from Centralia Pennsylvania, which are recovering from an underground coalmine fire - Coalmine... | ecosystem: Environmental > Terrestrial > Soil > Unclassified ...
GTCCGCACCGCCTCGCCCGATGCGCTCGCCGCCCTCATCGACCGCCTGCAGGCGAAGCTGGGCGACGCCGCCGTACGCCGCCCGCGCCTCGCCGAAAGCTGGACGCCCGAGCGCAGCGAGGTCTGGGAGGGCGCCGGGCCGGACCCCGCGCCCGCGCTCGAACGCGACGACGACCGCCTGCGACCCATCCTCATCTTCGATGCGCCCGAGCCGGTGGCGGCCATCGCCGAACTGCCGGACGGCGCGCCGGCCCGCTTCGTCTGGCGCCGCGCCGCGCGCCGCATCGTCCGCGCCGAGGGTCCAGAGCGGCTCTCGCCCGAGTGGTGGCGCGAGCGGGCGGGCGGGCCGGGGCGAACGCGCGACTACTACCGCGTCGAGGACGAGGAGGGCCGCCGCTACTGGCTCTTTCGCGAGGGGCTCTACGGGCGCGAGGACGCCGACACGCCCCCCGCCTGGTGGATCGCCGGGGTGTTCGCATGACCGCCGCTTACGCCGAGCTCGACCTGCGCTCGAACTTCAGCTTCCTCGAGGGCGGGTCGCATCCGGCCGAACTGGTCGACGAGGCCAAGGCTCTCGGTCACTCCGCCATCGGACTGGCCGACCGCAACACGCTGGCCGGCGTCGTGCGCGCGCATGCGGCGGCCAAGACGGCCCGGCTGCCGTTGCTGGTCGGCTGCCGGCTGGTCTTTACCGATGGAACCGAACTCATCGTCTACCCACGCGATCGGTCCGCTTACGGACGGCTTTGCCGGCTGCTCTCGCTCGGCAAGAGCGGCGTCGTCGGCTGGACGACGGACGAGGCCGGCCAGCGCATTCCCAAGGGCGAGTGCCATCTCGCCTTCGAGCAGGCCGTCGAACTGGGCGCAGGCATGGTGGCGCTGGTTCCGGCGCCGGCCCGGATCGACGCGGCCTTCGAGGCGCGGCTGCTGCGCTGGCGCAAGGCCTGGCCCGATGACCTGCATCTCGCCGCCGCGCCGCTGCATCGGGGCGACGACCGCGCCCGCCTGGCGCGCCTGGCCGCCATCGCCGAACGGACGGGGGCGCCGATGGTCGCCGTCAACGCCGTCCTCTACCACCAGTTCCAGCGCCGGCCGCTGCAGGACGTGCTGACCTGCATCCGGGAAAAGACGACCATCGATGCGGCCGGCTTCCGCCTGCAGGCGAATGCGGAGCGTTTCTTGAAGCCCGCGGCCGAGATGGCGCGCCTTTTCGCCGGCTATGAGGCGGCGATCGCGCGCACGCAGGCGATCGTCCGGGCCTGTCTCTTTTCCCTCGACGAGCTCAGCTACATCTATCCCGACGAGCCGGTTCCACCGGGTAAGACGCCGCAACAGCACCTGCAGGACCTCACCTTCCAGGGCGCCCGGCGATATTTCCCCCATGGAGTCAGCGCCAGCATCCTGGCGACGCTGAAGAAGGAGCTGCGCCTGATCCGCAAGGTGCGTTACGCGCCGTATTTTCTTACCGTGCATGACATCGTCCGCTGGGCGCGCGAGCCGGGGCGCGAGATCCTCTGCCAGGGGCGCGGATCGGCGGCGAACTCCGTGGTCTGCTATTGCCTGGGCATCACGTCGGTCGACCCCACCAAGCAGGACGTTCTCTTCGAACGCTTCATCTCGGAGGAGCGCAGCGAGCCGCCGGACATCGACGTCGACTTTGAGCACGAGCGCCGCGAAGAGGTGATGCAGTACGTCTACCAGCGCTATGGCCGCCATCGCGCGGCGATCTGCGCCACGGTCATCCATTATCGTCCGCGTTCGGCCATTCGCGACGTCGGCAAAGCGCTCGGACTGACCGAAGACGTCACCGCCCAGCTGGCCAACACCGTCTGGGGCTCGTTCGGCTCGCGCGTCGAGGAGGAGCACGTCGACGCGACAGGGCTGCAGCGGAACGACGCGCGCCTGAAGCGGGCGCTCGATCTGACGGCGGAGCTCATCCGCTTTCCCCGGCATCTCTCCCAGCACGTCGGCGGCTTCGTGCTCACCCAGGGCCCGCTCACCGAGACCGTGCCGATCGGCAACGGGGCCATGGACGACCGCACCTTCATCGAATGGGACAAGGACGACATCGACGAACTGAAGATCATGAAGGTGGACGTGCTGGCGCTGGGCATGCTGACCGCCATCCGCCGCGGCTTCCTGATGATCAGGCGACACTACGGCCTCGATCTCGACCTGGTCTCGCTGCCGAAGGAGGAGCCGCGCGTTTACGACATGCTGTGCAAGGCGGACTCGCTCGGCGTCTTCCAGGTGGAGAGCCGCGCGCAGATGAGCATGCTGCCGCGCCTTCGCCCGCGCGAGTTCTACGACCTCGTCGTCCAGGTGGCCATCGTCCGCCCCGGCCCGATCCAGGGCAACATGGTCCACCCCTATTTGAGCCGCCGCACCGAGCGGCGCATCGCGCGGGAAAACGGCCGGCCCTTCACGATCGAATTTCCGTCGCCATCGCCGGATCAGGGCGAAAAGGACGAACTCGAACGGGTGCTCGGCAAGACGCTGGGCGTGCCGCTCTTCCAGGAGCAGGCCATGCGCATCGCCATGGAGGCGGCGAAGTTCACCGGCGACGAGGCGAACGGGCTTCGCCGCGCGATGGCCACCTTCCGCCACATGGGCACCATCCACACCTATGAGGAAAAGATGGTCGGGCGCATGATCGCGCGCGGCTACGACCCCGAGTTCGCCAACAACTGCTTCAACCAGATCAAGGGGTTCGGCGAATACGGCTTCCCGGAAAGCCACGCGGCGGCCTTCGCCCACCTCGTCTACGTCTCCGCCTGGATCAAGTGGGCCTATCCGGAGGTGTTCGCCGCGGCGCTGCTCAACAGCCAGCCCATGGGCTTTTACGCTCCGGCCCAGATCATCCGCGACGCGAAAGCCCACGACGTCGAAGTCCGACACCCCGACGTGAATGCGAGCGACTGGGACTGCACGCTAGAAGAACCCTCGCCCCGCAAAGCGGGGAGAGGGCAAGGTGAGGGGCGCGGCCGCTCCGAGACAACGACGGCGCCGGCGTCGCGGCTGGACCGCCGCGGCCCCCTCACCCCGGCCCTCTCCCCCGCGAGCGGGGGAGAGGGAGAGTTCAGGCGTTGCCCCCTCCGCCTGGGCCTGCGGCAGATCGATGGGTTCAAGGAGGACTGGGCGCGGGCGATCATGGCGGCGCGTGAGGTTGGCGGGCCGTTCGACTCGCTGGAGGCGCTCAAGACCCGCGTCGCGCTGCCAGGGGCCGCGCTCGACATGCTGGCGGCCGCCGATGCGCTGAACTCGCTCGATCTCGCCCGCCGCCCGGCGCTTTGGGCCGCGCGCGGGCTCCCCGCCGCCAAGGACGCGCCGCTCTTCGTCTTCGCCGGGCTCGAGGAGGCCGACGGACCGCCGCCGGCCGCGCTCCCGCCCATGCCGCTCTCGGAAGAGGTGGTGCAGGACTACGAGACCATCCGCCTGTCGCTGAAGGCGCATCCGGTGAGCTTCCTGCGCCAGCGGCTCGCCGCCGCCGGCGTCCAGCCCGCCGCGACGCTCAAGGATGCGCCGGACAACGCCCGCGCGGCGGTGGCCGGGGTCGTGCTCGTCCGTCAGCGGCCGGGGTCCGCCAAGGGGGTCGTGTTCCTGACCATCGAGGACGAGAGCGGCGTCGCCAACGCCATCGTCTGGCCGAAGGCATTCGAGCGCTTCCGCCCCATCGTCATGGGCGCGCGCATGGTGCTGGCGCGGGGCCTCGTCCAGCACGCGCCGGACGGCGACGGCTACGTCACCCACCTGGTGGTCGAGACGATCGAGGATCGCACCGGCGACCTGGCGCTCTTGTCGACCCCGCCGATCCGGCCGCCCCGTTCGCACGGCGACGGCGCGGCCTCGGCCTCGCCCGACCGTGGCGAGCGCGAACACACCGAGCGCGTCATGCATCGCCACCCGCGAAACGTCCGCGTGCTGCCGCCCTCGCGCGACTTCCACTAGTGCGCCGCTTGGCCCGCTTGCGCTTGCGCCCGGAGCGGCGTAACGGGCCGCGCTGGAACGCGACGGGCCCCTCCGGTCGCCTGGGAGCAGCGCCTGAATGACTGCTGGCGAGCCTCGCAAAGCCGCCGCCCCGACGTCCGACCCCGCCAATCCAAACCCCGGCTCGAGCCCCGCCGGCCATGGCGGCCGCACGCGGACGCTGGCCCTGGCGGTCGGCGCGGTCGGCGTCGTCTTCGGCGACATCGGCACCAGCCCGCTCTACGCCTTTCGCCAGGCGCTGCAGCAGGCCGCCGGCGACGGCGGCGTCACTCCCGAGGCGATCTACGGCGTCGTGTCGCTGGCGCTCTGGGCGCTCTTCCTGGTCGTCACCGTCAAGTACGTGCTTTTTCTCATGCGCGCCGACAACAAGGGCGAGGGCGGCGTGCTCTCGCTGATGGCGCTGGCGCAGAACGCCATCGGGCGGCGAACGACGCTGGTCTTCGTGCTCGGCGTGGCTGGCGCGGCGCTCTTCTACGGCGACTGCATCATCACTCCGGCGATCTCGGTCCTTTCCGCCATCGAGGGGCTGAAGACCGTGCCGGGCCTGCACCAGGTCGTCTCGCTCAGCACCGTCCTGCTGGTCAGCCTCGCCATCCTGACCGGCCTTTTCATCGTCCAGTCGCGCGGCACGGCCGGCGTCGCCCGCTACTTCGGCCCCATCCTGATCTTCTGGTTCATCGCCATCGCCGCGACCGGCGTCATCCACCTGCTCGACGTCCCGGCCATCTTCCTCGCCCTCAGCCCGACCTATGCCGTCGGCTTTTTGCTGCATCACGGCGTGACCAGCTTCTTCGTGCTGGGCTCGGTGTTCCTCACCGTGACTGGGGCCGAGGCGCTCTACGCTGACATGGGCCACTTCGGGCGCTGGCCGATCCAGGCCGCCTGGCTCGTCCTCGTCCTGCCGTGCCTGGTGATCAACTACCTGGGCCAGGGCGCTTTCGCGCTCGATTTCGTCGCCCACGCCCGCGGCCCGGTCGGCGATGTCGACTGGTTCTTCCGCATGACTCCGGACATCCTGCGCGCGCCGATGGTGTTCCTGGCCACGGTCGCGACCGTCATCGCCAGCCAGGCCGTCATCACCGGCGCCTTCTCGATGACCCAGCAGGCGATGCAGCTCGGCCTCTTGCCGCGCATGGTGGTGCGGCAGACATCAGAGACCCAGGCGGGCCAGATCTACCTGCCGCAGATCAACATGATGCTGGCCATCGGCGTCGTGGTGCTGATCGCCGTCTTCAAGACCTCGGACAACCTCGGCCAGGCCTATGGGCTGGCGGTGACCGGGACCATGGTGGTGACCACCTCGCTCGCCTTCGTCGTGGTGCGGCGCCGCTGGCGCTGGCCGCTGGTGGGCGCGCTGGCGCTGATCGGCCCGCTCTGGGCGCTGGACGTGACCTTCCTCGCGGCCAACTCGCTGAAGATCTTCTCCGGCGCCGCCATGCCGCTGATGCTGGGCGCGGCCCTCTTCCTGATCATGGCGACCTGGGTCAGGGGCGGCGACATCGTGGCCGCGCGCGTCCGCCGCGACTCTCCGGACCTCGACGACTTCCTCGCCGTCCTCGCCGCCCGCCCGCCGCATCGCGTGGCCGGCACCGCCGTCTACCTCACCGCCGACCCCGACCACGCGCCGGGCGCGCTGCTCCACAACCTCAAGCACAACCGCGTGCTGCACGAGCACAACGTCATCCTCACCGTCTCCACCGCCGATACCCCGCGCGTGCCGGACTCCGAGCGGGTGAGCTTCGCGCGCATCAACGACGACTTCGTCCGCATCGCGCTGAAGTACGGCTTCATGGAGCGGCCAGACGTGCCGCGCGCCCTGGCCTCATGCCGCAAGTTCGGCTTCAGCCTGGACCTGATGTCGACGTCCTTCTTCCTCGGCCGCCGCACCGTGGTCGCAAACCTCAGGAAGGGTCTCGGCCAGTTGCAGGACCGACTCTTCATCCTCCTGGCCAAGAACGCGGCCAACCCGACCGACGTCTATCAAATCCCGCCGGGCCGCGTGCTCGAGATGGGCACACAGGTGAGCGTCTGATGCTGAAGCGCCTTCCCTTCGCCGTCGCCCTCGCACTGATCCTCACCGTCGCAGCCCCGACCCACGCCGCGCCGGACCCCAAGGTCGAGGCGCGCTACGCCCAGGCGCTCGCCGCCGCCAAGGCCGGGCCGCCGGATGCGGTGGACTGGCAGGCGTTCCGCTTCGCCTACGCCGACTCCGCCGAATTCGACCCGGAGGGGATCAAGGTCGAGGACGCCAAGAAGGCGATGTTCGCGGCGCTCAACGCCCACGACGCCGCGCAGGCCATCGCGCAGGCGGGCAAGGTGCTGGCCGACAACTTCGCCGACATCGACGCCCACATCGTCCTCGATCTCGCCTACGCCCAGACCGGCGCCGCCGCCGCCGAGGCGCGCGAGCACGCGACCGTGCTGGCCATCCTGCGCTCGATCCGCACCGGCGACGGCGCCTCGCCCGCCCAGGCGTTCACGGTGATCAGCGTCGGCGAGGAGTACCAGGTCATGCGGGCCTTCGTGATGACGGTGCAGGGCCAGGCGCTGGTGGAAGCCGACGGCCACAGCTACGACCGGCTGAGCGTCGTCGACGGCGAGGGCAAGGCGCACACCTTCTTCTTTCTCGTCGACCGCGTCCTCGCCGCCGAAGCCGCCGGCCTCGGCCTGCCCAAGCACTGAGCCCACGAGCAATCCCCTCCCCCTTGCGGGGAGGGGTTGGCGGTGGGGGAGCTGGCGCAGCTAAGACGGCTGGCCGCTGACTTGGTCCGCCACGTCAGAACATCGGAGCGGACACCCCCATCCCCAACCCCTTCCCCGCAAGGGGGAAGGGGCTCTTTAAGGCGCCGGCGTCCAGCCGAAGGACGAGCCCTCGAGCTGCGGGCGGTCGTCGGTGATCTCCCACCAGAGCGCCTTGGACGACACGAACGCGTGGAACTCGGGCCGCACGCCCGGATCGCCGTCGGTGGTCCCGAGGCGGATGTGGCAGACGCCGCGGTCATGGCGCTCGGTGAACAGGCTCGACCCGCAGTGGCGGCAAAAGCAGCGCAGCACGCCGGGCGAGGACTCGTAGCGGCTGACCGCTTCGGCGCCAGCGGTTACGCTCAGGCTCTCCAGCGGCGCCCGCATCGAGCTCGCGAACGCGCTCCCGCTCCACTTGCGGCAGCGGCTGCAATGGCAGTTGTAGGTGGGCCCCTCCGACCGCGGGATCTCATACCGCACGACGCCGCAAAGGCAGCTTCCGGTGATCATCTGCGGACTCCTCAGTCGAAGGCGTCGGCCAGATCGGGCGGCCTCCAGCCCTCTTTGATGCGTGTGAGCTCGCGGTAAGCTGCGGCTATCAGGACCACGTCTATGAGGGCCACAAGGCGGCTGAGCACGACCTGAGTCACAGTGATTGCCGGCGGCATTGCTGGCCGGTGGGTAAAGCCAATTGCGAAAGTCACCAAGAGCCCAGAGAGCACGGTGAGCGGCACCGTCATCATCGAGATCGCGAAGTAACTCCACCGGTGGCGGTTCACGAGCCGAGCTGAGCGCCAAATCGTCTCTAGTGGACCGAGCTCGTCCGCCGCCAGGACGGGGATCGCTGGTCCAATCAACATGTAGAGGGCGAGTTCCACGCCGACAAACGCGAAGGTGCGCGGAATGTCGGCCAGCACGTTCCGGCTCATCGGAACTGCAAGTTCGATCAACGACGGGAGGTTCGTGATGGCGACGACGATGACGAGAGCCGGCCCGACTCTGAACGTCGTTCGTAACGACTTGGCGAGGCCTCGAACCAATGATGGCCGCTCCGCGAGCGCCACGCACGTGCTGGCGAGGTCAATCAACGTCGCCACGATCACTCCAGCGACGCCGACCATCAGCGTGATCGCCCATCCCTCGGATCCCACCGGCTGAGACCTTGCGGAACGCAAGGCGGCCGCCGATGGATAGAAACTCCGGTGGAGCGAGCTGAGGCCGAACGCTGCCGCCCAACCCAGCGTCTCAAGGCCGACCAGGGCCGGCCAGTATCGGATCAGCCTTCGGATGGCGTCGGCGACGACGCGGCCGATCTCGAACCGCCCATCCTGCGGCGATGTCATATGCGGCGTCGATGCCCCCACAACCGACAGTTAGCGGCCGCGGGCTTGTAGGAGTCCAGTTCGCTGTTGACCGCCTCCCTGGCCGGCGTAGACTCCGCGCCATTCTCCGGGGAGTCCCGCGAAGGGGCTGAGATTCCGCTGACGCGGTGACCCGCTGAACCTGATCCGGGTCATGCCGGCGAAGGGAGAGAACCGGGACCACGGCGCCGCCGCCGCTCCCTCTTTTCATCCGCCGCCGGACCGCCCGCTTAAACCGGAGCGCCGCCGCGCATGAACGTCCAAACGCCCATCGCCATCCCGACCGGAGAGCGTCCCGGCTCGCGCAAGGTCTTCCAGGAGGGCGTGCTGTTCCCCTGCCTGCGCGTGCCGTTTCGCGAGGTCGCCGTGCACCCGAGCGCCGGCGAGCCGCCGGTCGTGCTCTACGACCCGTCCGGCCCCTACACCGATCCCACCGCGTCCATCGACATCGACAAGGGCCTCGAGCGCTCGCGCGACGCCTGGGTGCTGGCGCGCGGCGATGTGGAGGAGGTCGTTGCGCGGCCGTTGACGCCCATGGACAACGGCGGCGCCCGCGGCCGCTACCTCGCGCCGCAGTTCACCAACGTCCGCGCGCCATTCCGCGCCAGGGCCGGTCGCGCGATCACCCAGCTCGAGTACGCCCGCGCCGGCGTGGTCACCGCCGAAATGGAGTACGTCGCCATCCGCGAGAACCTCAGGCGCGACGCGGCGGCCGACGTCGCCCGCGACGGGGAGGACTTCGGCGCCTCGATCCCGGATTACGTCACGCCAGAATTCGTGCGCGACGAGGTGGCCCGCGGCCGCGCCATCATCCCCGCCAACGTCAACCACGGCGAACTGGAGCCGATGGCGATCGGGCGGAATTTCCTGGTGAAGATCAACGCCAACATCGGCAACTCGGCGGTGCTGAGTCAGGTGTCGGACGAGGTCGACAAAATGGTCTGGGCGATCCGCTGGGGCGCCGACACGATCATGGACCTCTCGACCGGGCGCAACATCCACAACATCCGCGAGTGGATCATCCGGAACTGCCCGACCCCGCTCGGCACCGTGCCCATCTACCAGGCGCTGGAGAAGGTGGGCGGCGTGGCCGAGGACCTGACGTTCGAGATCTTCCGCGACACGCTCATCGAGCAGGCCGAACAGGGGGTGGACTATTTCACCATCCACGCGGGCGTGCGGCTGCCCTATATTCCGCTTACGGCCAAACGCGTCACGGGCATCGTCTCCCGCGGCGGCTCGATCATGGCCAAGTGGTGCCTGGCGCACCACCGCGAGAACTTCCTCTACGAGCACTTCGAGGACATCTGCGACGTCATGCGCGCCTACGACGTCTCCTTCAGTCTGGGCGACGGCCTGAGGCCGGGCTCGACCGCGGATGCCAACGACGCGGCGCAGTTCGCGGAGCTGGAAACCCTCGGTGAACTGACGAAAGTTGCGTGGGCGAAGGGCGTGCAGGTGATGATCGAGGGCCCCGGCCACGTGCCGATGCACAAGATCAAGGCCAATGTCGACAAGCAGCTCAAGGCCTGCGGCGAGGCGCCTTTCTACACGCTAGGTCCGCTCGTCACCGATGTCGCGCCCGGCTACGACCACATCACGTCGGCCATCGGCGCGGCGATGATCGGCTGGTTCGGCACCGCCATGCTTTGCTACGTGACGCCGAAGGAGCACCTCGGCCTGCCCGACCGCGAGGACGTCAAGCAGGGGGTGATCGCCTACAAGATCGCCGCCCACGCCGCCGATCTCGCCAAGGGCCACCCCGGCGCCCGCGACTGGGACGACGCCCTCTCGCGCGCCCGCTTCGAGTTCCGTTGGGAGGACCAGTTCAACCTCGGCCTCGATCCGGAAACCGCGCGCGCGTTCCACGATGAAACGATGCCGAAGGAGGCGCACAAGACCGCCCACTTCTGCTCCATGTGCGGCCCGAAGTTCTGTTCGATGAAGATCAGCCAGGACATCCGCGACGCCGCCAACGCCCAGAACGACGTCGCCGCCGCCGGCATGGCCGAGATGGCGGAGAAGTTCAGGAGCGGCGGCGGCGAGATCTACGTTGAGGCCAAGCCGGACGCGTGAGCGACGCGAAGCCGGCGCCGCCGCGCATCCACATCACCGGCGCGTCCGGATGCGGGGTCTCGACGCTGGGCGCGGCGCTGGCGGTGCGGCTTGGCGCGACGCACCTGGACACCGACGATTTCTACTGGCTGCCGACCGATCCGCCGTACCGCCAATCGCGCGCGATCGCCGAGCGGCTGCGCCTGGTTCGGCAGGCCTTCGATGCCGCTGACGGCGGATGGGTGCTGTCCGGCTCGCTGGACGGCTGGGGCGACCCGCTGATCCCGCGCTTCGAGCGGGTGGTGTTCCTGGATGCGCCGACCGCGGTGCGCCTCTCGCGACTGGCCGCCCGCGAACGCGAGCGCTATGGCGCCGCCATCGAGCCGGGCGGCCCGCTCGCTGACCAGCACCGCGACTTCATGGCCTTCGCTGCCGCTTACGATGACGGCCGGTTCACCGGCGCCCTTCAGGGCCGCCACCGCGCCCGTCACGAGGCGTGGCTTGTCGCCCTCCCGTGCCCGGTGCAGCGCCTGGACGCGACCGAGCCGACCGAGAGCCTGGTCGCCGCCGTCCTCTCGCGCCGCGCGGCGCAGGCGGGGTAGGCAGGATGGACGAAGGCTGGCGCATGGTGACGATCGGGTTCGAGGGCGGGCCGGCCGTCGTCGACGGCGTCGACGTGTGGAAGCACAAGTGGCGCTCTCTGCGCGCGCAGGTGCAGCTGCCGCACCCCGCCTATCCCGACGAGGTGCACAGCTACAGCATCTGGGAGGTGCGGCCCCCGTTTCACCGGCCGGTGCGCTTCGCCGCCTGCGAGCTTTCCGGCGGCGTCTATGGCTTCTACGAGCCGGCCTAGACGCGTGCGGCCAATTGCGGGTTGGCCGGTCAAGAGAACGATGTTTAGTTAGAACGAGACCGGCGGGACGAAGGCAGAGGTTCGGGTGAGCGAGACGATTGAAAAGGCGCGGGCGGCGCTGACCGGCGAGGTGGACGCCATCGTGGTCGGCGCGGGTTTCGGCGGCATGTACATGCTGCACAAGCTGCGCGAGCTGGGCGTGAACGTGCAGGGGTTCGAGGCCGGCGCCGACGTCGGCGGGACCTGGTACTGGAACCGCTACCCGGGCGCACGCTGCGACATCCCCAGCCTCGCCTATTCCTACACCTGGTCGGAGGAGCTGCGCGGCGAGTGGCGCTGGACCGAGAAATACGCCGCCCAGCCGGAGATCCTGGCTTACGCCAACCATGTCGCCGACAAATTCGACCTTCGCCCGATGATCGCCTTCGGAACGCGCGTCGAGCGGGCGACCTTCGACGATGCGACCAACCTCTGGCGGGTCGAGACCGACCGCGGCGACAAGCTCGCCGCGCGCCACCTGATCATGGCGGCCGGATGCCTCTCGACGCCGCGCAAGCCGCCGATCCCTGGCGTCGACAGCTTCAAGGGGCCGACCTACCACACCGGCGCCTGGCCGCACGAAGGCGTCGACTTCACCGGCCAGCGCGTGGCCGTGATCGGCACCGGCTCGTCCGGCATCCAGTCGATTCCCGAGATCGCCCGCCAGGCCGACCGCGTTACCGTGTTTCAGCGCACGCCCAACTTCTCGATCCCCGCCCGCAACACCCCGCTGCGCGACAAGGACATTGAGGCGTTCAACGCCGCCTATCCCGCCTACCTCGCAATGGTGAAGGGGCCCGGCATGGGCTTCGGCGGCAACAGCGGCGAACTGCCGATCCCGGACGATGAAGCGCAGCGCCAGCGATACGAGGAGCTCTGGGCGCTGGGCGGCGCCGGCTTCCTCGCCGCCTGGGGGAATCTCCTGACCTCGATCGAGGTCAACGACCGCGCCGCCGGTTTCGTGCGCGACAAGATCAAGGGGATGGTCGCCGACCCGGTCACCGCCGAGCGGCTGTCGCCCTACGATCACCCGCTGGGCACCAAGCGCATCTGCGTCGATACCGGCTACTACGAGACCTACAACCGCGAGAACGTCGAGCTGGTGAACCTGCGCGAGACGCCGATCGAAGAGATCACCGAGACGGCCGTCCGCACCACGGATGCGACATACGAGATCGACGCGCTGGTGTTCGCCACCGGCTTCGACGCCATGACCGGCGCGCTCCTGGCGATCGACATCCACGGCGCGAACGGCGTCGACTTCCGCAAGGCCTGGGCGGAGGGCCCTAAGGCTTACCTGGGCCTGGCCGTCGCGGGGTTCCCGAACCTCTTCCTCATCACCGGTCCCGGCAGCCCGTCGGTGCTCTCCAACATGATCAACTCCATTGAGCAGCATGTGGAGTGGATCGCCGACTGCGTCGCCTACATGCGCGAGAAGGGGCTGACCCGCATCAGCGCCGACCAGACGGCCATGGAGGAGTGGGTCGCCCACGTGCGCCGCGTGGCCGACAGGACGCTCTTCCCGCGCGCCGCTTCCTGGTACATGGGGGCCAACGTCCCCGGCAAACCGCGCGTCTTCATGCCCTACATCGGGCCCGGCTACCGCAAGACCTGCAGCGAAGTGGCGGCCGAAGGCTACCGGGGGTTCGCGCTGGCCTGAAGAGGAGGCCGTCTCAGATGCTCACCTTGCCTGACGTGTTCGAGTTCTTGTCGGACGCCTGGATCGACGAGGCGCGCCGGTTCCTGGAAAAGGCGGTCGAGCAGCGGAACGAGGCGTTGGCGGGCCAGCCCTGGTCGCTCAGCGAGCGGTTCGAGAACGCGCCGCCGCATCTTCAGCTCCCGGACGATACCGGCGCCTGGACAGCGCGCTATGATGGCGAGGCGATCACGGTCGCGCGAGGCTTCGACGCGAGCGCCGACTTGGTGGTGGAAGGCGACTACCAGGCGGGCCTCGCCGGCGGCCAGTTCATCGGCATGCTGGCGCCCGGCGCGATGAAGGCGATGCGCCGAGAGGTCGCGGCCATGCACGGCAAGGACGCCGTGCGCATGAAGGGCCGCATCGCGAACCCCGCCTCGGGCGAAATCCTGGCGCTGCTGCACGACCACATGGGCCGCCGCACGGTCGAGAACCCCGACCTGAAGCACCGCGCCGGGCGCCAGGGCCTGACCCGCCACATCCGCGAGATGGAAGCGCAGGGCTACACCGTGATCGAGCGGGCGATCTCAGCGGAGTTCGCGGACGAGGTCAGGGCCGCGACGCTGCGCGCGCTGCTGCCGCACCAGAGCTTTTCGATGAACTGGATGCTCTACCACGGCCGCGAGTTCGAACAGCTGATCCAGAACCCAATGCTCATGACCCTGATCGACGCCTCGCTCGGTCGCGGCGCGGTGATCGCCTCCTTCTCGTCGATCAAGAAGGGGCCGGGGCCTGGCGTCATTCCGATTCACACGGACTATGCGCACGTGCCGGAGCCCTATCCGGAGTTCTCGCTGACCGGCGTCGGCGTCTGGGCGCTGGAGGATTGGACGGTGGAGGCCGGCCCCACCTGGATCGTGCCCGGCAGCCACAAGATGCGCCGCCCGCCGAAGCCGGGCGAAGGCCACAACCAGGGCGTCCCGATCACCATGCCGAAGGGCTCCGTGGTCTATTTCCACCACGGCGTGTGGCACTGGCAAGGCGACCGCACAGAGCCGGGCGACCGGGTGACTCTGCACGCCCACTTCAACCGCGGCATCCTGAGGAGCCTGGAGCCGAAGAAGACCGATGTGCAGATGCTGCACCGCAATTCGCCGCGCCTCGGCGAGATGCTCGGCGAGGACGACTGGTTCGACAAGATGAGCGCCCAGGGCCGCGACTACGGCCGCTTCGCCTACATGAACAAGCTCCTCGCCTTCACCGAGGA
>Ga0070735_10003411_pt1 | contig 13928 bp, 10 predicted proteins | sample Coa_R1_FD_66443 | JGI IMG/M metagenome (GOLD analysis project Ga0070735, IMG submission 66443) | Surface soil microbial communities from Centralia Pennsylvania, which are recovering from an underground coalmine fire - Coalmine... | ecosystem: Environmental > Terrestrial > Soil > Unclassified ...
TGGTCTTCAAGTTCGTTCCAGCGCATACGGGTTCCTGCCCGCCCGGTGGCATGAGCCAGGCGGCCAGCGCTTCACCGAGACCTACCGCTTCGACGACCTGCGGGTGGCGCAGAGCGAGCCGTCCGGTATCCGCACCCAAACCTAAGTTCAGATAATCCCACCTGGCGCGCGAAGCCGGCATGCGCCCGCCGCGCCCGCCGTCTTCTGCGCGCCTGCCCAAGAACCCCGCCTCAGCCGCCAGCCACGATCCGCGCGAGCCGCAACATCGTGTATACTATTCCCATTGAGGAACTGTCAGGTCATCAAAGGCATCGAAGGAGAAGAGTAGGCGGGCCGCGCGGCCTCAGAGAGGGGGGAACAGGTGGAAGCCCCCCGGCAAGCGCCCCGCCGAACGTCGCTCCGGAGCCGCGAAAGCCGGGTACGCCCGTTACAGCGAACGAGTGCCCGCCGCCCCATAACGGCCGCGGGAACGAAGGTGGTACCGCGCGAGCTTTTACCGGCCCGCGTCCTTCCGGTCACAGGCCGTGAAGGACGCGGGCCGCAGTCACGAATCGGTATTCCGGTTTTCAGGCATTCGGGTATTCAGGAAACCCGGCGACGCACCGCAAGCCCGCCCGAACACCTGAAGACCTGAACACCCGAACGCCTGAAAACCTGAAAACCCGAACACCCGAACACCAACCACCCAAAGGAGCCATACCATGCCCACAGAGCTGGCAAAAGCCTACGATCCCAGGCAGGTGGAGGAGAAGTGGTACGCCTACTGGAAGGCGATCGGCTGCTTCCACGCCGTGCCGGAGCCGGGCAAGCCCAACTACTCGATCACCATTCCGCCGCCCAACATCACCGGCAGCCTGCACATGGGCCACGCGCTCAACAACACCATTCTGGACGCGATGACCCGCTGGCACCGGATGCGCGGCTTCTGCGCGCTCTGCCTCCCCGGAACCGATCATGCCGGCATCGCCACGCAGGCCGTGGTCGAGCGCGAGCTGGCGAAGGAGGGCAAGACGCGGCAGGAGCTGGGTCGCGAGGCGTTCATCGCGCGCTGCTGGGAGTGGCGCGAGCAGTACGGCACCCGCATCTATCACCAGTTCGAGCGGCTCGGCTGCTCCTTCGATTGGGACCGCGTTCGGTTCACGCTGGACGAGTCCTACGTCGAGGCGATCATGGAGGAGTTCCGCTCCTGGTACGAGCGCGGGCTCATCTACCGCGGCGTGCGGGTGGTGAACTGGGACGTGAAGTTCCAGTCCTCCGTGTCGGACATCGAGGTGAATATGGAGACGCGCGCCGGCAAGCTGTACCACTTGCGCTACCCGTTTGCGGACGGCTCCGGCTCCGTCACGATCGCGACCACGCGCCCCGAGACCCTGCTGGGCGACACGGCGGTCGCAGCCAACCCGGACGACGCGCGCTACCAGCCGCTCTTCGGCAAGCTCCTGCGCCTGCCGCTGACGGACCGTGAAATCCCGCTTATAGCAGACGAGTACGCCAAACCGGAGTTCGGCTCTGGCGCGGTGAAGGTGACGCCCGCGCACGACCTGAATGACTTCGAGTGCGGTCAGCGCCACGGCCTGCCGCAGATCATCGTGATCGGCAAGGACGGCCGCATGACCGAGGCCGCCGGTCCCGACTACGCCGGCCTCGACCGGTTCGAGGCCCGCAAGCGCGTCCTCGCCGACATGGAGGCGCTCGGCCTACTCGAAAAAGTGGAGGACTACACGATCCAGCTGCCGATCTCCGACCGGTCCAAAGAGGTTATCGAACCGCTGCTCTCCGAGGAGTGGTTCGTCGACATGCGCCCGCTCGCCCGGCCCGCCATCGACGCCGTGAAGGAGGGCCGAATCCGGTTCTATCCCGACCGCTTCAAGGATATCTACCTCTACTGGATGGAGAATATCCGCGACTGGAACATCAGCCGGCAGCTCTGGTGGGGCCATCGCATTCCCCTGTGGTGGACCGACGATCCCGCGGCGACGGGCGGCAAGCTGGAGCCGAGCGGACGCCGGCACGCCTTCGCGCGCACCCGCGAGCAGGCCGTGGCCGCGCTCGGCACGGAGGCGTGCTGGCAGGACGAGGACGTGCTCGACACCTGGTTCTCCTCCGCGCTCTGGCCCCATGCCACGCTCGGCTGGCCGGAGCAGACGGAGGACCTGGCGGCCTTCTATCCGACCAGCCTGCTCTCCACGGCGCAGGAGATCCTCTATCTCTGGGTGGCGCGGATGATCATGACCGGCCTCGATTTTGTCGGCGACATCCCGTTCCGCGACGTCTACATCCACGCCACCGTTCTGGATGCCAAGGGCGAGCGGATGAGCAAGTCCAAGGGAAACGGCATCGATCCGCTGGATCTGATCGACAAGTACGGCGCCGATGCGACCCGGCTCTCCCTGATGCAGCAGGCCGGCAAGAACCAGGACATTCGCTACAGCGAGCAGCGCACGGAAATCGCCGCCAACTTCTGCAACAAGCTCTGGAACGCATCGCGATTCGTGCTGATGAACCTGGAGGACCGAGACGAAGCAACCGCCGAACATACCGATCCGCCGATCACGCCGATTCAGACAACCGGCAACCAGCTGCCAGCTACCAGCCACCAGCTGCCATCTGCCAGCTATCAACCACCTGCCACAATCGCCGACCGCTGGATTCTCTCCCGGCTGAACGCGACGGCGGCGGCGGTGAGCTCCGCGCTCGCGAGCTACGACATGGACGACGCGACGCGCGCGCTCTACGAGTTCTTCTGGAACGAGTTCTGCGACTGGTACGTGGAGATGGCCAAGCCACGGCTTCGCGGCGATACCGGAGAACGCGCTGCCGCCCGCCAGATGCTCGCCGGCGTGCTGGACCAGACGCTTCGTCTGCTCCACCCGATCCTGCCTTTCATCACCGAGGAGATCTGGCAGGCGCTCGAAGCAACAGCCGGCAGCCCAATTCGGAGCCGCATGGCTCGGCAGCCCGGTACGGGGCCGCAAGCCTCGACAATCGGCGTCAGCCCGGCCATCCACCCCCCAAGCAGCGACAAGGAACCAGCAACTACCAACCACCAGCCCGCTGCCAGCTACCAGCTACCAGCTGCCACCATCTCCCTCGCGCCCTACCCCGAGGCGCGCGCGGAGCTCGACGATCCCGCCGCCGAGGCGCAGATGGCGACCGTGATCGAAGCGACGCGCGCACTTCGCAATCTGCGCGCGGAGTTAGGGATCGCGCCGGGCGCCAGGCTTCAAGCGATGGCGGTCGCCATGCCCGGCGCGGCCCGCGAGGCGCTCGCGGAGAACGCGGCCCTGATCGCGGAGCTGGCCCGGCTGGCCGCGCTGAGCGTATCGGACTCGCCGCCCTCCGCCGGGAGCGGAAAATGGGTCGCCACGCCGATAGCAGGCGCGGAGGTCTTCCTGGAGATCGGCGACGCGCTCGATACCGAGAAAGAGATCGCCCGCATCGACAAGGAGCTGGCCGAGATCGAGAAGCAGGTGGCGCGCGCCGGCGGCATGCTTGCGAACCCGGCATTCACCGAGCGCGCGCCGGCGGACAAGGTCCAGCAGGAGCGGGACCGACTCGCCACATGGCAGGAAAAGGAGGTCCGGCTGCGGGAGCGCCGCGCCATTTTCGAGCGTTGAGATCGTGGTGCCACAATGGTCGCAACGGCTCATATATGCAATTGCCTAGTTATCTTTCCGCCGATGGGTTGGGACCTATTTCGGTGCAGCTTCGATCATACACAAGCCTATCGCAGTCGACTTTTCACCGTGACTATCGGCCTCTGGGTATGATCGCCCATACGCAGCGGCGACTTGAACTGGACCGGGCCTCAAGTGTGCGGTTGTGGCGAGGGTAGGCGGCCTTTACGGCACCAAACACTCAGTGTAAGGAAGAGAAAATGGCAGACAACCAGACACGAGGCGGATCCAGCGAGCAGCATGCTGAGGCTGGACGCCAGAGCCATCAGGACCAGGGACGCGGTCAGGGCCAGGGCGGCGGAGAAGACGGGCGCGGCTGGCATGGCGACCCGCAGGGCCACGCAGAGGCCGGCCGCAAGGGCGGCGAGGCCGTGAGCCAGGATCGCGAGCACATGGCCGAGATCGGAAGGAAAGGCGGAGAGGCCCGCGGCGACAACGACTCCGGTGGCCGGAGCGGCAGCTCGGGCAGCAACCAGGGCAGCTCGGGCAGCTCCGGAAGCAGCCAGAGTGGCAGCAGCCAGCGCGGAGGATCCTCGGAACAGCATGCCGAGGCTGGCCGGCAGAGCCATAAGAACGACTGATCGACCGGGCACGCCAGATCAAGCCGGCAGCCGGCCTCGCACCGTAGCCCGACTGCCGGTTTTCATTTTCCGCCGACGATAATCATTGTCCGCCGCCGCACACTCGCGGCTCACGGCGTGCCGATGATGGCGTTCAATATCTCGGTTATGAGATCGTACACCTCCGGCCGCGTGTTTGTCAGCAGCCATTCGGCCTGCAAGCGGATTTGCGGCAGCGCTTCGAACGCAAAACCACCGGGAGTGATGGCCGATGTCTCATGAGCGCCATTGCGTTTTCGGAACAGCGTAATGACTCCGTTTTGTCGGTCCACGAATGCAATCTCGGTGACCCCGGTCTGGCGGTAGTCCGCTTCTAGCGCGATCATGTCGGAAGGCCGATCGCCGGGCGAACGGAATTCGATCACCAGGTCCGGCGCGCCGTAGACGGCCCTTTCCTGGACGATTTCGCGCCGAGATTCCCGAACGAACAGTATGTCCGGTAGACGTCCGCCAAATTCGGTGATCTCAACGGCCGTACGCGAGCCAATAACGATACCAAGCCCATGCTTGCTGCATATGACGCCAAGCACTCTGTTGAGCCACGCAATCGACCACTCGTGATCCAGTTGCGCGGCCATTTTCTCCACCAGCATTCCGTCGACGAGCTCGACAAAGTCCTTGTCGCCCGTGATGTCAAGAAAGCGTTCAAACGTAATCGGGTGATCGTCACCGAAAAGGCGCCGCTCTTCCGTCCATTCGCGAATGCCGCTTTCTTGAAGGAATGTTCCAGTCATACCGTGGTCCGATCTGCCCAGGCGATCCTCATTGGCCGTACTTGAACTCCTGGTGCTCGATGATCGACTCGGCCCGGGCGATGCGGGCGCTGGTTACCGGGTGGTTGCGCGCCCATTCGGGGTCGCCGCCGCCCTCCCGCTTCTCCATCCGGTGGAGCTTCTCGAAGAAGCGGACCATGCCTCGCGGATCGTAGCCGGCGAAGTGCGCGTAGCTCAGGCCGCGCCGGTCGGCGTCGTACTCATCATCGCGGCTATACTTGAGGCCGGCGAGCTCCGCGCCAAGCCCCGCCAGGTTCTGCCCCGTCGCGCCGATGGGCGCGAGCGTGATCGCAACGTTCGTCAGAATCTGCGTCGATATCTGCCGCGCGGCATGACGTCCATTCACATGGCCGAGCTCATGTCCCAGGATGCAGGCCAGCGCGTCGTCGTCGTCGCCGACCATGTCGAGGAGTCCGCGATATACGTAGACCGGCCCGCCCGGGATTGAGAATGCGTTAATCTCCTTGTCGTCCAGTACCTTGAAGCTGTAGGGAATGTCGCGGCGGTCCATGTGCGCGAGAAGGCTCTGCCCGATGCGACGCACCCGCTCGGCATCCGGCGAGCTGGTATCGACGCGATACTGCTGCTCTATCTGCCGCTCGCCCTCGCGACCCAGGTTCACCTCCTGCTTGGTGGAGAGGAAGCTGCGCGTCCGGCATCCGGCAAGCCCGACCGCGCAGAGCGCCGCCGCCAACACTGCAATGCTGCGTACGTGTCGCGCGCCTGCACGATTGCCGCGCCAAACAGCCATCACGCCTGCCGACACCCTCCGACTGAACATGGTAACGCTCTCCCGAAAACGCAGTACTGGGGGAACAACTGGCATCGCTAGCGGTATCGCGGCCCCGGGGGAGAGCGCGAGCTCTGCGGACAAGGGATTTCGTCGCCTGCACCCGAACGCGCGGAACAATCCATCGCATCTGCGTGAAACTGCTGGAACCCGGACGAAGCGCAGGCCCCCGTGCTCGCACGCCAGCCATCATCGCAATGACACTGGAACGCCACGTCGTTCGAGACTCGGGGCCGCCTTAAACCAGTATATCAGATAGCGCGAAAGAATGTCCATCACGACAAGAGCCGCATTGACAGCGGCTGATCATAACTGCTACAATGCTGCCGGGACCGTAAATAGACCAGGCCGGAGCCGCGAGGCGACGCGCCGCCATGGTTCGGTCCAGGGGTTCTATGTCCACGCCACAACACCCGGCCCATGACGAGATCCGGAAAGCAGTGATCCCGGCGGCCGGCCTCGGAACACGACTACGACCGCTGACGAACGCTTTCCCGAAGGAGCTCCTGCCAGTCGGACGACTGCCCGTTCTGGCGCACATTGCCGATGAGCTAATCGGCGCCGGAATCTCGGACGCGCTGTTTATCGTGTCCGACCGGAAGCCACAAATCCGGTCGTATTTCGGCGATCGGTATGACGCGGCGTGGGCCGGTGCTACGCTCCGGTGCTCCTATGTGACGCAGCGCCGGCAGCAGGGCCTCGGCGACGCGTTGTTGTACGCCGAAGATTGGACGGCCGGCGAGCCGTTTGCGGTGGCGTTTGGCGACTGCATGATCGACGCGCCGGAACCGGCCGCACCGCTGCGCAGGCTGCTGCGCGCGCATCGCAGGGCAGGCGCTGCCGTTCTGACGGAAGCAGTCCGGCCCAAAGAGGTGTCGCGATATGGAGTGCTGGCGCCGGCACGCGACGCCGATGTCTCCAGTGGGCTGGCGTTTCGAGTCGCGGACATCGTGGAGAAGCCCCCGCCCGCGGAGGCGCCGAGCAGAATGGTGGTCGCCGCTCGCTGGGTGCTGGACACGGCGATCTTCGGGCACCTGCGCGCATCGCGGCCGGATGCCCGCGGTGAGCTGAGCCTGACGGAGGCCGTACGCGGCCTCATCGCTGGAGGAGCCGAATGCTGGGCCGCCCCGCTGCTCGAAGGCGAGGCGAGGCGCGATATCGGCAACTTCGAATCGTTCTTTACCTCCTTTGTGCGCGCCGCGCTGCGCGACGCCGAGTTCGGTGCGAGCGTGCGCCGTGTCGCCGCGGAGGAGATGGCCCGTCCGCCATCCCGATCGCACTGATCCATCCCGCCAGTCCCGCCGCCGCTCGGCCGTTTCGCCGCCTCATTCCGCGCTCCTCTCCAGGCGGATGACCGGCAGACAAATCGGCGTCGGGTATAGTAACGGCGGCAATCGGGGTGCGGAGCCAACATTTCCCCATGCGTAGCGCGCTGACGGCAGGCCGCCATAAGCGGACGACCGGGCAGCGCGGAGCGACGCCGGGCTAATCTGGCCGAGAGCCGGAGCTGGTACAGCTTCGGCCTGGAGGAGAGTTTGAAAGTACCACTCGCGGATCTGCAGGCGCAGTATTACGAGCTCAAGGAGCAGATCGACGCCGCGATTGTCACGGTCATCGAAAGCTGCCGGTTCAGCGGCGGACCGGTCGTATCACAACTGGAGGATGAGATCGCGGAGGTCTGCGGCGCGAAGTTCGGCGTCGGCGTCGCGTCGGGAACCGATGCGCTCGTGCTCTCGCTGGTGGCGTGCGGAGTGGGCGCCGGCGACGAGGTCATCACCACGCCCTTCACGTTCGGCGCCACGTCGGAGGCGATTGCGCTGGTCGGGGCGCGGCCGGTCTACGTCGACCTCGATATGTGCACCTATAACCTGGATGTCTCGCGCATCGAGGACGCGATCACTCCGCGCACGCGCGCCATCCTGCCGGTCGATCTTTACGGCCAGATGGCGGACCGCGTTGCGCTCACGGATATCGCGCGCCGCCACGACATCCGGCTGATCATCGACTCTGCGCAATCCATCGGCGCGCGCCAGTTCGGCCGGCCGATCGCCGCGCACGGCGACACCACCACGCTCTCCTTCTATCCGACCAAGAATCTCGGCGCCTATGGCGACGGCGGAATGGTGCTCACCAGCGACGAGGAGATCGCCGACAAGCTCCGAAGTCTCCGCGGACACGGTACCTGCGGCCATAAGTACGTCTACCACAGGATCGGCTACTGCAGCCGGCTCGACGCGATCCAGGCGGCGATCCTGCAGGTGAAGCTTCCGGCCCTTTCGGATTGGAATGAGGGCCGGCGCCGCAACGCAGCTCTCTACCACGAACTGCTCGCGGACGTGGCCGAGGTGAGCGACGAGGGCATCGGACTGCCCGGCCACGAGCGCGGCAACTACCACGTCTACCACCAGTATACGATCCGCCATCCGCGGCGTGACGCGCTGCAGCAGTTCCTGAAGGCCCGCGATGTGGACAGTGAGATCTACTATCCCGTCCCGATGCACCTGCATCCCGGCTACGCCTATCTGGGCCACGTCGAGGGCGACTTCCCGAAGGCAGAGCGGGCCGCGCGCGAAGTTCTCTCGCTTCCGATTCACCCCGAGCTGACGGAAGCGCAAATCCGATACGTGGCCGAGCTGATCCGCGAATTCGCACAGTAGGCCGAATCCACCGCATGGCGGCGCGCCCCTGCCGGCGCGCCCGCATGGCCGCGCCCCGCCCGGCGCGCGCGTGCGGCAAGCCGCCCAGGAGCAAACGATGAAAGCGATGATTCTTGCCGCCGGAGTGGGCTCCAGGCTGGACCCCCTGACGCGCAACGTGCCGAAACCCCTCGTTCCCATCCTCAACCGCCCCGTTATGGAGTACCTGGTCGAGCTCCTCAAGAAACACGGCTTCGATCAGATCATGGTCAACCTGCACTACCTCGGCGATCACATCGAGCGCTATTTCGGCGACGGGTCGCGCTGGGGCGTAGAGCTTCGCTGGTCGCACGAGGAGCGGCTCTGGGGCGATGCGGGAAGCGTGAAGCGCACGGAGGAGTTTCTCAAGGACGACACGTTCATCGTGATCGGCGGGGACGATCTCACCGACATGGACCTGACGCGGCTGGTTAAGACGCATCGGGACAAGGGCGCGCTGTCGACGATTGCGCTCTCCCTCGTGGACGATCCGAGCGAGTACGGCATCGTGCTGATGAACGAAGACAGCCGCATCACCCGGTTCCTGGAGAAGCCCAAGGGAGAGGTGATCTTCTCCAATACCGCAAATACCGGCGTCTATGTTTTCCAGCCCGAAATCTTCGAGCTTATCCCTCGCGGTACCTTCCACCTCTTCGGCAAGCAGGTATTCCCAATGCTCCTCGAGCAGAAGCAGCCGCTTTACGGCCATCTGACCGCCGCCTACTGGAAGGATGTCGGCAACCTCAGCGTCTACAAGCAGACTCACATCGACGTTCTGGAGGGCCGGGTCAACACGACCCTGCCGTTCAAAGAGGTGCGAAAGTTCGTCTGGATGGGCGAGAACGTCGTAATCGACGATTCCGCGGAGGTGGGCTATCCCGTCGCAATCGGCAACAACGTACGTATCATGGCAGGAGCGAGAGTGCTGGAGAACACCGTGATCGGCAACAACTGCGCTGTGGAGGAGAGCGCCACCGTGAAGGACAGCATTCTGTGGGACGGTGCTGTGGTGATGCGCGGCACACATCTGGAGCGGTGCGTCGTCGGCCAGGACTGCCGGGTAAAGACGAACGCCGCGATCTTCGATGGGATCATCGTCAACCCTCAGCGCGCAGACGAGCCGGCAGCCGGCAAGTAGCTCGTCTCGCTCTCTTGGTGGCCACCCGGAACGATGCGTCTCGGCGTCGCAGTCTCCCATCGAACGAACTGAAGCAATCCGGACAGAGGGACGAGCGGCCGATCAATTACTCGCGTTCCGCCTCTGCTCCGTCGTAAGTGGGAACGAGTCGGTGCGGAATGGGGAGGCGGGCAGGCCGGCCCTGTTCCACAGGTTGCCCTCCGGATAGTCGGCCCAGCCGTAGCGGACGCCGGCCGGGTGCGGTACCTCCGGCGACGAGACGACGATTGTGTCCCCTCGGATCGCCGCGCTCGCCGGAACGAACTTGCCGTCCTCGCCCGCAATAGTGAATCCCTCCAGCCGGTCACCCCTCGCAATGAGCCCGCCGCCCGTGTGGCTGAACCGCAGCCTCACCTCGCCGACCGACGGCGCTGCCGACTCCAGCACGGGACCGCTGCCCTCTATCGGCTGCCCGTAGACCAGCATCCGCGCCAGGAGCGCCAATCGCTCCCCCACCGTCCGCTTGTCGCGCGGATGGAGGTCGGTCTCATCTCCTGCATCCGTGATAACGGCCATTCCTGTATTCGGCACGCGCAGGCTGGTAAGGCGCTGCGCCTCCCTTAGCTCCGCGAGCGCGCTATCCTCCGGCTCCTCGCGGCGACTCAGGAACGGCGCGATCTGGACGAACAGGAATGGAAAGTCCCCCTGCTTCCAGAGCTTGCGCCAGCTCTCGATCAGCGTCGGGAACAGCGCCGCATACCGGGCCGCCGCCCCGGCGTCCGATTCGCCCTGGTACCAGATGACGCCGCGGATGCCGTACGGCGCGAGCGGCGCCACCATGGCGTTGAAAAGCGTTCCCGGGCTCGACTGATTCGTGGGGCTGGGCGGCTCCCGCGGAATGCCCGGTCCGGGCTGCCCGGACCGCGGCAGCCCGTTCGCGTCCGGCTCCAGCCTGGCTCGCGCGGCGTCAATCGCCTCGACCTTGCGCCAGTATTCGGCCTTGTCGCTCTCATAGGCGCCGACGATGGGCGCCAGCTCCGGCGAGGCGAGCAGCGCTTCGCGGCTGGTCCACGCCTGTGCCGGCGTTGCGCTCCAGGCGCACTGGATCAGCCCGACCGGCACGCCGAGCGCCTTGCGCAGACTTGCGCCGAACGCGTAGGCGACCGCGGAGAAGCCGCGCACCGACTCCGGCGCGCATTGCTGCCAACCACCGGCAACGTCCGTCGCCGGCGTGTCGGACGCGCCGCGCGGCACGATATACAGGTGGAGCAGCGGATCGCGGGCAGCGGCGACCGTGTCCACGGCGTTGGCAGCCAGCGCGACCGGCCACTCCATATTCGACTGCCCGCCGCACAGGTAGACCTCGCCCACGTAGACGCGCGAGAGCGTAACCCGATTGCGGCCACGAATCGTCAGCGTGTAGGGACCGCCGGCCGGCATGGGCGGCAGCCGCACGGACCAGCGGCCGCCCTTCACGATGGCCGCGACTGTGCGGTCGCGGAGGGTCACGGCGACACGCTCGCCCTCGGCGCCGCTGCCCCATACGGGAATCGGCTGGTCGCGCTGGAGCACGGCATCGCTGGTAAAGAGGCCGTTGGGCGCGACGGCACGGGCCGGCAAGGGAAGCACAAGGGCCGCCACCGCAACGGCGAAAGCGAATTGAGGAGCCGGATGGCGGCCACGGATTTGACATGGCTGGCGATATATCATAGAGTCTTCGGTTCGTCGACTCGCGGTGCTGACTGGCTATCTCTTCAACGGGGGATGCGGGAATCCTCCGTGCAGCGGCGCGGTCCGGGCCGCCCATCGGCTCAGTATAGCTCGTCCCGCTTGCTATTTGGTATCAATGAGAGTAAAATGGATCACCGCAGCCACGCCGCCAGGGTCCAATTATCATCTTTTGCCATTCGTTCTCATTTACTGGGAATACGCGCAGTCTTCCAAAGCCGGGACCCCGCCCGCGGTCCGCTGGCTTGAAGGGATGTCCGAATCCTAATGAAACTACGCACACTTCTACAAGGCGTCATCGGTATCGTCTTCGTCGCCGCGCTTCTCTTCTTCGCGTCCAGCGTCGTCGCCGGGCGTGGAGCGAGCATGGGCGCCATCCTCACGGCCCAGCAGCATTCGCCGATCCTATGGATTTTCGACGTAACCGGCGCGGGTCTGATCGTCCTAATTTTCTTCTTTGGCGCGATGTCCGGCGCCTACCAGCGCGCGATGGAGTACCAGACCGGGCAGTACCTGGGCCAGCTCAACGAGATGATCGAGCGCATGGCGGACCTTGAGCAGGTCAACGACACATCGATCGACCGGATCGAGCAGGTGGAATCGGACATCGCGCGCCGGTTTCACGATGTAAGCAGCCAGTTGGCGGCGCTCGAAAATGTCGGCGACGCCCGGCGCGAAGTGTTCGAGCTCGAGATGCGGCGCAGTGGCGAGACGGCCGTCCGCAAGATGCAGGACCAGCTAGATTCTACGGCAGACCAGGTCGAGGCGATTGGCGCGTCGCTGCAGTTTCACCGCGGTGAGCTGCGCCGGCTGCGCCAGCAGATGCGCGAGCTGCAGATCGCGTCGCCGCGCAGTGCGGCACTTGCCGGAACGCACCTGGAGGCGCGGGACCAGCCGGCCGCCCCCTGCGCACGGCACGACACTTCGGCGACTGCTATGCCAGCCGGCAGCGAGCCAGTTGCCGCAGCCGAGGAGACCGCCGAAGCCCCCGCACCCACCGCAACCGCTCCCGATTCCTCCGAACGGCCCCATGTCGCCGCGACCGGCCGCAACGGCGTCAACGGAGCCGCTGCATCGAACGGCCACGCGCCGCCGGCGAACGGCCAGGAAGAGGAGCCGGCGGTGGGACTTAGGCGCGCGCGGCTGAGCGTGGAGAGCGCCTCCGCATCCCAACCGTCCGGTGGCGAGCCGGCCGTCCCGCGGGCCGCGTCGGGGCGCAAGTCGCGGCGATGAGAACACGTTGAAGTCCGAAGGAAGTCCCGAGGCAGCGCTTGCGGAGATCCTGGGGGCGCTTTCGGCATTCGCGGACTCCGGGCGACCGACGCAGCAGGGTGAGAATGGGCCGCCCGACTCGGCCCCCGCTGCCTGCCCGATCTGCCGCCTTATCGAGCGCAGCGTCGAGCGCGCGCTCCGCACATTCTTCTCCGAATTCGTGAACGACGCCGAGCTTCGGCTCCACTTCCGCAAATCGCGCGGCTTCTGCCGCGCGCACTCGCGTCTGCTGGACCGGTGCGGCGACGCGCTCGGCGTGGCGATCGTCTGCGCCGACCTGGCCGAATCGACCGCCGAGCGCTGGCGCGCGCAGGCGTTGTCCGCGAAGCCCTCGCTGCTCGCACGGTGGCGCGCCATGCGGTCGATACCGGCCTGCACCTCTTGCGCCGCCGAAGCCGAAGCCGAAACGCGCTGCGCGGGCGCGCTTGCGGCAGGTCTATCCGGCCGCGAAGACGTCTGGCAGGCGCTGGAATCGGGCAGTGCGCTCTGCGTTCGTCATGTTGAGCGCGTCGCGTCTCTCTGTGAACCGGCGGTCGCCGGCCGCCTGATCGCCGTCGAATGCGCGAAGATGGACGCGCTCACGCAGGAGCTGAAGGAGTTCGTCCGCAAGAACGATTACCGGTTTCGCGCCGAGCCATGGGGCGCGGAGCGCGATTCGTGGCGGCGCGCCTTGCTTCGCCTTCGCCGGTGAAACGGCTGCTGGTTCCTAGTTCCTGGTTCCTGGTTCCTGGTTCCTGGCTCCTGGAAGGACGCAGCAAGACTGAATGTCACCCCGTGACCCCACCGTCCTATTACGGTACACGCCAGTGACCAGAAGACCGATAATTGCCATCACGATGGGCGATCCGGCGGGCATCGGGCCGGAGATCGTCCTTAAGGCGCTTGCGCGCGGCAGCGAGATCGCGAACTGCGACCCCGTTATCTACGGCGATCTGGCCTGGATGCAGCGGACCGCCGCGCAGCTCGGTCTCGAATCCCGTCTGAGACTCGTCACGGCCGGCGGACCAGGCGCGGTGGAGGCGGGTCCCGCTGGGCAGACGACCGACGCCGAGTGGCGCCAGGCCGCCGCTGGAATCGGGCCGGAAACTGCCGGCGGCTTCCCGCTGACCGCCGGCGGCGAAAATCCGCCCGCACCGCCGGTTGCCGCCGCCAGCACAGTCGCAATCCCCGTTCGGCAGGCGACGGCCGCGGATCTGTCCGGGCTGCGTCTCGGCGAAGTGTCCGCAGCGGCGGGACGCGCCGCCGCAGAGTGCGTTATCGCCGCCGCGAGAGCTGC
>Ga0070735_10003412_pt1 | contig 13928 bp, 12 predicted proteins | sample Coa_R1_FD_66443 | JGI IMG/M metagenome (GOLD analysis project Ga0070735, IMG submission 66443) | Surface soil microbial communities from Centralia Pennsylvania, which are recovering from an underground coalmine fire - Coalmine... | ecosystem: Environmental > Terrestrial > Soil > Unclassified ...
GCCGGGTTCGCCGCCACGCGCTCGGCCGAGGTGGCGTAGCCGACGTTGATCTGCCGGTTGTCGCCCTCCTGGTCGTACTGCAGCCCGCGGTCGCCGTAGTTCACCGGCGCCTCGCGCTCGGTGAAGTCGTTGGTGCGCGCCGCCGTCGTCCAGTTCCAGCCGGTGTTCGAGCTTTCGCCGGAGTCAAAGAAGGCGTCGAGGTCGACGAACTGGCGCGCCAGCGCATGCTGGTTCGGGGTCATGGCGCGCGGAAAGACCGTCAGGCGCGGGTCGCCGTTCCCGACCTCGAGATCGCCCAGCACCTGGTCGTAGGTGCGGTTCTCTTTGACGATGTAGATCACGTGACGGATGTGGCGGCGGAGGAACGCGAAGGTCGCCGCATCGCCCTCATCCTCGGCCAGGTAGCGGTTGTTGCGCGCGACCTGCCGCGTCAGCGCGCCGAGCGTCGCTGGCGCCGGCGCCGGCAGGGCGAGGAAGCCGGCGACTTCCTTTTGCCAGACGTACTCGTTCGTCGCCTTGCAGGCGTCGTCGTGGTGCGGGTCGATGCCGGCGTTGGCGCGGCAGTTGTGGGGAACGGGACCGGTGTTGCTCTTGCCGTTGACGGCGAAGATGCGGCGGCCGTCGCGGCTGAGGGCGACGGCCGTCGGGTACCAGCCGGTGGGGATCAGGCCGATCACCGCCGAGCGGCCGGGGGCGCGTGGCGAATCGTCGTCGCCATCTCCGTCGCCGTCGCCGGCGGGCGCGGCCCGGGCGCCGGCGGCCACATCGTCCAGCCGCACGACGGCGATGTCGTTCTCGGCGCCGTTCGAGACCAGCAGCGTACGCCCGTCGGCGGAGAGCGCGAGCCCGTTCGAACCGGCGCCGCCCAGATGGTTGGCCCTGGCCGGCGCAACGTCGGCCGGAGCGAGGGTGGCGACCTGCTCGACGATGCGGTCGCTGGCGGTGTCGACGACCGAGACGCCGTCGCTGTCGTCGGCCGCGGCGTAGAGGCGGCCGCGGACCGGGTTCGCCGCCAGCGCCACCGGCTGGCCGCGCGTTCTGATGCGGCGCTCGACGGTCACGGCCCCGTCGTCGGCGACGGCGAGAGCGATGATCTCGCGATCGCGCTCGCTGGTGACGTAGGCCTTGTCGTCTGCGGTCCAGACGACGGCGCGCGGGAAGCTGCCGCCGGGCCGGCCGCCGCCCGGCCGCAGGTCGGTTTCGCGGATGCGGCCGCTGGCGAGGTCGATCAGGCTGACCGAGTCGTTCTGGACGTTGGCGACCAGGAGCCGGCTGCCGTCGGGGCTGAGCGCCAGCTCTCCGGCCTCCGGGCGCACCTTCAGCCCCAGCCCCGCGGCATGGCCGAGCGGGAACGTGCGCGCCGGCGCATAACCTGCGGCGCCCGCCGCATACTCGAGCACGTCGTCGTCGACCCCGCCGGACACGTAGAAGCGCGCGCCATCCGGCGCCCAGGCAAGGCCCAAAAAGCTGTTCGGAATCTGGATCACCTGCCGTTTGACCGGCGCGGGACCGCCGACGTCGTAGACGAAGACGTACTCCGTCGACTCAGCGGGAATCGGCTTGCCGTCGTCGCCGAACATCAGGTTGTAGCCGCTGGTCAGGATCAGCAGGGTGCGCCCGTCCGGCGAGAGCGCCAGCGCCGACGCCTGCCCTGCGGCGTGACCCGGAAAGTCCGGCAGGTCGGGAACGAGCCGCTGAAAAATGGCGCCGGGCGCCGCGGTGGGCGTGATCGCCTGCCCGGTCGGCGTCGCTTCAGCCGCCAGCGCCGCGCTGCTCGCCAGGCCGGCGGCCAGCGCCGTCAGGAAACCGAAGATCGCCCAGCGCACCAGCGCCCCCTCCACACCCAGCCGTTCAGGCAGCCTTAGCGGCGGTTTGCAACGCTTAGACGTCACCAGGCAAAGGCGCGCGGCGTCAGTTCGCCGGATGCACGCTGAAGCGGCTGAGCTCGTTGCGTGGCGGCAGCCAGTTCGGCTTGAGCTCGGCGGCCTTGCTGTAGTCGAAATAGGCCGTCTTGATGTCGCCGAGATATTCGTCCGCCAGCCCGCGATTGAAATAGGCCTTTTCCGGCTCTTCCGAGCCCAGCGCCAGCCCGCGGTCGATGTCCGCGATCCCATCGGCGTACGCGCCCTGGGCGATCTTCACCGCGCCCAGATTGACGTAGGACTCGCCGAGCTTGTCGTAGAGCTTGATGCTCGCCTCGAAGTCCCGGCGCGCGTCGCGGTAGTTGTTCACCGACATGAAGAGGACGCCGCGGTTCACGTAGGTGCCCGCCAGGTCGCGCGAGTCCATGATCTCGCCGTTGATGGCGCGGGTGCAGTCGGCGATGCCGGCGTAGATGTCGCCGCGTCCGTCGCGGGCGGCGTGGAAGCATTGCTCTGCGTAGCCGGAGCCGAACACGCTGACGGCGGCCTGCGCGGGACCCGACAGCGCCAGGCCAACCCCGCTCGCCGCGAGCGCGGCGGCCGCCAGCAATCTGATCTTGAGCATGGGCGACGCCCTCCTCAAACCTCATCTCAGAGGGTTTGAGCATACGCCGCGCGCCGACGTTAGGGAACGCAGTGGTCTAGCTTAGGCCGAGCGGGGGATAGGGACCGAACGCCAGCTGCTCGAACACGCCGATGCCGGTCTGGTCGGGGCGTCCCTCCTGACGCAGCACGAGGTCGGAGATCGCCTGGATGTGCAGGTTCTCGACCGAACTCGGGTTCAGCCCCGCCAGTGGGATGTCCTCACGCTCGACAGCGAGCTCGCCATGCAGGCGCCCGTGGCCCCACTTCGGGTGGGTGTAGCCGATGCCGCGCATGAGGAAGGTTTGCTTGGGCGTGAAGTCGATCCGAAGCTCCGGCGCGTTCGGCATCGGCACGATCAGCGTCGCCGCCTTGGCGTGCCGCGTGCCCTCGGCGATGGTCACCGCCATCTCGGCCTTCTCGACCTCGATCAGCTCGGCGACGGAGGCGCCGTCGGGGGCCACGACCGCGCGCGTGTTCCAGGGCACGCCGGAGGAGTCGGCAGTAAAGTGGAAGAAGACGCTTCGGTCTGGGAAATTCATCGGCGTCCACTGCCAGAAGAAGCCGGGCGCCGTCGTCGAGCCGGCCACGGGCTGGCCGTCTGGCACGCCGACGGGACGCACGCCCCATGAGCGGTCGCGCGTGCCGATGGCGTCGGCCTTCAGGGCTTCGCGCTTGCCGTCGATCTCGATCCAGCCCGAGTAGCGGCCGTTCTGGGTGAGGCGCGTGTAGTCCATGAAGGTGCGCGGGCCGTTGCGGCGGATGAAGCGCGGCTCCTCGATCGGGAAGGCGCGGCCCTCGAAGGTCAGCTCGCAGGCGAGACCGTCGGTCGGCGCAAGGATCACCTTCAGGGTCTTCAAAGGCTCGACGACCTCGATCCGGATCGGCCCGACCTCGAGATCGAAGCGCTCCATATTGAGGATGCGCGAGGCGTGAACGCAGTGTTCGACGTCGTTGCGGATCAGCGCCACGTGGGCGTCGGCGACGTTCAGGTGCGGATAGACCCCGAACGCCACCGCGAAGTAGGCCGAGCCGTCGGCGTTGTAGCCGTTGAAGAAATAGCGGTCGTAGAAGTTCCGGTCCGTGCCCGAGTAGGCGATCGGCTCGGGCGTCTGGTGGATGGGGAAATCGTCGGCCTTGCTAAGCATGGGCGGCCTCCAGCGGCTTGAACATTTCGCGGCGCGGCCCGAGGTAGCCGAACAAAAACGCCGCCACCTTGCGCATCTGGATCTCTTCCGAGCCTTCGGTGATGCGGTAGCGGCGGTGGTGACGGTAGATGTGCTCGAACGGCTTGTGACGCGAATAGCCGATGGCGCCGTGCACCTGCATCGCCCGATCGGCCGCCTCGCAGCAGAGCCGGTTCGCCCAGTAGTTGCACATGGAGACCTTGTCCGAGATCTGCCGCTCGATTTCCTTGTGCGGCATGCGATCCATCTCCCAGGCCGTCTTGCGGATGAGCAGGCGGAGCATCTCGGACTGCGTGTAGAGTTCGACCAGCGGCCACTGGATCGCCTGATTGTCGGCGAGCGGCTTGCCGAACGGCTTGCGATTGCGCGCGTACTTGACGCTCTCGTCGATGCAGAAGACGCCTGCGCCCAGCGACGAGGCCGCCTGGCGGATACGGTTCTGATGCACGAAGCTCTGGCCGAGGCCGAGGCCCCGCCCTTCGACGCCCCAGATCGCCTCGTCCGGCACCCAGACGTTGGTGAAGCTGACCCTGGGGTGGTCGGTCGGCATGTTGAAGGTCCAGAGGTACTCCTCGATCTTCACGCCAGGCGAGTCCGACGGCACCAGGAAGACCGTGATGCCGGTCGCGTCGCCGTCGTTCCCGGACGTGCGCGCGAACACCATGCAGTAGTTGGCGGCGTGCATGCCGGTGGTCCACATCTTCTCGCCGTTGATCAGCCAGCCGTCGACGCCGTCGCGGGTCTCGCGCACGCCGCGGGTCTCCATCCAGGTGGCGTCGGAGCCGTGGTTCGGCTCGGTGAGGCCGAAGCCGGTGCGGATCTGCCCCTTCAAAAGCCGCTCTGAATAGAGCTCGTACTGGGCGTTGGTGGCGAACTCCTTGAACATGATGATGAAGGGGTTGTTGCCGACGATCGAGTGTTCGGTCTGCAGGTCGTTGTGCAGGCCAAGGCCCTTGGCGGCCAGGTGTTCGCGGATGATCGCCATGGAGAGCTGCGTGCCCCCCTTGCCGCCCCACTCGACCGGCCAGGCGTAGCGAAGGTGGCCAGCGGCGTCGGCGCGCCGGCGCGCCTCGCCGAGCAGCTCCTCCCACTCCTTGCGCGGCAGGCCCTGGTTGTCCCAGTCGGTGCGGGCGTGTTCGCGCCGGTGGTCGAAGAAGCGGATGTTGTCATCCTGCTGCTCCAGCGGCTTGATCTCCGCCTCGATGAAAGCGTCGAGCTCATCAAGATAGTCGGCGACGTCCTTGGGGATGTCGAAGTCCATGTCAGTCCTCCTGGGGCGCCCGCCTGGCCAGCTCCGCGCGGTAGGACGCGTAGGTGGGCTGGTCGACGGCGAGCTTGGCCATGGTGGTGGCCCAGAGATGATCGATAAGAGCAGGCGATGACGTTTCGATCTCGCCCGCGGCGATGCGGCGGGAAAGCTCGGCGTTGAGGTCGAAGAGCGAGCCGTCCATGCCGAGCAGCGCCTTCAGGCGGTCACGCTCGGCGGCGTCCTCGGCGGGAGAGAGGTCGAGTTCGCGCTTCATCATCTCGAGCGCGTTGGCGGCGACGCGGGCCTGAAACGAGGTGGCGCCCGCGGTCTGCGCGGCGACGGTAGTCTTCAGGAACGCCGCGACCGCGCCGATGACTTCCGATGGCGTTGGGCGGTCCTGCATGGCCCCTCTAGCTCGCGATCAGCCTAAGGAGATCGATCTCGTTCTCGGAGCTTCTGCGGGCGATGACGCCGCGCTCGACCGAGGGATCGGCGCCGCGGAAGGCGGCGGTCATCGAGGCGCACATCACGCCCCAGCGCATGGAGCCGAACACCTCCCAGAAGAGCGCGTGGGCGCGATCGACGGGGACGCCGCCCGCCGCCTCGTAGCCGTCCCAGAGATCCTCCCGATCGCCGAAGCCGCCGACGGGCCTGTCGAGCGCGCCGAAGCGCCAGCAGGCCGTGCAGAGCCAGCCGAGATCCTCCATGGGATCGCCGACGTGGGCGATCTCCCAGTCCAGCACCGCGCGCACCCCGTCGTCGGGGCCGATCATCAGGTTGCCATTACGAAAGTCGCCGTGCACCAGCTTCATCACCGTCGGGTCGGGCGGGCAGTGCTCGTCGAGCCAGCGGAAGGTGAGGTCGAACACCGGCCTTGGCCAGCCGCTCGCCCGGTAGGTCTGCCGGTATTGCTCGACCAACTCGCGCGGGGTCGAGCGGCGAAGGCGCGGAAAGGCGTCGGGGTCGAGGGTGTGCAGCCGCGCCAGGATCTCGCCGCACTGGCGGGCGAGCTTCGGCCGGATCGCGGCGAAGGCGTCGCCGCGGGCGATGCGGCCGCCGAGCGTCTCGCCCTCGACGAAGCCCATGATGAACCCGTGGCCGAGGCCATCGCCCGGCTGCAGAACGTAGGGCACCGCGGGCACAGGCACGCCGACCTTGTCGGCGGCGAGGATGAGTTCGGCCTCCGTCTCGAGGCCGACCGCGGTGTCCGACACCCGCGTGCCGCCGGGCGCGCGGCGGAGAATGAGCGGCGTGCGCGTCTCGGCCGCGACCAGCTCGAAGCGCCAGACCTCCTGGGTGGCCCCCGCGGTCATGCGCCGGAGGTCGGCGATGCCGGTCGCGCCGGCGCCCATCTTGGACGCGATCGCGTTCAAGCCGCCTTCGAGTTCGCTCTCGACCGGGCCGGCCATGGGTCTCCCTTGGGCGGCCGATCGTTGCTCTTCGCCGGCGCCTCGCCTATCAAAACAGCCAGAAAATATAAGGCAAGGAGGAGACGCGGGGATGCCGTAGAGGAAGGCAAGCCTTTCTTTGCGGCCCCGCCCGAAGCGCCATGACGGCCGCCGACATCACCGTTCCGAAGGACATCGCCGAGACTCTGGTCGACGCGCCGTCCTACGCCGACAACCGCATCCACGACGCCTACGCGTGGCTGCGCGCCAACCGCCCGCTGGCCGTCGCCCGGCCGGAGGGTTACGACCCATTCTGGGTGGTTACCCGGCACGCCGACATCCTGGAGATCAGCCGCCAGAACGACCTCTTCCACTCCGGCGACAGGGCGACGACCATCGTCTCGGCCGAAGGCGACGCGCGCATCCGCCAGATGACCGGCGGCAGCCCGCACCTGGTGCGCAGCCTGGTGCAGATGGACGCGCCCGATCACCCCAAGTACCGCGTGCTGACCCAGGCCTGGTTCCTGCCGCAGAACATCAGGAAGCTCGAAGCGCGCATCCGCGAGATCGCCCGCGCCGCGGTCGACCGCATGCTGGCCACCGGCGGCGAATGCGACTTCGTGCGCGAGATCGCGCTGCACTATCCGCTGCACGTGATCATGGAGATCCTCGGCGTGCCGGAGAGCGACGAGCCGCGCATGCTGAAGCTGACGCAGGAGCTGTTCGGCGCCGCCGACCCGGAGCTTGGCCGCCAGGAAGAGCAGGAGAGCCTGGACATCGCCGACCTGCCGGGCGTGCTCGCGGACTTCTTCGGCTATTTCGCCCGCCTGAGCGCAGAGCGGCGTGAGCACCCGCGCGATGACCTCGCAACCCTGATCGCCAACAGCCAGATCGACGGGCGGCCGATCTCCGAGTTCGAGGCGATGAGCTACTACGTGATCGTCGCCACCGCGGGCCACGACACCACCTCGTCGACCACCGCCGGGGCCATGCAGGCGCTGTGTGAAAACCCCGACCAGCTGGCGTGGCTGAAGGAGGACCTCGGTCGCGTGCCGGGCCTGATCGACGAGGCCATCCGCTGGGCGACGCCGGTCAAGACGTTCATGCGCTCGGCGACCGCCGACGCCGAGGTGGCCGGCCAGCCGATCGCCAAGGACGACTGGCTGATGCTCTGCTACGCTTCCGGCAATCGCGACGAGAGCGTCTTCGACGAGCCTTTCCGCTTCCGCGCCGACCGCAACCCCAACAAACAGCTCGCCTTTGGCTACGGCGCCCACCTCTGCCTCGGCCAGCACCTGGCCAAGATGGAGATGCGTATCCTCTACGAGGAGCTCTTGCCGAGGCTGGCTTCGGTCGAGCTGAACGGGACGCCGCGGATGAGCCAGGCGGTGTTCGTCAACGGCCTGAAATCGCTGCCCATCCGCTTCGAGACCGCCTGATGGCTGACCTCACCGAGGCCCGGATCGCGGACTACATCGCCGGGCGGCTGGAGGGCGCGAGCGAGGTGGAGGTCACGGCCCTGCGCCGCATCACCGGCGGCGCCTCGCGCGAGACCTATCGCCTGCGGCTGAGCTACCTAGACGCGAAGGGCGAGCGGATCGAACGGCCGCTGATCATCCGGCGCGATCCGCCGGCCAGCCTGATCGACACCGAGCGCGACATCGAGTTCGCCGCCTACCGCGCCTTCCACGGCTCGGCCGTGCCGGTGCCGGAGATGCTGTGGCTGGAGCGCAGCGACGCGCTCGACCGGCCCTTCTTCATCGCCGAGGAAATCACCGGGTTCGAGTCGAGCCCGACGGCGCTGCTCAGCCCGCCCTTCGCCGACAAGGCGGAGAAGCTCGGCGAGCGCAAATGGACGATCCTCGGCGAGATCTCGCGCGCCGACCCGCATGCGCTGGGCCTGGACCAGGTCATGGAGGTCCCGGCGCCGGACGCCTGCTGGAAGCGCGAACTGGGCTACTGGGAAGGCGAGATCGACAAGGACCAGATCGAGCCGCAGCCGATCATCCGCGCCGCCATCCGCTGGCTGCGCGCCAACCCGCCGCCGCCGGCGCAGAAGATCAGCGTCGTGCACGGCGACTATCGCACCGGCAACTTCCTCTACGACCGGGAAGGCGACATCCACGGCATCCTCGACTGGGAAATGGCCCACCTGGGCGATCCGCTGGAGGACCTCGGCTGGGGCCTGAACCGCATCTGGTGCTGGGGCGGCGACGACCGGCGCGGCGGACTTTTGCCGCGCGAGCAGGCGATCGCCATCTGGGAGCGCGCCTCGGGCCTGAAGGCCGACCCCGCCGCGCTGCACTGGTGGGAGCTGTTCAACTGCGTGAAGGGCCAGGGCATCTGGGTCTCGAGCGCCAAGGCCTGGATGGACGGGGAGAACCGCGACCCGATCCTGATCTTCTCGGCTTGGCGGATGCTGAACGCGCAGGACCGCGCGGCGCTGGAGCTGATGGGCAAGCTATGACCCCGGACACCCGCTCGATCGTCACCGACCTCGCCGCGCGCATGGGCATGCAGTTCGCGCCAGACCTGAAGTCGCCCTACCTGGCTGGCTCGGCGGGGTTGACCGCCGCCGTGCTGATGATGGTCGCGCAGGAAGGCGACCGCACCGCGCACCGGCTGGTCGAGGAGAATCGCGCCATCCGCGCCATCCTGAAGCAGGCGCCAGACGTCGCCGCGCCCGCCGACCTCGCCGCGCGCCTGAAGACGCTGGCCGCCGGCGAGGACGCCGACCTGCACATCTCCGCGCTGCAGGCCGCCAACAACGCGCTGCGCGATGCGCTGACCGGGCTGCACGCCCACGTCGAGGGTCAGACGAGCGCCGCGGCCAAGTCCCTGGAGGCGGCCATCTGGTCCGAGCTCGCGGCCTCGACCGGCCGCCGAGCGTTCTCGAACATGGGGTTTTAGTAGGCCACCCAGGTGAACACGCGGAAGGTGTTGTTGTCGCGGGCGTTGCGGCCGAACCCGTCGTAGTTCCGCGCGGCGCCGTCGAACTCGAGATAATCGGTGTACTGGGCGCCGACGCGGACGTTGAAGCGGGGGCCGAGCGGCGCGCGGCCGCGCCCGAACGGGGTCGCATCGATCTGGAAGGTCAGGCCGGCGCTGTCGGGACGCAGCGTGCGGTTGCTGGAATACAGCACCGGGTCAGCGCTGCCCCAGGTGTCGAAGGCGCCCACCGTCAGGCCGACTTCGTCGCGCCAGTAGTAGGAGGCGTCGATGCGGGCGTCCTGCAGCGTCTGGTCCGGGCTGTTCGCCAGCCCGAGGGCGGTGGACGCGTTCAGCCGCTGGCGCTCGTTGGTGTAGCGGGCGTTGACCGTGAAGACGTCGTGCTTGGCGGCGAAAAGCTGGAACGAGCCGTCCAGCCCCCGATCGTCATAGCGGTCGGTGAAGCCGGTGGTGCGGTCGAGGCCGGGGAAGATGTCAGCTTGCATCCAGAAGGCGCCAACCTCGAAGTTGCGATCGCCGAGATTCTTGTTGAAGGCGACCCGCGCGTACGGCGCTGCGCCCTGGATGGCGCCGGGGCTGGTCGGATCGGCGCCCGCGTGGGTGAGGAAGCTGGGGCTAGGGGACCAGTAGCCGCCGGCCTCGGCGTAGACCTCGTCGTTGATCCAGGCGTAGGCGGTGAGCCCAAGCGTGGTCTGCGCCAGGGAGCCGACCAGGGGCGCTGCGCCCGGGGCCGGCGCCAGGCTCGACGTCGTGTACGGGTAGCCCCACGCCGGCAACGTGTTGAAAACGTCCTGCACGGTCGGCGCGTTGTTGAGGCTGAGCCCCAGGACCATGTTGACCTTGTTCCACGTGGCGTTGGTCGTTGCGCGCAGGTCGAGGTTGTCCCAATGGAACGCCTTGGCGACCCCGTCGTAGGTCGCCTGCACGAAGCCGCCGAAGTGCTGACCCCAGCCGCCGGCCAGGAACAAGCTCACCTGATCGAGGGCGACATTGTCGTTGTCGCGGAACGAGGTCGCCGGCGGCGTCGGCTGGCCCTTGGCGGTGTTGATGTAGGAGGCGACGGCCATCGCCGAGAGGGGAACGTTGAACTTGACCGTCCGCGTCGTGTAGCCGCGCAGCTTGAACTCGCGGCCGTAGGGCGTGAGTTGCGGCCCAAACGCGCCGACGTGGCAGGCCGCGCACGGCTGCCCCGTCTGTTCGGCGAAGGCGGGAACCGCCGCCGCGCGCCCGGCCGCAAGGCCGAACGCGACGAGGGCGAGCGCCGCGCCAGCGGCGCGGAGCACGAGACCCGATGTGCTCATGGCGGCGCTCCCCTCCGGGTTCATCTCACCACTTCGCGGCGTAGAGGCTGCACCAGCCGGTCGGGCTGACGGGGCCGACGACGACCTTGCAGTCCGTCGGCGCCTGCCATTGGCTGCAGCTGTTGCAGCGCGCGCTGCCTTTCGGAATCGGCTGATAGTTCGCCGTCTTCTGGGCGAGCTTGGATTGCGCCGCCGCGGGCGAGGCGAAGGCGGCCGCAGCGAGCACTGCGCCGCCGGTGGCGAAAGCGGCCCCGCGCAGCAGCGAACGGCGGGACAGATCGAGTGAGTGCGTGAAAACGGTCATAGGCCTGATCCTCATTCAGCGATGCGCGCAGGGCGCAGCTTCGCAAAGGCTCAGGAACCCTAGACACCTCGCCCGGAGGCTGAAATTCGGGTCGACTACTTAAGGGAAACTGCGTAGGCCGCGCGGCTTCAGACGGGGCCGATGTCGGCGAACGCGACGCCGCCGTCGACGGCGATGGTCACGCCAACCACATAGTCTCCGGCCCGTGAGGCCAGGTAGATGGCGACACCGGCCATGTCGTCGTCGCGCCCGATGCGGCGCGCGGGAATGCGGCGTGCGACCATCTCGCTCTGGTCGCGGGCGACGATGTTCATGTCGGACGCAAACGCGCCCGGCGCGATGCCGGAGACGCAGATCTGGTCGGCGATCAGCTGCGCGGCCATGCGTCTCGTCAGGTGGATGAGACCCGCCTTGCTGGCCTGATAGGAATAGGTTTCCTGGGCGTTCGGGCGGATGCCGTCGATGGAGGCGACGTTGATCACCTTGGCCGGCCGCTCGGCCGAAGCGGCCGCTTTCAGCGCGCCATGCAGCGCCTGGGTGAGGAAGAAGGGCGACTTCACGTTCAGAGTCATCACCTTGTCCCAGCCGTTCTCCGGGAAGGCGTCGAACTCCGCGAGCCACGCGGCGCCGGCGTTGTTGACCAGGATGTCGAGAGCCGGCTCGCGCCGGGCGTAGGCTTCGGCCAGCGCCTTGCAGCCGGCGACGGTGGAGACGTCCTGCGGCAGCGAGACGCAGTTGGGGCCCAGTTCCTTCGCCGTGGCGTCGCACGCGTCGGCCTTGCGCGAGGAGATGTAGACCTTGGCGCCGGCGGCGATGTAGCCAGCCGCGATCATCTTGCCGATGCCGCGCGAGCCGCCGGTGACGAGCGCCGTGCGCCCGGCGAGCGAGAAGAGATCGGTGGACATGGACGGCGTTCCCCTGGGCTGAAGGGACGCAAGCCTACAGCATCGCTCGCGACTTTCTGAAGCGGGCCGGTTGCGAAAGTTATTGCGAGTGATTATCAGAAGCGCTCTCACCTCCAGATCGCGTGTCCATGGCCTCGCTGACCCAGCCGTCCATTCGCCTGCCCCGTCCGCGTCATTGGCTGATGGTGGTGGGCCCCGGCCTGCTCGTCATGCTGGCCGACACCGACGCCGGCAGCCTGATCACGGCCGCGCAGAGCGGCGCGCAGTGGGGCTACAAGCTGCTGGCGCTGCAGCTGCTGCTGATCCCGATCCTCTACGTCGTCCAGGAGCTGACGCTGAGGCTCGGCCTCGTCACCGGCAAGGGGCACGGGGAGCTGATCCGCGACCGCTTCGGCAAGGCCTGGGCGTGGCTCTCGGTCTCGACGCTGATGGTCGCCTGTGTCGGCGCGATCGTGACCCAGCTCTCCGGCATGGCCGGCGTCGCGGCCCTGTTCGGCATTCCCACCTGGGCGATGATGCTGGCGGTGGTCGGCCTGATCTTGTTGATGGTCTGGACCGGCTCCTACCGCTCGGTCGAGCGGGTGGCGATCGTCTTCGGCCTGTTCGAGCTCGCTTTCGTCGTGGTCGCATGGCGCGCGGCGCCGCACGCCGGGCAGGTCATCGCCCAGCTGAGCCAGGCGCCGTTGGGCGATCCGAAGTACCTCTATCTGGTCGCCGCCAACCTCGGCGCGGTGATCATGCCCTGGATGATCTTCTACCAGCAGTCGGCAGTGCTGGATAAGGGGCTCGGGCCGGCCGATCTGAAGGTCGCCCGGATCGACACAGCCGTGGGCGCCGTCATCACCCAGGCGGTGATGGCCGCCGTGCTGCTGGCGACCGGCGCGACCATTCACATGGCCAATCCGCACGCCTCGCTCTCCGACGTGCAGCAGATCGCCCACGCCATCATCCCCTTCCTGGGCGACACGGTCGGCCGGCTGGTGTTCGCCGCCGGCATGACCGGGGCGGCGCTGGTGGCGACGGTGGTCGTCTGCCTGACCGCCGCCTGGGGCATCGGCGAGGTGGCCGGCTACAAGCGCTCGCTCCAACACCACCCGCGCGAGGCGCCCTGGTTCTACGGGATCTTCACCGCCTGTCTGATCGCCGGCGGCCTTCTGGTCGCGTCCGGAATCAACCTCGTCAACCTGTCGGTCGGGGTCGAGGTGATGAACGCCCTGCTGCTGCCGATCGTGCTGGGCTTTCTCTACATGCTCGGCCTGAAGGCGCTGCCCGATTCGTATCGGCTCAAAGGCCTCTACGCCTGGCTGGTCGGCGGCATCGTCGTCGTCACCGCCGGTTTCGGCGTCTATGCGGGGCTCTCGGGCGCGCTCGCCGGCGGCTGATCACCACACCGCCGCGGCGGTCGAGACGTAGTTCCACAGCGCGCCGAAGCCGGCCCCCGCGCCGGACGCCAGCCACCAGATATGGCTGTACTGGAAGACCTTGGAGGCCACCGCGACGTTGGCCGCGAGGCCGATCGAGCAGAGCGCGCAGAACTTCAGGTAACCGACGATGAGCGACCAGCCGGTCTTGCGCCGGTCCCGATAGGTGACCTCGTTGTTGATCAGGTAGTTCGACGTCATCGCCACCATCGAGCCCGCGAACTGCGCGGCGGTGAAGGCGAGGCCGGCGACGAGGAAGCCCTTGACCGCCAGAAGCTGGACCGCGACCCCGCTGGCGCCCACGAGGCCGAACATCAGCGCCCGCGTCGGGACCAGCCCGCCGGTGAGCTTGTGCAAAAGCAGGCCCAGGTAGTCGATCACCATCCGCCGGTCGAGCTTGGAGCCGCCGGCGACGCGCTCGCGGAAGACATAGGGCAGCTCGGCGATGCGGATCGGCCGTTGCTGTGAGGCGATCAGGTCGAACAGCACCTTGAAGCCAACCGTGGTCAGGCGCGGCGCCACCTCTTCCACGCGCTCGCGGCGGATCATGAAGAAACCGGAGACCGGATCGGTCAGCTCCTGCCTGAGCACGACGCGGCCGAGCCAGTTGGCGAAACGGCTGCCGAGGCGACGGATCGGGTTCAGCGCCTCGACCGGGGCGGCTGCGCCGACGTAGCGGCTGGCGACCACCAGCTCGGCGTCGCCGGCGCGCAGAACCTC
>Ga0070735_10003413_pt1 | contig 13928 bp, 13 predicted proteins | sample Coa_R1_FD_66443 | JGI IMG/M metagenome (GOLD analysis project Ga0070735, IMG submission 66443) | Surface soil microbial communities from Centralia Pennsylvania, which are recovering from an underground coalmine fire - Coalmine... | ecosystem: Environmental > Terrestrial > Soil > Unclassified ...
GTACTCGAGAAGCTGCTCGATGCCGGGCGGATTGGAGAAGATCCAGTCCATGTCGCCCGCGAGCCGCATCGGCGGACGACCCGTCGCGGAATGAACGCTGAGCATGTCGTCGAGCGCTTTCTTCATCCGGCCCTGATCGAAGTTATCGCCCGCTAGATACGAGTCGTTCCACGTCGAGACTTCCACCAAGTCGTCCGACGGCGCCGCGGCGCGGAGGCGAGCCTCGGTCTCGTCTCGCTTGCGCGGATCGACGATGTAGGCCGCCTTGTGCCCGTGGGTCATCCCTTCGACAAAGAACGGATCAATCACGTCGCGCTCTTCGTCGGGCCCCATCACGAATGCGCACGCGTGAAAGTGGGGCCCGAACCTCGCGTGGGCCAGAGGCTGCTTCGCTGGCATGAGGCAGAGTCTATCCGCCGCGGGGCGCAGCGGCCAGGCCAATAGCACATGAGAGCGCCTTGCGTGAGGATGAAGTCCGGGGGAGACATCGCGAGTCTCAGCCGAAGCTAGCCATTCTGATCCGCCTGTCCCCGCTACTTCGCGTATCCGGCGATGGAGTCGCGGCACGGCCCTCATGCGGCTCGCCGATAGTGGTGCAGAGCGCGGGAGCGCCTGACGCGTTACACACCGGCATCGAGGAATCGGAGATGATGAGGTCGAAGGGTCCCGCCAGGGCTGCCGCCATCGTCCCGGCGCTGTCCACCCGCTCGAAGGCCACGTCGAAACCGCCGCGACGCATCTTTCGCACGACTAGCTCTGCGTCTTCCTCGGAATCCTCGACGAGCAGGATGCGAAGCGGCCGTGTCAACTCATCCCCCCCGTTGCGCCATCGTCACGACGAACCGGGCCGCTGGTTGAGCAGGGCCCAGTAGAGCCCTAGCTGCTCGACGGCTTGCACGAACTTGTCGAACTGCACCGGCTTGACGATGTAGCTGTTCACGCCGAGCTGGTAGGCCTCGTGGAGGTCGCGGTCCTCCTTCGATGACGTCAAGACGACCACCGGGACCGCTCTGAGTGACGTGTCGGCCTTGAGCCTTCGAAGCACCTCCATTCCGTCGAGCTTCGGCAGCTTCAGATCGAGGAGGATGACGCGGGGGTTGGTGGCGCCATTTCTTCCGGCGTAAGGCCCGGTCCCGAACAGAAAATCGATCGCCTCGGCGCCATCGACCACGCGGTGCAGGTGGTTCGTGAGCTTGTGCTTCTTCAGCGCACGCATCGCCAGCTCGGCGTCCTCGTCGCTGTCTTCGACGAGGAGAATCTCCACGACATCAAGTTCCATCCGGCCCTTCCCTGCTGGGCAGCGCAAAAGAAAACGTTGCACCTTGGCCAAGCTGGCCCTCGGCCTTCGCCCAACCGCCATGGCGTCGCACGATACGTTGCACGAGCGCAAGCCCCACTCCGGTTCCCTCGAACTCCGACGCGGTATGGAGCCGTTGAAACACGCCGAAGAGCTTGCTCACATACCGCGGGTCGAAGCCAACGCCGTTGTCCTTGATGGAGTAGACGGTCTCGCGGTCATCGCGCTTCGCCGTGACCTCGATGATCGCTGGGGACCGAGGCCGCGTGTACTTGACCGCGTTGGCTAGGAGATTGAGCCACACCTGCTGGAGCAGGGCAGCGTCCCCCTGCGCTCGTGGCAGCTCGGCGACTCTCAGCTCGATGACGCGGGCAGGATCCAGAACCTCCTCGGCGGCCTTACGAACCAGGGCCGTCATGTTGACTGGCGAGACCCGCATCTCGTGGCGGCCGAGGCGAGCGAAGTTGAGCAGGTCGTCGATGAGTTGCCCCATCTTCTGCGCGTTCTTGTGGATGATCTGCGCGACCCTCCTGCCATCTTCGTCCAGCCTCGGCGCATGCTCTTCGAGAAGAACCTGCACGAAGCCGTTGATCGCTCGGAGGGGCGCACGCAGATCATGCGAGACGGAGTAGGTGAACCCATCCAACTCGGTGTTGGCCTCTTCGAGTTGGCGTGTCCGCTCCTCAAGGCGGAGCACGGCCGCCCGTAGCTCTTCATCTGCTCGCCGTCGCTCCGTGAGATCGCGCGTTACCTTGGCAAAGCCTGTCAGCTCGCCACGCGCGTCGCGGATGGGGGTGATGACCACGTTGGCCCAGAACTTCGAGCCATCCTTGCGGACGCGCCAGCCCTCTTCCTCGTACCGCCCCTCGGCTGTGGCGATGCGAAGCTCAGTCTCCGCCTTGCCCGACACCTGATCGTGCGCGAGGTAGAAGAGGGAAACGTGCTTGCCGATGATCTCCTCGGCTTCGTATCCCTTGAGCCGTCGTGCGCCTTCGTTCCAGGTCGCAACCTGCCCCTGAGGATCGAGCATGAAGATCGCGTAGTCCTTGACGGCCTCTACGAGCACCCGAATACGGCTCTCTTCCTTGGTGCGAAGATACTGCTCGGCGATGAGGGTCATCGCGTGGTCGAGGAAGGACATCATGGCGGTGACCGCCCCGGCCGCGCGCGCTCGATCGTCGGCGCATCTTTCCAGAAGGGCGGGGACCAGCACTTGCTGGAAGATCCGAACCACCTCGTACCAACCGCCGAACGTCACGCCGAGCTTCGCGTACCGCGACCCCTGCGCGCGCGTGTTGACCACGTAGGCTTCCCACTGACCATCGACGATCGCGGCTCGCAGCAGCTCGCGCGACTTGCGGTTCTCCTCGGCCATCACTTCAGCCGGCATGGCCCGGATGAGCGGTCCAAACTCCGGGTGCTCCACCGCGACGACCATCGCGGCTTCCTGCACGGCGTCGTACTGCTCGTCGTAGACCGCCCAAAAGTCCAGCAGGCCCTTGCGATGCTTCGCCGCGAAGGCCGGCGTCGAATCAGCGGGCTGCCGCAGCTTGGACCCGAGACTATCGTCTGACATCGGACTGGACGCTATCGCCCCCACCCGCCTCGGGCAACGGCGTTACCGCCCAGGGTCGGATTCGTTCGCGCCCAACGACGCACGGTGGATCTGCGCGCGTAGCCGCGCCTTCTGCAGCCAGAAGCGGTCGTCGTCGAGTACTACGCGATGGAGTAGCCAAGCTACCTCGCCGACAAGCCAAGACAGTCTTCGCACGCTACGAGTCTACGCGTAGTCGTCGACATCCGAGCGGGCTGGCTGACTGGGGCTACGGCTTCAGGAGGTTGCGGGACGACGGCTGGTGCTACAATTAGGTGTGATGCCATGCCGTCGGCCGCCGCCCGTTCTCGTTCAGACGTTGCAGGGACGCCTTCGCTCGAAGCGCGTCCTCGGGCCGAAGCCCGCACGATCGAGGATCTGATCGACGAAGCGCGGAAGGGCCGGCTGCGGATCCCACGGTTTCAACGCGGCTTGAAGTGGCAGGCCGACGACGCGCGATTGCTACTGGACAGCATTTACCGCGGCTACCCCATCGGGACCTTGCTCTTTTGGCAGACGAAGGCACTGCCGGCGCAGCTGTCCTTCGGGACGGTGATTGTCGACGCCGATGCGCGCGCCGACGCGTGGTGGGTCGTCGACGGGCAGCAGCGCGTGACGTCGCTGGTCCGGGTACTGCTCGGTTCGACCGAGGACGAGTTCCACTTCTGGTTCGATCTCGACGACGAGGCTTTCGTGCGCGCCAGCCGTACCGTCGACGAGCCCGATCGGTTCCTACCCCTCACAGAGGTTCTCGACAGCGAGAGACTCCATGCGTGGGTCGGCGAGCGGTCCCTCTCGTCGGATCGCAAGAAGGCGGCCTTCCGCCTGAATAAGCGCGTCCGCGAGTACAGCGTGCCCGCGTACATCGTCGAGACCTCGGACGAAGACGTGCTGCGAAAAATCTTCGAACGCACAAACAGTACGGGCAAGGCGCTCGCAGCGGCCGACGTCTTCAACGCGCTGTACGGCGCGCGTGACGCAGCCGAGCCGGCGGACTTCGAGGCCGTGCTGGCTTCGCTGAAGGATCTCCAGTTCGGGGAGATCGAGAGCCAGATCCTCTACCGCGCGCTCCTCGCCATCCACGATATGGATGCTGTGGGGGGGAAGGTGCCCGGCGCGTTTGCCGATGCGCCACGGGCGTTCCAACGGAGCGCGCTTGCGATGCGCGCCGCGATCGTCTTCGTGATGGGTCACGTCGGGATGCCCAACAGCGACCTCCTGCCGTACAAGCAGCCGCTCGTGGCGCTAGCGAAGTTCTTCGACCGGCACCCGGAGCCGTCCGCCCGATCGCACGAGCTGCTGGCGCGGTGGATCTGGCGCGGCGCGTGGAGCGGCGCGCACCGCGGCGACACCGTCTCGACCCGCGCCATCCTCGACGCGATCGACGGAAGCGAGGACGACACGGTGCAACGACTGCTAGCAAGCGTCGGAAAAGCCGCGCCGCCGCAGGAGGCCGATCTTCCTCCGTACAACTTCCGCAACGCACGGAGCAAGCTCGAGGTCCTCGCGCTGCTGTCCTTGGGTCCCCGGCATCTCATGACAGGCGCGGGCATCCCCGCGTCCAGCGTGAACGGTCCGGATGCAGTCGCCGTGATCGATACGAAGGACGGTGGCCGAACGCTCGCGAACCGACTCGTTCACCCGCCCATCCCGGAGGTCGTACGCGCGCTCGCGCGTGCGGAGAGCCGCATCCGGACAAGCCACGCCGTGTCCGAGCCAGCGTACGCCGCCCTTTTGGCTGGAGACCGTGACGCATTTTTCCGGATCCGCGGCGACACGCTTCGCGAGGTCGTTCGCCGCTTCCTGGAGTCGAAGGCCAAGTGGGGGGACAACGATCGGCCCCCGTTGCGTGCCCTCGCTGTCGTCGACGAGGGATAGATGCTGCTCGGCGTCTTTCTTGACGAGGACCCAGTGGGGGAGCTTACGGTCATCGGCGACACGATCGAGTTCCGGCTCCTCGAAACATACCGCAACCGGTATCCGCGAAGGGTCCTCGGGCAGGTGTTCGAGGACGATCCGGCTCGAGTGCACAAGAGCCGCATCAAGCTGCCCCCCTTCTTCTCAAATGTGCTTCCAGAAGGGGCCCTCCGGGAGCTTGTCGCGAACAAGATAGGCGTCAAGGCCGAGCGCGAACCCTATCTGCTCGCTCAACTCGGCGACGATCTTCCCGGCGCTACGAGGGTCATGGTTCTGGACGCGACGGAGGACGATCGGCCCGCCGCGACCGAAGGAAGGGAGCCGGAAGCGCCGGATCTCCTCAAGTTCTCCCTGGCAGGGGTGCAGCTGAAATTCTCCGCGGTCCATTCCGGCCCCCGGGCGCTCACGATTCCCGCGCACGGTCGTGGGGGCGACTGGATCGTCAAGCTTCCCGATCCGCGGTTCCCTGGGGTGCCCGAGAACGAGTGGTCGATGATGACGCTCGCTCGTCGTGCTGGTCTCGACGTGGCCGAGGTCGAACTCGTACCGCTTTCATCGGTCCAGGGGCTGCCGGCGGAAGTTCGGCGCGACACCTCCCCGTTGGCGCTCGCGGTCCGGCGTTTCGATCGACGCGAAGGCGCGCGGGTCCATATGGAGGACTTCGCACAGGTCCTGGACGTCCGGCCCCGGGAGAAGTACCGAAGCGCGAACTTCGAGACAATCGTCCGGATCCTAGCCAGCGTCGCGGGCGCTTCGGTCGAGGAGATGATCCGCCGGCTGGTCTTCAACGCCGGCATCGGGAACGGGGATGCGCACCTCAAGAACTGGTCGCTCCTGTACCCAGACGGCGTGCATGCGGTGCTCTCCCCGGCGTACGACCTCGTTTCGACCGTCCAGTACATCCCCGGCGACGACCTCGGCCTCAACCTGGCGCGGTCCAAGCGCTTCGAAGACGTGTCGCTCGCCAGTTTCCGGCGCCTCGCCGACAGGGCGCGGCTCGAGATCGACGTCGGCGCCATTGTGCGAGAGACCGCCGAGCGGATCCGCGGCGCATGGGCGGACCTTCGCACGAGTCTCCCAATGTCCGAGCCACAAAAGGCAGTCGTCGAGGCCCAACTCGGACGCGTACCCGCCCTGCGGGCTGAGTGATGACGCTCTTGCACAGCACGCCGCACGAGATCCGGCGCAAGCTCCTTTGGCGTAGGTCGGCCACCTCGGTCACGGGGTCGGCACGGCCTCGCCGAGCCCGGACACGCGATCTCCGGCTCGGAGCCGTGCTTCTCGTGGGCGCCCTTCCCGAGCCCGACGAAGAACGACCGCTCCTCGTCCCCGAGCTTGCCGGTCACGCGCAGGACGAAGCCCTGAACCGCTTCGGCAGCGACGAGGAGCCCACGGCTCACTTCGCATCGTCCTCCTGCGAAAAAGCTTCCGCGGGGAGATCGTCGACGAAGCGATGGCCCTGCGCGAACCATCCGCCCAGGTGTTGCGCGAACTGCTTGTACTGCGTCTCGGCCGCGGCCCGGGCCGCGGCCTTTCCTGCTTCACTGGCCGTGGGCGCATGCGCCGAGAACCAAAGCCGCAAGTAGCGTCCGAACGCCTCGGACAGCAGGTCGATGTCGCGATGCCCGCGCGCCAGCGCCCGCTCGATGCGATCGAATCGACGCAAAAGAAGCGCCGTGTCGTCGGTCGCGTCGAGGTACTTGCGCAGCGCATCCTCGATCACGGTGCGCTCGGAGATCCCGCTGGCTGCGCAGTACTTGGTGAGCCTGGCTCGCAGTTCGACAGAAAGCCGTGTGCCGACCCGAACCCGTCGAACCTTGGTCGTGGCCATGAACGCTCCATTGGTTGAGGAAACCTGCTTGACGCTCGCGTATGACCTGCGCGCGCAAGTCGTTCACCGATCGCGGTCCCGCTCGGCGGCCCGGACCGCGAAGCGCCCCTGCGCATCCCGGGCGACCACTACCGTCTTGCCTGCGAAGGCGCGCACCTGGTCGGACGCTGGCACGAGCACGAAGCGCGCGCCGTCGGTGACCACCGCGTAGGGCGTCCCCTGGGGCCCTGCTTGCAAGCGACCCCGAAAGCGGTCCGGCGCCCGGTCCAAAAACGCCTGCCCGGTCCGAGCAGCCATTTCTTCCCCCACCGCCCGCCTTTCGATCGCCCGTAGCTTAGCGTCCCTGCGCGCGTCGTCCGGCGCGATCCCGAGCCGACGCAGCACCTCGCGTCGTCGCTCAACCGCCACCGCGACGTCTGCCCCAAACCCCCACGGTGCGAGCGGCGCCGGGTCGACCTGGTCGAGCCAGACCGGAGCCCGATGCGCGGCTGCTTGCTCGAGGGGCACGGGCACCTTCTGCAGCCAGAGCCGCTCCCGAGGCGACTCCGCCTTGGGCTGGCTCTCCAGCCTCCCGACCAAGTCGGCGGGCACGCGCCATCGGTTCGGACCGTCCGCGAGCACGTGACCATCGCGTTCGAGCTCCCGCAGCCGGCGCGCGGCGTGCGTACGGTCCGGCCCCTCGGCGACCTCGGCATGCGCATAGACCCCGCCGGCCCTGCCGGCGGTCTCCGCGATGCGCCGGTCGATCGGCCGAACGGCCAGTTCCGGCCGGGTGCCGAAGAAGACCAAGTCGCCGGGGCGGATGGCCTCCGCCGTCTTGGCTTCCAGCGGCACGTGGTAGGCAAAGCCGTTCGGCGCCTCGATCACGGCGTAGAACGTCCCCTTCATCTCGTCGGCGAGCCCCTTGCCCGCGACGCGACCGACCAGCACGTCCTGGCCCGTCTCGACGCCGGTCAGAAGCGGCTCCCCGGGGCCGAGAATGCGGTAGCGCGCCGCGTCCCCTCGCACCACGTCGTGAATCTGCTTGAGGATGTCGCCGCGGGTTCCGAGGTCCTGCAGGCGCGCCTTCCAGTCCTCGGACAACGACCACGCGTTAGGCGAGACCCGCTCGGCCAACCCCAACGCCTCCAGGTGCTCCAGGCGGGACAGCAGAAGAGAAGGGTCCAGGCGCGCCGGACGCTTGGGCGACCTCGGCTCCGCCCGGCCGTCGTGTGCGATCCGGTCGATCTCCCGGTCGAGCGATGTGAACCGCTCTTGCGTGATCTCGCGGGCGTACGCGCGCCGGATCTCGAACTCGTGGCGCGGCCCAAGCTCCTGGGTGGCGATCTCCTGCGCCCGCCACCGGATGCCGCTCGCGATGTAGCCCCGCTCCAAGCGCAGCTCCTGCCCATCGCGCCCGACGCCGCGCACCACGATGTGCGCGTGCGGGTGCCCCGTGTCGTAGTGATTGACCGCTGCCCACTCCACCTTGCGCCCGAGGTCCTTCTCGATGCGCGCCATCAGCTGCCGCACGTACGCGGTCAGATCGAGCTCGCTCGCGTCCTCAGGCGACACAATGAACCGAAACTGGTGCTGCTCGCCGGTCCGCGACTCCTCGAACGTCGCGCGTCGCACCGGTCCCTCGGGGCCGTAGAGCACCCCCTTGGACCCGTCCCTCTCGACCCCGTCGCGCTCGATGTACCGCAGGTGCACCGCCGCGGCCTTCGCACTGCCCGCCCGGAGCCGCACCACGCGCGCCTTGACCACGACGCGGCGTGCATCCGGCCGATGCGCCTCGGCGCGCAGAGGCCCCGTCGAAGCCCGCCGTCGCGCACCGCCGTAGAGCGAGACACGAGCCAGCAGCGCGTTGCGAAACGAGCGCGGACGGTCGCGAACGCCCCGTCCTGTCCGCTTGCTGAAACGAGGCCGAAAGATCGGCAAATCATCGGAGAAGTCCAACGTAACCCCAAATTTTCGCTACGAGATCCAATGCTTGTCGATGTCGTAACTCCACGCGACTTCCGGTGACGTCGACAAACCACCATGATCCCAAACTCTTATAAAACCATGACGCCGCCCCTTTATTTTGCCCTACTCCTCTCTCTTCTCCCCTCAAATCGCTTTTGACACGCGAAATCCCGATGTTCAAGGTGAATGAGGAATCGGCGCTCGTGCCGCACCACACCCGAGGAGTGCGACGCAGATGAACGCGAAGGCCAAGATCCGTCTCGAGTCGATCGAACAGGCGCACCGAACCCTCGATGCGCTTCCCCAACACTGCCCCGAGGAGCTCACCAAGACGCAAGCCATCCACAAGCTCATCGTCCCGCGACGACGGTCGGCCGGCGACGAGCTACCAGCTACGGACGTGGCTTCAGGTCGCGCAACGACGCGCGGGGCTTCGCGCCACCGGCGGCCTGCACGTCCTACGGCACACGTTCTGTTCACACCTCGCGATGCGCGGTGCGCCTGTCAAAGCCATTCAGGAGCTGGCAGGGCACGCGGACCTCAGCACGACCCTCCGGTACATGCACCTGTCACCCTCCGCGCGGCAGGGAGCCATCGCTCTCCTGAACGAGCGGCGGATGATTTTTGGAGAGATGTTGGAGACGGCGGCGCAGCAGGACGAAAAGGGCCAGATTCCTCGAAGAAATCCGGGGTGACCGACGGGTTTCGAACCCGCGACATCTGGAGCCACAATCCAGTGCTCTACCAACTGAGCTACGGCCACCGCGCGAAACGGCGAAGACCATAGCCGCTCACGCCCGCCGATGCCAGACCCGGCTACCATCGACGCCGCGCCATGGCGTCCCACGTCCACCAACCGCACGCCCCCCGCCGCGCGCTGACGCGCGTGAGCATCTCGGCCGGCTTCGGGCTCGCCGCGGCCGTCGCGACCGCGCGATACCTGCCCGGACCTCCCGCGGCCCTCGTCGGCTGGGACGCGGCCAGCCTCACCCTCCTGACGATGGCCTGGTCGCTCATCGCGTCGGCTGACGCCAAGGAGACCCACGCGCGGGCGGGCGCCGAGGATCCCGGGCGGACCCTCGTCTACGCGATCATCCTCGCGACGTCCTCGATCAGCCTCGTCAGCGCCACCGTACTCGTTCGTGAGGCACATCATTTGTCCGGTTGGCCGGCCCGCGGCATGGCGCTGCTCTGCCTCGTCACGGTGGCCCTCGCTTGGACGGCGACCCACACCGGCTTCACGCTGCGCTACGCCCACCTCTACTACCGCGAAGACCGAGAGGGGGTCGGCGGCGTCGACTTCCCCGGCGACCGCCCGCCCACGTACTTCGACTTCGCGTACTTCGCCTTCACCATCGGCATGTGCTTCCAGGTCTCCGACGCCTGCGTGTCCAGCCACCAGATACGCCGCGCCGTCCTGCTGCACTCTCTCATGAGCTTCGCGTACAACACGACCATCCTGGCGTTCGTGCTCAACCTAGTCTTCGGCGTCACCACCTCCGAGGCAAATCCGTCGCCTTGACGGGTTCGATGAGTTCCTCGCACGTGTGGTACGACCCCACTCATGCCGTCCGACGCGCGCCGGTCGCTCGATACGCTGTGCATCCACGCCGGTCAGCCGCCGGACCCCACCTCCGGCGCGGTCATGACGCCGATCGTCCTGGCCAGCACTTTCGCGCAGGACGGCCCGGGCGCTCACCGGGGCTTCGACTACTCGCGCGCCGGCAACCCCACGCGAAGCGCGCTCGAAGGGTGCCTCGCAGCGCTCGAGGGCGCCGATCACGCGATCGCGTTCGGCAGCGGATGCGCCGCGACGACCGCCGTCCTCTTGACGCTCGCGGCGGGCGATCACGTCCTCGTCGGCGACGACGTCTACGGGGGCACGTTCCGCATCTTCGATAAAGTCCTGAAGCCCTTCGGCGTCGAAGCGACCTACCTCGACATGGGCGATCCGGACCGGGTGCGCGCCGCGCTGCAGCCCAACACTCGCCTTGTCTGGATGGAGACCCCCAGCAACCCGACGCTCAAAGTCTTCGACATCGCCGCCATCGCCCACGTCGCGAGCGCTCGGGGCATTCCGCTCGCCGTCGACAACACGTTCGCGACGCCTGTCTTGCAACGGCCCCTCGAGCTCGGCGCCGCGCTCGTCGTTCACTCGACCACCAAGTACCTCAATGGTCACTCCGACGTCGTCGGGGGGGCGGTCATGACTAGCGACGGCGCTTGGGCCGAACGACTCCACTTTTTGCAAAAGGCGGCGGGGGGCGTCCCGAGCCCCTTCGACTGCTACCTCGTCCTGCGCGGGATCAAGACGCTGCCGATCCGGATGCGACGTCACGTCGAGAGCGCACGCCTCGTCGCCGAGTGGCTCGCGGCGCACCCGGGCGTCGGTCACGTCTACTACCCCGGCCTCGCGACCCACCCCGGACACGCCCTCGCCCAGCGGCAGATGGGCGGGCCCGGCGGAATGATAAGCTTCGAGGTCAAGGGCGGCGTGCCCGAATGCCGGGCCCTGCTCCAGGCTCTCCGCATCTTCGCGTGCGCCGAGAGCCTGGGAGGCGTCGAGTCGCTGGCTGAGCACCCGGCGACGATGACCCACGCCAGCATGCCACTCGACGCTCGTCTGCGGGCGGGGATCGGCGACGGCCTGATCCGCCTCTCGATCGGCCTCGAGGACCCGCGAGACCTCATCGCCGACCTCGAGACCGGCCTTCGGGCGGCGGGGGCGTCGATGCTCGTCGTGTAAGCTATGTAAAGTTGTGACCGTCGAGAGACTCTCCCCTTTCGGGCGGGCTCCGCGGTATGCTCCGCGCGCCTTCTGCCCGTGGAGACGTCTACATGATCGCTCGAAAGCTTCGTTTTGCGGCATTGCCTACGGTGATCGGTGCGCTCGCCGTGGTCGCGTGTTCGGGCACGCCCCCGGCGGCTCGAGCGTACGTTACGGCGACCGTTCGACCCGGCACCCTGTCGACGAACGGATCGGATCTTTGCGGGTTCGGGCAGGAGATGAGCTTCGTCATCATAGGGACGCCCACCGCGCCCCTTCCGACGACCGTCACCGACGGCAACACGCAGGCCGGCGCTCCGGTGCACGTGACGTGCTCGGTCCGGGCGTCGGGCGACGGCTTCGACGTCCAGGCGAGCGCCAACGTCGAGGGGCTCAACGGGGGCACGTTGACGATCACCGGTCACGTCAACTCGATGGGGGGGACGGGGTTGGCGGCGTCGTTCAACAACGCCAACAACGGCACGTTCTCACAGTCCGAGGGGACGTCCGGCGGATGCACCATCATGTACACGGGCGACCCGCCGCCGCAGAATCCGGCGGTCGCCGCCGGGCGGATCTGGGGGCACGTCGACTGCGAGGCCGCGTCGCGAAGCGACGAGCTCACGCAGCTTCCGGACGGCGGCTCGGTGCCCAGGACGTGCCAAGCGTTTGCAGATTTCCTCTTCGAGGACTGCGACCAATAGGCGACCGTCGACGCGGGATATCAGTCGTCGTCGTTCGCGGGCGGCGGCTCGCCCTCGCCGCCCAGCGAGGCCAACAGGGCCCGCGTCTCCACCGCGACCTCGAGCTCCGGCCCCGTTGCGAGGAACGCCTCGAGGTGTCTCCTGGCGGCGGGGATGTCCCCACGGGCGTGGTGGGCGAGTCCCAGCGCGTACAAGGCCTCGGCATCGCCGGGGGACCTTCGAAGCGCCTCGGTCCCCTCTCGGATTGCGCCCCGGACGTCGCCCAGCATGCGAAGCACATGGCAGAGCGCGACACGCGCACCGAGGTGCCCCGGCGCGAGCTTGAGGCACGCGACGTAGGCGTCGCGCGAGGCTTCGATCTCTCCGACCTCGAAGAACGCTATCCCGAGAAAGTAGTAGGCATACGGGTTGTACGGATCCGCCTTGAGGACCGCCCGCAGCTCGACCATCCCCTCGCGGAACCGCTCTTCGTGAAGAAGCTCGGTAGCCTCTTCGACCGCGGACCAGTGCTCGCTGTCATTTTTTGCCTTCACTCGACACGACCCGGACGTTCGGCCACGTCGGCGACGCCTGCCCTCACGAACGCCGCGCGCACCTCCTCCGTGATCCGCCGCGGCCGGCCCGTCGCCAGCTCGACAAACCCCCATGTGGTGGCGCCGCGGGCGAGAAGGGCCCCGTCGTGCAGGCGTACGATCTCGGTCGCGCGCACGCACTTAGCGGCCATCACGGAGGATAGCCACGTTCGTGCTTCGATGACGTCGCCGCGAAAGGCCGGACGCAGGTAGTTGATCTCGTGGCGGGCCACCACGAACACGCTGCCCAGCCGTCGGTACCCGTCGAGCCCCAAGCCGACCGCCGTCGAATGTTCGACCGCAACGTCCTGAATCCAGCGCACGAACGCCACGTTGCTCGCGTGCCCCAGCGCGTCGATGTCGTCGTCCGTCACGTGGATCTGAAGTCGAAAGGGCTCGGGCTCCGTCACGACGCGCAGCCTACGCCGAAACCCGGCGACGCGCGCGTCGCCCGTACGATCTCGACGGCGAGCCCCTTCGGCGGGGTGCGGGTCCCCCCGCTGGCGCGTGCCGCACACGCCCTTTGAAGCCAGCGACCCCTCGTGGTAGGGACGTCGCCCCGTGCGAAGCCATTGGCTCCCGATCCTCGCCACCGTCGCGGCGGCGGCCGCGGCCGCACCGGACGCGCGCGCGGACGTCACGTCGTGGATGGCCGTCGGCGGCGGCTACGCCCTGCAGCGCGATCACGCGTCGGCCACGAGCGACTCCGCCCCGGCGCTGACGTACTCCTTGGGCGTGGGCAGCTCGCCGCTCGCGTCGTTCGTCGTGGGCGGGGTCTTTCGAGGGCAGACGCTGTTCGGCCTGGGGACCGACATCGGCGGCGCAGCGCGCGTGGCCACGGGCGGCTTCGCTCGCGGCGAGTGGGGCGTCGCGCTCGACGCCGGCGCGCTCTGGCGCTCCTGGGGCGACCCCGGCACGTTCGGGCGCTGGCCATGGCAGGCGGTCTTGACCGGCGGCTGCCCGTGGGGGCTGCAGGTCGCGCTCGCAACGCAGCTCTTCAGCGTTTCCGGCGGCACGCCGGCGCAAGGCTTCACTGCGAGCCTCGAGCTGGACCTTCTGCGGCTGACCGTGATGCGCCAGGGGCCGAGCGAGCGCTGGTGGCCCAACCCGGCGCCCGCCGGCGGACGGCAGACAGCTTCGATCGCCTGGTGAAACCCATTCGCCGTCAGACAGCGAGGGCACACCTACGGCTTGACGGATGGCGTCGGGTGCTTCTCGTCCGCCTTGATCGAATAGCGCACCAGCGCGCGGAGCACCTCGTTGCGCTCGACGTTGCCGATCGCGCTCTTGATGTCTTCG
>Ga0070735_10003414_pt1 | contig 13926 bp, 9 predicted proteins | sample Coa_R1_FD_66443 | JGI IMG/M metagenome (GOLD analysis project Ga0070735, IMG submission 66443) | Surface soil microbial communities from Centralia Pennsylvania, which are recovering from an underground coalmine fire - Coalmine... | ecosystem: Environmental > Terrestrial > Soil > Unclassified ...
CATTCGGATACGGCCTGCAACTGTTCTTCGATTTCGCCGGCTACTCGCATATTGCCATAGGGGCCGCCCAAGCCCTGGGATTCACCGTGCCGGAAAACTTTGCGCGCCCATTTGCGTCCACCAGTGCCTCTGTGTTCTGGAAGCGTTGGCACATGTCGCTTTCGTTTTGGATTCGCGACTATGTCTTCTTCCCGCTGATGCAAATGAGGCGCCAGATCTGGTGGCGCAACTCGTGCTTGTTGATTTCCATGGTCCTCTTCGGCCTTTGGCACAAGGCTAGCCTGCTTTTTCTGATCTGGGGCTGTTATCACGGAGTTCTTCTCGTACTCCACCGGCAGATCGAGGGACTCCAACGCAAATACGACTGGACTCCTCCTCGGATCCCGTGGACCGCCGTTTCGTGGGTCGCGACGATGGCTCTGGTAAATCTGGGATGGATCTTCTTCCGCACCCAATCGCCAGCACAGGCGCTCCAGATGCTCACGGCTATCTTCTCGCCGGCGAGCTATTCGGAGCACTTCCTCAGTGGAAGCCTCTATCTGTTGGTTTTCGCCGTGTGCATTGGATACGCCCTGGTGCTGCTGATCAGCGACGCTATCGAGCAACATCCTGGTTTCACGGCAGATCAGCAATCTTCCGGCGGCATCGCCCAATCCCACTCGCCTTCAGGACTCGCTCAGTTCATCGTCCACTGGCGCTGGTTCTGGATTACTCCCCTCTACGCTCTGGCCTTGCTGTTCTTGCTGATCGTGACTCTCTCGCATGGCACCAGCACGGCGCAATTGATGTACGGAAATTTCTAAGTATTTTGTTTTGGATGCACAGGATCGGTGTGCCCGGGCTACTCGATTACTGTTCCATCCGGTGCAAACACCGGAAACCCATCCCAGGGCCGCGAGAGCCGCAACTGTGAGACGGCAGAGCTGCGATCGTATCCGAAGAGGAAAAGGCCGTAGTTGTATCTCAGAACGCGGTCGTCGGGCTTCTGGGCAATCGCCCACTGATACTCGGCAGAGGTCTGATCCGGATTTTCATCTGGCACCTCGGCCTGCAGCGCCAACCGCAGCGACTGATCGGAGTGATTGAGCTGATTGGTAAAGGGGGGCTTTTGCAGCCGCTGCAGCATCTCTACCGCAATCCGGACACGATCGTGAGGCGTCAGCGCGAGTAGCCGCTCGCACTCGACCTCGGACGGAACATCCGCGTCCGTCAACTGCTGGCCGGATTGCGACGGCATTTTGTTTGCAATTTGCAGAAACATGGCGCGGGCCAGCAGATAGTTGCCCTGAGGCGTCATGTGCACGTGTTCGTAGACCAGTTCGCTGCCGACGATTCCGTTCGCGCTCTGCCGGGAGAAGATATCTTCGGCGTCGACCAGTTCAGCGCCCCGCGCTGAAGATGCCACCGAGCGATTGATGTCGTTGATCCTACTGTCCGCGCGAAAGCGAAGCGTATCAAGATCGCGCGAACGCTGAAAATGTTCCCGGGCTGCGGGGTAGTCCCCGAGCATCCACAAACTCCGTGCCATCCGGAATTCGACTTCGGCGTATTGATCGTCGATCTTCGCCGCAGCCTGATACACCTTCAACGCCTCGGCATACGAGCGAGCACTTTCCAGGTCTGATCCTTGCTGCATCAGTGCCGTCCACGACCGCAAGTCGTCTGGCGTCAGGCCGTCGCGGTGCATCGATGCAAAGGGAGAGCAATCCTTCAGATTCGTTGCGACTGTGCTGACGATGACTCGTGCTCCAGACTCGCGTGCCACCTCAACCGTATCCCGCAGGTTCGCTTCGAAATTCGAGTAGGCGTACTTCATCAGGGGAGAACTGGCGGGCACCTGCTTGTCGAGAAACATCTCCATGCCGCCCCACTCTTTTTTCTGCGCGCCCAGCTTGGTCAAGAATTGGCCGGTGCGCGTCGTTCGAAAAAAGATGCTGGTGCGAATGACCGGAAGACTCATGCCGGACGACGTCAGCGCTGTCCCCGGCCCATACGGTCCGACAACCTCGTTGTTCCCCGAATAGATGATGAACAGATCCGGCCGCTGCTTCGCCAGTCCTCGCGCCAGCGGCAACAGCACGTGGGAGTTCACCGCGACGCTGCCGGTGTTGATCACCTCGAAGGTCATTGATGGATAGCGCTTCCGCAGCATCACTTCCAGATAGCGGCTGAAAGCATAGGCAGGATCCGGATCGCCCATCGCCGCAGACTCTCCCAGCACGAAGATGCGGTAGGTGCCCGCCGGCTTGTCTGCAGGGATCGCGTACGCCTGTGGCGTCTTGATCATGCCCGGCGGAAAGAACGGTGCCGGGAAGAACAAGTTGTAGCAGGAAGCTGGATGTCCTTTAAGCGTGCAGGGCACGGTGGCGTCGGTGGGAAATCCGACATTTAACAGGCGGAATGATCCTTCTATCGCCCCGAGCAACAGCACAGGGATGAAAGCGGCGGTTGAGATCCGTGGCGCCCAATACCGCCAGCCTCGCCGCGGCTTCTCGGTATTTGCGGTTTCTGGATCTATGAGTTCGGACATCTTCCAACCTTTGTCGTCACACGATACAGGGCTGGGAGTGGATCCGATTCCGTGGGCCTAACCGCGGCGTCAGTTTTCCAATCGTCAGCCCTGCCCCGGTCCCCTCCATGCGTTATCCGCTGCCCAGCGAATAACATCATGCCAAGGGAAAAACGAAGGGAAGCGCACTGGTGCGTTCGCAACTCCGTCAGAGATGCACCAGCAATGCCAAAGCCCGCGCTTCGAAACTCCCTCTCATGTGTTTTCGTTTCAGCGGCTTAAGTACGCTGCTGTTTCCGCAAGACGGGCAGGTTCGGGCATTTCCCTCACCCGGCGTGTGTTTTGACCCTTTCAAAGGCCTCTCATGACATCCGCTCGCCACCGCTAAGAGCTTGTTACGAAGACACTTACAACCCGGTCGAGGCGTGGCATGACAATTGCCAATTCTCCAGTGACTGGGATCACCGGGTTCCGCTTGAGACGACCGATTCCAGTTTCGCACTGCGAGCCATGCCAAAGATCTTCAAAGCCGTGATCGTGGGCGCTGGTCCAGCGGGACTGACCGCGGCATACGAACTGTCCAAGGAGAAGGCCCCGGTTGTGGTTCTCGAAAGCGACCCCGACTACGTCGGGGGAATCTCCCGAACCGTCAACTACAAAGGGTTTCGTTTCGACATTGGCGGCCATCGTTTCTTCTCGAAATCTCGCGAGGTCGAGGACCTCTGGACCGAGGTTGGCGGCAAAGACATGCTCGATCGTCCGCGATCTTCGCGCATTTTCTATCGCGGACAATTCTTCAGCTACCCGTTGAAGCCCTTTGAGGCTCTGGCCAAACTTGGCCTGATCGAGTCGATCCTGTGTGTACTCTCGTTCATCAAAGCTCGCCTGCGCGCGACTCCCAATCCGAAGACCTTCGAGGACTGGGTGGTCAACCAATTCGGCGAGCGACTCTTCCGGATTTTCTTCAAAACCTATACCGAGAAGGTGTGGGGGATGAGTTGCCAGGAAATCTCGGCGGATTGGGCCGCGCAGCGCATCAAGGGACTGTCGCTGGGCTCGGCCATCAAGCACGCATTCCTCTCCTGGCGGAGACCGAAAGACCGCAAGCAGGTCGTCAAGACCCTCATCGACACCTTCCGCTACCCCCGCCAGGGACCGGGCATGATGTGGGACGCCTTCGCCCGGAAAATCCGCGAGTTCGGCGGCGAAGTTCTGGTGGGGCGCCGCGTTACCGGCTGCCGCTTCGATTCCGAGCGCGAACTTTGGATCGTCACCACTCTCGATTCCAAGGGCAACGCTGAGGAGTATCTCGGCGAGCACGTGGTTTCGTCGATGCCCATCCGCGAACTGGTGACGCAGATTCAGCCGCAGCTTCCGGAAGAAGTCAGGCGCGCAGCACAATCTCTGCGCTACCGCGATTTCCTAACCGTCGGGCTGATTGTCCGCGATAAGGGACGCTTTACCGACAATTGGATTTATATTCACGATCCTTCCGTGCAAGTGGGACGGGTGCAGAACTACAAATCGTGGTCGCCGGAAATGGTTCCGGACCCGGCGTTCAGTTCTTACGGGCTGGAATACTTCTGCTTTGAAGGCGATCAGCTCTGGAACTCACCCGACGCCAAGCTGATCGATCTGGCGAAGAGCGAACTGCAGCGAATCCATCTTGCCAACAGCGCCGACGTAGTCGATGGCTGCGTGATCCGGCAGCGCAAGGCCTATCCTGTCTACGATGACCTCTACCAGGAACATGTGGATACGATTCGCACCGCACTGGAACGGAACTTTCCGACGCTGCACTTAGTCGGTCGCAACGGCATGCATAAATACAACAATCAAGACCATGCCATGATGACGGCGCTACTGACCGCGAAAAATATTCTGGCCGCAGAGCGCAAGTACGATGTGTGGGCCGTCAATCAGGATGCTGAATATCACGAGTCGGGCGCAGCCGGCGAGAAACCCGCGGCTGCCGCAAACAGCGCTCCCGCCGAGACGGCCTTGAGCACCACCTGATCATGCTGTCGGACACTTGCCATTCTGATTCTGAAAGTCCGCGGACCGCGAGCCCTGCACTCGAAGCACCTGCATCAGTCGCGCACGAGAGAAGCGCAGCGATGAGGACTGCCACCGAGCTCCGCGCGCTGTTGCGATTCCGCCCGGTACAACTGGCCGCTCTCATACTGCTGCTGGCTGGCATCGGAACCATCGCGTTTCAACTCAAACTCTGCGTTCTCGATCCTGACATCTGGTGGCATCTCAAAGTCGGCGACTGGATCATCGACCATGTAGCGGTTCCGCACACCGGCATCCTCTCGCGCACGGCCGCGACGCGGCCCTGGGTCGCGTACAGTTGGGGCTATGAAGTGCTCCTCTCGCGCGCTTACGGGTGGTTTGGCCTGATTGGGATCGGCGTTTACGGCACGCTGCTCACGATCGCGGTTGCCTATTCTGTCTTCTGGATGCTCCGCCGCCTGAGCGGTCAATTCTGGCTGTCGTGCCTCGGCGCGGGCGTCGTCTGCTCCGCGTTCTTGTTCAACGGAATGCCGCGGCCCTTCTTCTTCTCCATCGCTCTCTTTGCGGTGACGTTGACTCTGCTTCTCGAGGCCAACCGCAGCGGGCAGGTCAAGCCGCTCTATTGGCTGCCGCTGATCTTCTTCCTCTGGGCCAATCTGCACATTCAGTTCATCTACGGATTGTCTCTCGTCGGATTGTTTGTCGGTGTGAATCTGACCCAGCGAATCGCCAGCGCTCTCGGAATTACTCCGGATTTTCTATCTGCTTCTACGCTGCCCGCTCTGCAACTCGTGCTCATCGGCGCGGGCTGTCTGCTGGCGACGCTGGCCGGGCCGTACTTCTATCATCCGTATCAGGTCGTTCTTGAGTATTCCAAAGCGAAGTTCACTTACTCGGTCATTATCGAACTGCAGCCGCTGAGTTTTCGCGGGTACAGCCACTTTGCCGAGCTTCTGCTGACGGCTGCTGGATTTTTCGCCGTGGGCTGGCGCAGGAAGCTTGATCTCTTCAAGCTTGCATTGATGACGGCAGCCAGCGTGATCGCCTATCGCACGATGCGCGATGCTTGGTTTATCTGCTTGCCGGCAGCAGCGTGCATCGCCGACGCATTCGCGCCGCAGGCCGGTCTGGAGCAGAAAGAAACCTCGTCGGCGGATACATGGCGCAGCGAAACTTGGCTGGAAAAACTCGGCATGGCGGCAGCGGTCGCCATCCTGCTCGCCATGGTCGCCAATGGCACCGACTTCAATCAGCGCGGACTCGACCGCGCTATCAGTTCTCAATATCCGGTGAACGCGATCAACTTCCTGCGCCGCAGTCCAGTGCAGGGTCCGCTCTACAACAACCTGAACTGGGGCGGATTTCTGATGTGGTATATGCCCGAATATCCCGTTGCGGTCGACGGGCGCAACGATCTCTACGGCGATGAACTCGATAAGATCTTTTACAACTCCCAGAATGCCGAGAAGTCATACACAACTGACCCCTATCTGAACGAATCAGGCATCGTGCTGCTGGGATCAGAAATGCCGCTCGCCAAGATTCTCACCGTCGATCCGCGCTTCCAACTCGTCTTCCACGACGACATTGCCACAGTATTCGCCCGTCGAGTGGGGGTTCAGTAGCGCGTTGAGGGCGTCATCCCGAAGGCCCGCGATTTCTCCAGCGGGCCGAGGGATCTCCCGTTCCACAGACCTCATGTTCATCCGTCACAGACTTTGTTCTCAATGATGGAGTAGAAACCTACGATGCGGAAACCCAAACAGTTCTACCTCTACATCATGACAAATGGACCCAAACCCGCAGTCCTTTACGCTGGAATTACCGGAGATCTGGTCCGTCGCGTATGGCAGCACAAGAACAAGCAGGTGCCCGGATTCACCAGTCGATACAACCTTGATCGTCTTGTGTACTATGAACGGTTTTTCTATCCAGATGCGGCCATCGCACGAGAAAAGGAGATCAAGGGCTGGCGGCGCAGTAAGAAGCTAAAGCTGATCGAATCGATGAATCCCACTTGGGATGATCTGGCAAGGGACTGGCAGAACTTGTACAAGCCCGAACCGGGTTCGGAATTGAGGGAGATCCCTCGGCCCGCTCGATAGAACGCGGGCCTTCGGGATGACGCCCAAATCCGAGGAGGGGACGGCTCGCCGAGCGCGGGCTTCAGCTCTGAAGTCAACTCAGAAGAACGTCCTCGCCGTCAGCACATTGTTTCCTTCATTCGACAGATCGAAATGACACTGACGGCAAAATTGGGCCGACGATGTTGTCGGATAACCGGCCAGCTTGTCCGGCGCCGGATTGTATGGCCCATTCAAGAAAAAGTATGTCGTATAAACCTTGCCGCTCGCATCCCCGGCAATCGGACTGCCCCCGCCCGACACATAGATATTTCTCACATGCTGGTCGTGGCACGTTGTGCACAGCGTGTATGGTTCGCCCAAGCTGCTCACCCCATATGCGCTCGAGCGCTTCCTCGGCGCCAGCGACGGCCAGCCGTAGTTCGCGATGAACTGCGCATACGGACTATGCGGAAGCACCGTGAACGTACCATTGGAAAAGACCAGCCCTCCGCCCGGATTGATCGGCGCACTCCCTCCGATCGGATGATCGTCGGCCGGTTCTTCATCCCGGCCTAGCAACGACGGGACCTTCTGGCTGCGGAACTGCGTCTGAGCAAGCAGTCCTACCTGGTACTCATAAGACCAGCTTTGCAGCATGTTATGCGGAGTCAGATTTCCGTCGTGGCAACTGAGACAGAGCAAAACTCCCGCGACTTCCTGGCTTTGCCCCTTCGCAGGACTAACCTCGGCCCATCGCGCACCGTCCACCAGTGGAACCGCCGAGCCGTAATCGGGAGTGGTATTGGATCCCCACAAAAATGCGAGAGCGCTCGCTGTGGCATCTGCCTGTGGGGGCGCAGCTTGGGCCGAACGCGAAGCATGACATACGGTGCAGCCGCGAGCCCCGTCGCTGTGCGGACCGAGAAGGTCCGCGACTCCGGCATCCACCGGCGATGATTGCGCCGATGCGCCCGGCACTGATAGCAGTTGAGCCGCCACGACTGTGAGCACGAATTTCGATAGATTACGCGTCCAAGTCAGGACACGAACGAACGCAACAATCCGAGTATCAGATCGGGTCATCCCCATCTCCGATGTGTGCGACTCGAAGGTCGCCTGTCTTAGTTAGATTTTCCGGCTATCGCCCCAAGAATGGCTGTGATTAGACCACAACTCGACCGGTAACGGAAGGCCAATGACGTTGGTTAGAGAAGTGTGTTACGGGTGGCGCAGAAGTAACTACGGGCGCACGCGACGAAGAATAAAGTAGCACTGCCGGACGTACACTCCGCGTTTGTAGATCATGTATCCATCGGAGAAATGCACGATGCGGTATCCTTCCGCATTAAGAACGGGAATGTCGTACTGCATCATCATTTCGGGTTGCTCGGTAAAGGTGATGACGTAGTCGGGATTCATTCGCCTGAATTCATCCACGTTTAGGTCAAAACCGAGCAAGGGCAGACCGTGGTGGTAATACGAAGTCGGAATATTTGTGAATAGGTCATGATCAAAGTAGGGCTGTACTCCGACGATGCCGTAAAGAAACCCGACGATCTTTTCCTTATCAGCGCCAACCGACCTCAGGTAGTTCGCCGCATCTTCCGCGCCGCTATAGGGATACAGGTAGTCGTTTCGCATCGCGACCCCCGCATCCCAGATATTGAGGACGGCGAGACATATCAGAATGCCAGTGATACCAAAGAAGGCACGCCGGTGAACCGCATCGAAAGCCGCCGTTTCCGCCCTAGTGGGCCAAGCTATCCAGAGAGCAATAATCGAGCTTAGGAAAACGGTTCCGTGGTGATGCGCATACCCGTGGACTAATACATATAGGGCGATCAGCATTCCGGTAGGCAGAGCAAATAAGAGCAGTCTCTTCCGAATGAAGCACCAATACGCGGTAAACAAAACGAAAAGCGCCGAAGGCACCCAATAGTCGAAGAACGCACCGGAGATAACAGATTCTAGTTTGGCGGTCTTTGTCGGTTGCATTGCCCGAATCGCGGCAGGCGCTTTAGCGAGTAGGTCCTTCTTCGCAAACTCCCCTACGTCCGGCGTGGGCTTCAAGATAATCACCACGAACAAAAACACCGCCGCCATCACACCGATGCATATCCAGTACTTTCGCCATGCACGGGCGTCGAGCCCTCCACGTGCTCTATACGCGTCCATTAGATACACAAGGCCTAGGCAGCCCGCCAGAATCGTTCCGTGCAGGCTGAGATTCGCCAGCAAAACGAGAACAATGGTCATCCGCTCAGGATGTTCGAGGTCTTTGAACAGCAGAGCCGCGGAGAACGCAAGTAGAGGCAGCAGCGTGTAAGGACGCGCAATCACCGCGTATTGGTACACCATGAAATAAGTAAAGGTGAGCGGCCAGCGAATATAGCGCGGAAACGGAGCCTTGAAGACGAGCAGCGCCACTCCGGCGGCAGCCCCAGCCATGCCGATGTAGCCGAGGGCATTGTAGCGGGCGTGAAACAAATGCTGCGCCACCCAAAGAATTGTGTGCCATAGCCCGGGCGATCCTTCATACCGCAGTTCGTGGAACCAGATCGTCTTCAGATTGAGATCGCGGGCAATGAGCCAGGCCTGCGCTTCATCCGCCCACTTCTCGTGATATTGGAGCGTGAAGGCGACGACCGCCATCCACGCGCCGAGAACGCCGAAATCGGCAATCCGCCACCAGCGGGCCGCCGTGGTAGGCGCCTCGGGTGATGGAACGATATGCACCCCTGCCAGGTTCTTATTCGCATCGCGCACCGGCGTTTCAAGGAGATCCGGAATGGTGAGTGTGAGTGGATCACTCATGCTCCCTCCTATTGGTCAGAACGATGGCCACGTCGTCGCTGTACGCCACCTCGTAAATCGGCACCGAACTCAACGCCTCTGCCATGATGGCGCTCTTCGGCAGCACAATCGTCTGCGCACCGGCCAGTGCCGGATAGTCGGTGTAGCGCACGGCGGCATTCATCGCCTTGGAATATTCCGCAACCGTGTCTTCGCCGTAGAGATCGGCGCGGCCATCAATGGCGACTGGGTATTCCGGCAGATACCACGTCAGGAATCCTCCCCATTCGTATGCATTGAACAGTGGCTGAGGCAGATCGTGCTCGCGAATGTAATCCGCGGCTGCCACGGGATAACTCTGTCCCGCTTTGGCGAGTAGTGGTTCGCGCTTGCCTGGAATGCGAGTCATCGCCACGGCAATCACGACAGCAAGCGACGCAGTCACCGCAATCAGCGCATCGCCTGTCCACCTACGCGCGTCGGCGGCTAGGGTAGCCTCATCCCTACGCGGGGTCGTGAGCGCCTCGCCAATCATTGCAAGCGCCGCGAGAGTAATGAGCCAGATGTCGCGTTGGGCATAGAACGAAAGAGCAAGGCATCCCGCCAGCAGCAGGATCTGAAACAGATCGCGTGACCGGCGTAATCCCAGCGCGAGGAAGGCAGCCATCGCGAGCAAGAGAAGTAGATAGTCCTGTGGCTGGCGAAAACCGAGAGCATGGAAATCCGGCAAGTACTGATTGGCCGAACTGAAGGTTGTCGCGAAAAATACCTTGTACGGACCATACAGATACGGCGTCACTATCGTAGCCAGGAGAGAGAGAGCTGCGATCCTCGTCACTTTTCTAAAGACGAGCGCCCGATCCACCGAGGAACTTGCAAACCGGCGCGCCCAAGTCGTCACCGTAAACAACAAAAGCAATACCACTCCGTATACGAATTGAACGTGCAAGTTTGCCCAGAGCAATAGAAGCAGAGGCATCCACCACAGCGGACGAAGGCTGCCAGTGCGGCGAGTTTCCAGAAGTAGCCATAACTCGATTCCGAAGAAAAGGATAGAAACGTACGCCGGCCCGGGCTGGATCGTCCCGAGAATATATTGCGCAATCGCTGACAGGGCGACTGCCATCCAGAATCTTCCGCGCAAGCCGCCGGCCAGCAGAAACGTAAGTACGGCGAGCAAGGTCTTGAAAGACATCAGCAGCATGGGAATCACACGCAGGCCCGCGAGTTTGAAACCCAGCGCCAGCAACAGATCGTAAGCCCAACTGGAATCGACCCACGGGAGCGCGGACGATTGCGAGAACAGACCGTTGCGCGGCACCGCATGATGCTGAAGAATCCACAGCCCCGAACTCAGGTGCCACCAGATGTCCCCATTAGTCAGCGCAGAGAGCGACGAGAGGCGAAAGGCTTCGAGCATCGCAGCCGATGAAAACAACAACAGCATTACGGGTATGCGGATCTTCGCCATGGCGCCTTTGTTCCATCGTGCTAGTGTGTTCGGCCCTTGGGCTTGCTCGTACCCGAGACCGACCCGTTCCCGTTGTGCGCAACGTTGTGGCACGTCAGGGTGCAGGTGTTCATGGCCCGGTTATAAGCAATGGGTGCGCTGCCGTTCGGTGCCACCACATTGGCGTCGAAATTCACCAGCCGCTCTCCAGTCACATTCGGCGAACCGGCACCCATGCCGTGAGCGGTGTGGCAGACTGAGCAACTGAATCCGTATTGCGCAATGTGCAGACTGTGCTGGGACCAACTCGTGTTGGCCAGAACATTGTTGGGCAGATCGTGACACTTCCCGCACATCGCATACGGACCATTCACCGTGACATCCGGATTGGGATACAGATTGGTAATCAACTGCCCCGGCGCCGGCGTCTGGCTGAATTCATAGCGGCGCTCCAGCAGATGCGTCCACTTCGATCCGTGCGGGCCGTTCGCGCCCGTGCCTCCGAATTCGCGATTGTCGTCGCTGTTGTGACAATCGGTGCAGAACAGTTGCGTGCCCACCAGCCGCGTCGATGGCAGTCCTGATTCGTTCAGCATATTTACCAGCAGGCTGGGCTGCGGCAGAGGACTCGACCGTGGATGCGTCACCGGATGGCTCGAGGTCGCGGTCTGAGCAAACTCCGGAATAATGTTCAGCGAATCAGCCGCCGCGACGACGCGAACTGACGGATATCCAAAGATAGCCAGCCGCTGCTTGCCGGTGCTCGTTCCGTGGCAGCGCAGGCACGTTTCATATTGATTGACAGATGGAATCAGGGGCGTGATGCCGTCCAGCGCGCTGATGCCAGTCGCTCCCTGCTGCGGTGGACGAATTGCCGGAGGCGCCGAAAACACCGTTTCCGCATTCGAGCTGTGCGCGTTGTGGCAATCGACGCAGGTCGCATGTCGATTGTGCTGGAGCAGCGGTGCTTCCCCCGCATCATGGAAATTGTTTCCTGATGGCAACGGATGGCTGATCTTCACCACCTCCGCCATGATGTTGGGCACAGTGGCCGGAGATAAGTACGTTCCCCCAGCATGGCAGGTCATACAACTTTGCGTGACCGGATCATATGAAGTCGCCGGCGGCGTTGCCGGCCGCAAAAGCCTTGCCGGAGCGATCGAGTCATGCGACATGTGGCACGACGCGCACGCATTCGCACCCACGGTCTGGTAGGAGCCAACATGCGCATCCGGCGACACCTGATTCGTGGCTGTCAGATGGATGCTGTTCGCAAATCCGGCCAGCGGATTCACCTGGCCTTGCACCACACGGTTCGGATCATGGCAGGCGAAGCACATCTGCGCCCGGGAGCTGTCGCGCACCAGAAAATTCTGCGCAATCTTGTCGATCGTCTGGACGTGCGGATCGTGGCAACTGGTGCACTCGATATTGCCCTTCACCAGTTTCACCGCTCCTGTAGGATCGGCAGTCTTGCCTTGCGACGCCAGCGACGCGACCAGGTTCGGCGCATCTTTCAACGGCAGGACCAGGCTGAACGGATGAGAACCGGTCAACGTCGTGCCAAACGAGTCGACAGAATTCATCGAACCGACCATCGGCAATTGTCCGTAAGCCGCAGATTGCCCCACGGCCACCGTGCCATCATGACAACTCAGGCACAGGCTGCTCGTCACGCCCAACGTGGGCTGAGTTCCCTGCTCGTTGTATGTCGAACTGTTATACGGCACATACGAACTGGTCGAGAGTTTCTGATTCCATAGCGGAGTGATGCCGCCTAGCCCGCTATGCGGTGCATGGCAGAACGTGCAGCCCAGGCTCCCCTGCGAATAGAGTTTGGAACCGCTACCCAGCGTCAGGTTGTGGACGCCCAGCACATCGGCCGTGGGCGGCGGGCCTTGGGCAAAGCTCTGCGCAACGATCAGTACACACGCGAACGACAGGAGCCATTTCATGGCTGCTTGCTCCCGTCCGCCGACGCGATTCCGTAATAGTGGAACACCTGCACACGGCGATTGAAGGAATCAACCACATAGATGCGATCGTGATTGTCGATCTGCAAACCGGTCGGCAGCTGAAACTGTCCTGCCCCGGTTCCTTTGCCGCCGAAGTAGTAGAGCAACTGTCCTTGCTCGTCGAACACCTGGACCACGCCCCACTCGCCGTCGACCACGTAGAGGTGGCCTTCCGAGTCGAACCCAATACCTTTCGGACGAAAGATCCATCCCGCGCCATCGCCGGCCTTACCAATCGCGTAGCGAAACGTGCCGGAGCGGTCGAACACCTGCACCCGGAAGTTCATGGCGTCTACCACCGCCAGATCGGAGCCGTTCAACCGCAACTCTGTCGGATAGTTAAATTCTCCATTCTCCGTGCCGGTCTTTCCGATCACCTGCAGCACGCTGCCCTGCATGTCCATCATGAAAATCTTGTTGCGCAGCGTGTCGGTCACATAAATTCGCTGAGCCGCGGAATCGACAGCAATCCCCGTCGGACGCTTGAAATATCCTTCGCCGCCCTTCAGGCTTCCAATCGCTCGCCGATACTTCCCGCCGGCATCGAACACGAAGACCTTCCCAGCCTGCGAATCGGTGACATAAATATTGTCTTGCGCGTCTACGGCCACGCACTGCGGCGTCAGCATGGGATCTTTTCCCGCATCGCGTCGCGACAGAAATTTGTACTTCTGCTGTTCGAAATCAAAAACGTGTACGCCCTGGGCCGAGACGTCGGTGATGATGATGCGCCCGCGGGAGTCGGTGACCACACTGTACGGACTGACCAGGTAGTGAAAGTCGGGCTCACCCGCGATGGTATCCACCACGCGCGTCCAGAAGCTGCGTTTGGGCTTGACCTCGCGTTCCAGGCTGAAGCTGCGTTCGAACGAGAGCTTGCGCCCGCCATCCATCAGCAAGTCCGGCGCGGAAGGCTTCGGCGCCGTCTCCTTCGGACGCTTCGCCCCTCCCGCCTGCGCAACAGGCAGAATCGCCAACGCGAGTGCGATCGCTGCGAAGGTCAGGCTTGTGCGTAACCTGGATTTGCCCTGGGCCTCTAGAAGAAATCGAACCATCTGGTTATTCCCACAAAATATG
>Ga0070735_10003415_pt1 | contig 13919 bp, 11 predicted proteins | sample Coa_R1_FD_66443 | JGI IMG/M metagenome (GOLD analysis project Ga0070735, IMG submission 66443) | Surface soil microbial communities from Centralia Pennsylvania, which are recovering from an underground coalmine fire - Coalmine... | ecosystem: Environmental > Terrestrial > Soil > Unclassified ...
TCGTCCTTCGCAAACTAAAACATTTTCAGGACCTTGGCCACACCGCCATTTTCCTCATCGGCGATTTTTCCGCCATGATCGGCGATCCCACCGGCCGTTCCGAAACGCGCCCGCCGCTCTCCCGCGAAGAAGTCAACGCCAACGCCGAAACCTATCTCGCGCAAGTTTTCAAACTCCTCGACCCGCAAAAAACCGAAGTGCGCTACAACTCCGAGTGGCTCGACAAACTCTCCAGCTACGACATCGTCCGCATTTGCGGCCACTACAGTCTCGCGCGCATGCTCGAGCGCGAAGACTTCCGCTCCCGCCTCGAAAACCACCAGCCCATCTCCGTCCACGAACTTCTCTACCCGCTCCTCACCGCCTACGACGCCGTCGCCCTCAAATCCGACGTCGAACTCGGCGCCACCGAACAGAAATTCAATATTCTCGTCCACCGCGATATCCAGCGCGCCTACGGACTCGCCGGCGAAGTCGCCATCACCATGCCCATCCTCGTCGGCCTCGACGGCCAGCGCAAAATGTCCAAAAGCCTCGGCAACTACATCGGCATCACCGAGCCCCCCGCCGAAATCTTCGGCAAGCTCATGTCCATCCCCGACGATTTAATGTGGACCTACTACGATCTGGTCACCGACCGCACGCCTGCCGAGATCATCGCGCTAAAAACCGAAGTCACGAGCGGCGCCGCGCATCCCATGGACGTAAAGATGCGCCTGGCCCAGGAAGTCATCGCCGGCTTCCACGGCCAAGAAGCCGCCCGCAAAGCCGCCGAAAACTTCCAACGCGTCTTCCGCGATCGCCAAGCCCCCGCTGAGATGAAGGAAATCGTGCTGAAGAGAATGCCAATGGGTTTTTCCCTAAGGTGGAAGACATCTTCGTCCCAAGGAAGTCATATGATCACAGACCTACCGCGGGGTCCGGAAAAATGGTCGAAATTACTGGCATACCTCGGCGAGGCGCCTTCAGCGTCTGAGGCCGAGCGCCTGATGAAGCAGGGGGGATTCGAAATAAACGAAGCCGTGGTCAAAGATCCGACTTCTAAGGTCGATTTAAGCAAGCCGGCATCCTACGAAGTGCGTGTCGGCAAGAAGAAATTCCTCCGCATCATCGTCGATCCGTAGGGGCACGGCGCGCCGTGTCCCATCTTGTTTTTCTCTTGCCGCCTCGGTGTCCGCTGCGATCTCCACGTAAAATTCTGTAGGGGCACGATTCATCGTGGCCTACGCTTGCAAACGCACCTCAACCGTCACGCCAACACCTCGCCCACCAACCCCGCCACATGCTCCGCAATCGCCGGCGCCGCCGTCAGCCCCGGCGATTCAATCCCCACTAACTGAATCGCCTGCGGCACCGCCGGATCGCGCTCAATCACAAAATCCGCAATCCCATGCCCCGTTGGCGGCACCAACTTCGGCCGCAACCCCGAGTAACCTAGATGCAAGTCGCTCTCTTCAATCTCCGGCAAAAGTGTTTTTGCGCTCTCCGCAAACGCGGCGATCGGCAACCTGTTCTTTTCGTAGTTGTCTTTTCCATCGACGTAAGTAGCCGTAGGACCCAGCAAGAACGTACCCCACAACGTTTTCGTGAAGTGCACGCCCAGACTCAACCCGTCGCTGTGCGGCAGCGGATACACCAGGTCGTTGATCAAGGAAGCACGCGGTCCACGTACCTCGCAATACTCCCCGCGCACCGGATAAATCTTCCACGAATTATTTCCTAGCAAAGCCGCCACTTCATCCGCGTAAAGCCCAGCTGCATTGATCACGCATCGCGCTTCAATCGTCTCGCCCAATGCTCCTTCCTCATTGCCGATGAGTACACCAACCTGAATTGTTTCCTTCCCAGGCTCCAGCGAAACAACACGCGCGTTTGTGACAATCTCCGCCCCCTGCGCACTAGCGTGGCGAGCATAGGCATGCACCAGCTCCTCCGCTGAAACGATCCCCGTCGAAGGCACCTCCAAAGCCGCCGATCCGCGAATATGCGGCTCGCGCTTGCGAATCTCCTCCGGCCCGATCAGCCGCAATCCCTCAACGCCATTGTCTTCGCCCTTTTTCTTCAACGCCTCCAGCGCTGGCTCTTCGTGCGCGTCCGCCGCCACCACCAGTTTTCCCGTATGCCGGAACGGCACATCATGTTTCTTGCAAAACTCATACGTCAGCCGGTTTCCCTCCACGCAAGTCCGCGCCTTCAACGAGTTTTTCGGATAGTAGATCCCAGAGTGAATCACTCCGCTGTTGCGCGAACTGGTCGCCATGCCTAGCTTGGGGTTTTGCTCGACAAGAAAAACGTCCGGCCAACGCGTCGAAACGGCGCGCGCAATCGCGCAGCCCACGACGCCCCCGCCAATGATCAGAATGTTCGCTTGGTCCATGAACCTATTTTATCTGTGAGGACTATCCGTTCGTATTGATTTCATCGAAGAACGGTTTGCATTCTGCAAGACGCGCCTTCGTGCCGTCGTGCACCGCATATACCGAATGCTCTTTTTCCGAGTAGTGGTTGCGCCAAAGCGAAGCCGCGCCGTGCACTCCATCCTTATTCAACGCGTAAAAGAAAATATGAAACGTCGCCAGTTTTTTCTTGTCGTTGTTGTAATTCCGCGCGATCCGCGCCAGCGCCTCCAGACAAGCTTCTTCCGGCGATTTCCCGCGCCGCATCATCTCAATAATCGTGTGCCCGCCAGAAATTTTGATGTTTTCTTCGCCTTTGCCCGTTGAGCCCGCCGCGCCCACCTCATTGTCCACGCAGCACCCCGCCCCAATAATCGGCGAATCCCCCACACGCCCCGGAATCTTCCAAGACAATCCCGAAGTCGTCGTCGTCGCTGAAATGTCTCCCTTCTCATTCACGGCCATGCACGGAATCGTCCCCGTTGGCGGATGCGCAATCACCTTCTCCGCATACGCCATCTTTTCCTCATCATGATCGAAGATCGCTCCCAGGTGTTCTTTCCACTCCGGCGAATCAATCCCCGGCCGCCAGTTCACCGATGACGCCGCTTTCCACGCCAGCCAAATCTTGCGCGAATGCTCGGTGAGCAGATTCATCTCCTCAAACCCTTCCGCCACCGCGAATCGCCGCGCTCCATCCGCGACCATCATCACGTGATTTGTTTTCTCCATCACCGTCTGCGCCAGCCGTGCAACATTCTTGATCCGCCGCACGCCCGCAACGGATCCAGCTCGGTGCGTCGGTCCGTGCATCACGCTGGCATCCAGTTCAACCTCACCCTCTTCGTTGGGCAATCCGCCGTAGCCTACGGAATCGTCGTTCGGATCGTCTTCCACGACGGTAACCGCCGCAACCACCGCGTCCAGCGTGTCACCACCTTTCTTGAGAATATCCATTCCCTTATCGAGCGCATGCAGCCCGTTGGCGCTAGAAATAATAATCGGCCGCGTTCCTTGCGCAGGCGGCGATGCCGGCGCACCATCGTCCACCGGAAGCGGCCGGCCAAAAAGTCTCCCAGCGCCCGCGGCAAAACTGCTCGCAAGCGAAGTCACAAAAAATTTGCGCCGCGACCATGATTCCATAGATGCCTCCTGAATGCAGGCGTGCAATATACAAGCGGAAGGAACAGATTGGAAGTTGTAGGGTTGGCCTTTTTGCTCTGCTTGCCCCGAGTCGCGTCGACGAGAACTCGTCCGAAGGGCCGAGGCGGACCGCTCTTCATTCTGGTCCGAAAAGAACGAATCTAAAAGGGGTTCGCCACCTGATTCTTCTGCCACATGCGAAATCCGCCCAGAAACGCATTCTCGTTGCTTCCCAACCTGGCGCCGGGTGGCAGCTTCTTCAATAATTTGCTGTTGCCTCCTCCCAGCACGACATAATCCGCTTCCAGCGCGACCTTCAACGTCTTCGTAATTTTCGCCACGTAACGTCGCCACTTTTTCTTGCCCATTCGCTCCAGGCCGCGCAATCCAAGGTAGTCCTCATAGGATCTTCCTTTCTTATACGTCAGGTGCGCCAACTCCATCGGCTGCAGCATGCCATCGACGATCATCGCGGAGCCCAGCCCGGTGCCCAATCCGAGAAAAAGCATCCGACCGCCTTTGTAGCTCCCCACCGCTTGCATAGCCGCATCGTTGAGCACCTTCACCGGACAGCCAAACGCCTTCTGAAAGTTGAATCCCACCCAGCCGCGGCCCAGGTTGTGTGGTTCGCGAAGCGGATGCCCGTTGATAATCGGCCCGGGATAGCCCAGCGAGATACAGTCGAACTTCCAATCCCCAACAAACTTCTTCACCAGCTTCACCATTTTCTGTGGCGTCATCGTCGGGCCAGAGGGATACTTTCGCGGCTCTTTTTGCCCCGTCGCCAAAAGCTTGACGTTCGTCCCGCCCACGTCGATCACAAGAACTCTCGGAGACTTTCCCGCCTGTGAAGCTTTCATGACCGCTCCTGAACTCGTCGAACAATCCTCAAATCTCTTTCAAAGCCGCGTGAGATTCTAGAGGGAACGCACGATTCAGCGAAGAAAATTCGCAAACGGAGCTGCTGGAATCTAGAACTGAGGTCGGAGCACTGGCCTGCGCGCTGTCATCTACGAGCCTGGGTGGCGCTCACAATCGGTCTCTCTCCGGCGGGACACGGTTTTCCATCATGCCCCACGAGCAGGTGCTTAAGCACGGCGTTGATACTCTTATGTTTCTCGCCGTTCAATTCCGCGTCTTCGTAAAACGACACATCTCTGGATCTACGAATTTTCCTTACTTCGCGGAACACTTGAACAGCCTCGTGTTTCAGAGCGTCGAGTTCTGTGCACATATATTTCGGTCCGGCGGCTCGCAATTCTACGGCCCCGGATTCAGCAGCACAAGAGTCTTTTCACACCCGGTGTTAATAAATGTTTCTTGATGGTAAGCAGCCCTCGCGGCGCGGAAGACCTGCAAAACAGACCGCTGTCAGGAAACTCATGGGCGGCAAACGCGGTTTAGCGGCGTCCTGGTCCACCTCGTTAATACGAGGACAAACGCCTGTCAATCAGAAGCGGTCATGCCACCGGGTTGGTAGAGCCAAGCTGCAGGGGTGGCGGGGAGGCCGCTGCCACTCTCGGCGTAGCCCCCGGTGATCAGCGCTTTACCCCCAGGGAGAAGCGTGGCGGAAGCGAAGAAGCGCGCGGCTCCCAACGAGCCTGGCACTTTTGTAAAGGTGCCGGTGGTTTCGTCATACAACTCTGCGAAAGGTCCGCCGCCCGCAACGAGAGCTTTCCCGTTGGGGAGCAGTGTCACAGCTGCCGGCAATTTGAAGCGCGCGGTATTCATCGCGCCTGTCGCGGTAAATGTGCCAAGGGCAGGATCGTAAATCTCGGCGCTCGCATATTGTCCATGCCAATCGCGGTTATCGGAACCGCCGACAATCAGAACTTTTCCGCTGCGAAGAAGAATGGCCGCGTGTTTGTGGCGCCCAACGGTCGTCTGTCCAGCGGAAGTAAACTTGCCGGTAGCGGGATCGAACAGTTCCGCCGAACGATAAACCGTTTGCGAAGGGTAATGCCCAGAGCCTCCACCTGCGATCAGGACTCTGCCGTCTTTGAGAGCCGTCGCGGTATGCGCTCCACGCGGATCGGCCATGCTGCCAGTCAGCGTGAATTTTGCGGTGGACGGGTCATAGATTTCAGCGCTTGCAATTGCATTTTCCCGGCGATCCTCGCCGCCTGCGATGAGCACGCGTCCATCCGCGAGAAGCGTCGCCGTGTTCCCGGCCCGTTCGACAACAAGGTTCCCGGTCGGCGTGAACGTGTTCACTGCCGGATCGTAAATCTCTGCCGAGCCTCGAAGATCATAGCGCCCCGTCCAGCCGCCAACGATCAGCACTTTGCCGTTTTTCAAAAGCGTAGCTGTATGGCCCGAGCGCCCGATACTCATCTCCGCGATGGCCTCAAACCTCCCGGAGCTTGGATCGTAGAGCTCAGCGCTACGGTAAGGGTTGTATTCGCCGCCGCTGCCGGCGAATCCCCCCGCAATGAGCACCTTGCCGTTCGGAAGCAGCGTCGAAGTATGACTGGCCCGCGCGATCTGCATCGCGGCAATCTCCGCCACAGAACCGGGCCCAGAAGGCCACGGAGCGCCAGCCAATGAAAAACCAAGCAAAGGCACGAGCATTAACGCGAGAAAGAAGAATCCGCTTGCAGTTGTGCGATGCGATTTCATAAGAGCCTCACAAGTCCTGCTGCGGTGCAAGACGCGTGAAACCAGCGTGGTGTTAACACGACAATGCGAAGGCTTTGTACCCCGGGGAGGAGATTCGCTCTACCGGCGAGAATCTAAACTAATGAGGCCTGAGCGTTGTAGAAAAGCTGTCCTGCGCGGCCGTATCGTAAAGATGAAGAAGGTCTGCCGCCCGCTTGAGCAAATCGGCGGGTAGATCGCCGGGCTGATAGTCCACCCAGCCAGTCGTGAAGTTGAGCGGTATCCTTTGCCCCGACGAACTTACTTCAACCGAACCGAGACGATTCAAAACCTGTTTTACTTCGTTAACGTTACACTCAGGCAGCAGCAGCAGAAAATCGTCGTCGCTCAGCCGGGCGGCAATGTCCGATCCGCGGCTGGCCTTTTTCAAACGCCGGCCAAGTTCCTTGACCGCCGCGTCCACCGCGGACTTTCCGTATCGCGCGGTGAGGTGCGCGAATTCGTCCACATGAACCGTGGCGAGGCTCAAAGCCGTATTTTGCCGCCGTGCGCGCGCCACTTCTTTTCCCAGGTGCTGCTCGAGAGACGATCGCGTGTACAAGCCTGTCACCGGATCAAGGCCAACCGATTCCAATATCTGCTGGGGGACCGCTGGCGAATCGACTGGCATGCCCGTGGTTTGCCTACGCAGACGCCGAAACGACCACTGCCGGTAAACCAGCCAACCGTTGAAAATTAGAATCAAACACAGTGTCGCCCAGCGCGCCTGATCCGATCGGATTTCGTAAAAATAATCCGCGTGCCGAAAAAAAGAATGGATCGAGGAAAGCAAGAAGGCGACCGCCGAGAGTACCGTGACCAGCAACGCGGAAAGCCACAGCCACCATTCACTCCTTGAGATTTGCTGCGGGCTGGAGCCATCCGGCAAAATGCGAAAATTTCCCGAGCCCTCAAGGGGCGAGGGTCTTGGCTTGCGTGCGGATATTCCCAAGACGGATTTCATTTGGCGAACGGTAAAACTGGGCTGCCATCACTGTAGTCGCGCCGTTCAAATGGAGGCAACAAAGAAAACGTACAGGCTCGCACGATTCAAGAACCTGCCCATCCGGGCAGCTTCAGCAAAGCCTTCGCTCCATGCACCGTCATTTCGAACGCTACGAGCCGACGCTTTATTGCGTCACTTCGCTCCTGCGAAGTGACCATGCCCGTGCAGTGAAAAATCTCTCTTCTCCGTTCGCGAGTGCGCGTAACTACAACACAGTGCCGTTTGGCAAAGCCGCGGTGGACTTCGTCGCCGGCAAAGGAGCATGTTCGAGCACTCGGCGCGCGTAGAGCGCGACATTTTTCACTCCCGCAGCGTAGGCCGGGTTGGGGTTGCGAATGCCTCCGTTGTACGCGCCGATGGCGTGGTCGACATCGCCGCCAAAGCGATCCAGCAAATCGCGAAGCAGCAATCCCGCGTACGTGGTGAGCACTTCGCTGTCCACCGAATTGACGTCGAGGTCACGCGAAGGTCGCAGACGCGGCGGCAACTCGTCGTAATGACGCTTGTCTTTCAGATAAAGTTGGTGAGCGGCGCGCAGCGTTTCGCGCGAGATTTGCCACGTGCCAATCGAGTAGTCGCTCACCAGAACGCGTTTGCGATCCCGCTGGAGGACGATGTCGCCGCGGTCTGCGCGCTTTTTCCAAACCGCATGCGTGAGATCGCCGTTTACATCCATGTAGTTGTTTTCCATCGCGCCGACGCCGAGAAAATAATCGAGCGGCAGATTGTAAAAATGCGCGACGTCGAGAATGTCCGAGGCCAGCCGCAGCGCCTGATGATGCGTCAACGGCTGAGGCGCTCGCGTGCTCTGGCCGACGACGCGCCAATCGGTCTGCGATTTGAAAACAAGAAAATCCGCAAGTGCGGGAAGAAGCTGAAAGGAAGGAAGCGTTTCCAGTTTTTGATCGGTGGGAAGATTGTAAGCGGTCTCGAACATGCGGCTTTGCTGCTGAGCGAAAGCAAAATCCTGCCGAGTCCACGCAACGAGTTCGTAGTGAGTGATCAGTCCATGAGACTCCATTCGGTTGAGGCGCGGGACGGCGGTGAGCTGATCGTTTTCGACCAAAAGAAAAATTTTGTAGTTCGCGCGTTTGCCGCCGTGGCCTGCCGTCAGAAAGATTTTCGAAGCATCGTCCGGATCGCGCCCGCGGAGATATTCGGAGCGAAGGAAGGCTTCGAGTTGATCGTCGAACGAAGCAATTTCGGCGCAGGCGATTTCGTTCGCGAACGGAAGCGCAACGCGCCGGCCCTGGACCTTCGGTGTGAGATGGCGATGTTGCACCGAGACGCGCATGTGCCGCGGCCAAAGCCGATCGGCCGCCCACGAAGTTAGCGCGAGCGCGGAGAGCGCGATTGCCGCGAGTGCGCGTGCAGAAAAGAGTCTTGCTGAGGAAGGTCGGTGGAAATTGCGGGTGAGTTTTTTGGCTGACATGGCTGCAGCCCTCATTGCGTTCGGTTTCACATACTGAAACCTGAGGAGTGCATTCCAACTGCCGGGAAAAATGTATTCGAGCCAGTCTGTAAGCTAAAGAAACTAAGTCTGTTAGGGAAAGCGCAAAGCGTAGCGGCTGCTGCGACGTGTCAGGGCGCTGTGTATGCGCGTCCAGAAATCCACAGGAGATATCCAGCACCGCGGGAGCTTGCGTTCGCGAAGCTCTCGGTTGGAGGCTTTGGAGCTTCGCGAATTGGGCCATGTCGGTTACTCAAAGCGCAGGGCGACCAGGGGGTCGATGCGTGTGGCGCGGCGAGCGGGGACGTAGCAAGCCAGCATGGCAACAGCCATGAGCAGCACGGTGATGGAGATATAGGTGAGGGGGTCCCAAACGCTGACGCCGTAGAGAAGCGTTGAGGCGAAACGCGTGATGGGCAGGGCGATCGCCACGCCGACGAGAATGCCGACTCCGGCGAGGAGCATGCCTTGCCGCAGGACCAGCTTGAGCACTTGTTGCGATTGGGCGCCCAAGGCCATGCGGATGCCAATTTCGCTGGTGCGTTGCGTGACGGAGTAGGACAAAACTCCGTAGATACCGATAGATGCGAGGATGAGAGCGAGCAAACCGAAAAGGCCGAGAAGAGCGGCGCCCATGCGCGCGGCCCAGAGTCCCTGCGCGAGGAGCTGCTCGACGGTTTGGCCGTTGGTCAGAGCGAGATTGCGGTCAAGCTGGTTCACTTGAGCGCGCACCGCGCCCATCACGGCTTCGGGATTGCCAGTGGTGCGGACGAGAAGACTGGCCTGCGCAGAATACTGCTGGCGCAGTGGGGCATAGGCTACGGGCTGAGGATCTTCTCCGACAGCGCCAATGATCGTAGTGCCAACGACGCCGACGACTTCGTATTGGTGGGGATCGACGACGATGGTGAAGCGTTTGCCAAGGGGCTCCTGGCCCGGCCAAACCAGATCGGCCATGGCCTTGTTGATGACGACCACAAATTTTGTGTTCTCGCGGTCGAAGTCCGTCAGGTCCCGGCCACTCAGCATGGGGATGTGGAGAGCTGTGAAATAGCCGGGCATAACGTCATCAAAGTTGACGAGCGTGCCGCGGTTATTGGGATCGCTTTGTTCGCCTTCGCGAAAGATGGTTCCCAAAATCCCGCCATTGCCGCCGCCAAGAATGCCATTGGAGGACAGCGTGGCATCGGCGACACCGGGAACGGATTTGACGCGTTCGAGCGCCTCGCGGAAGAATTGCTGGCCGTGCTCCGGTTCGTAGCGAAGGGCGCCGAGATCGAAGTTGTACTCGAAGAGGTTTTTCGCTTCAAAGCCGATATTGATTTCCTGCGCTTTCTGCATGCTGCGTAGGAAAAGGCCGGCTCCAATGAGAGCAACGAGCGCCAGAGCTATTTCCGAAACTACCAGCAAGCTGCGCATGCGGTTGTGAGCCCAACCCATCGTTCCGCCGCGTCCGCCAGCCTTCAAAACTTCGTTGAGATCGGTGTTGGACGCTTTGAGCGCGGGGATGATACCGAAGAGAAAACCGGTGAGAACGGAGATCGCGAGAGTAAAGAGGAGGACGCGAGAATCGAACGAAAGATCGATCGAGCCGTCGGGCAGAAACGGCGGCCGGAAGGACCACAGAAGTTTGCGGCCCCAGAAAGCAATCAGAAGACCGGCGAGGCCGCCGACGAGAGAGAGCAGAGTGCTTTCTGTGAGGAGCTGGCGGACCAAGCGGGAACGGCCAGCGCCAAGAGCCGCGCGCAGAGTGAGCTCTTTTTCGCGTTTGGCAGCCTGGGCGAGAAGGAGATTGGCGAGATTCACGCAGGCGATGAGCAGCACCAGGCAGACAACGCCCATGAGGACGCCACCTGCGAGCGAGAATTGGCTGCGCCTGTTGATGCCCAAGGCGGACTGGTTAAGCGGGTAGAGCTCGCAGGTGCGGCCCGGGTTGTCGCGTGGATACTCCTTTTCGAGAGCGGAGGCGATCGTTTTCACGGCGGAGCGGGATTGGTCGACAGTGACGTTGGGCTTCAGACGGCCCACGATGTTTATCCAACGCATGCGGCGGTGATTCTCAAGTTCCTTGAGCTGACCTGTGAGGACGTAATCGCGCATGCTGAGGGGCACCCAGAGGACGTCTGGCTGAGCGAGCGAGACGATGCCTTTGAAATTGGGCGGGGCGATTCCGATGATGGTGAACGAGGTTGCGTTGAGAGAGATGGTCTGGCCCACGACGCCGGGGTCGGAACCAAATTGCTTGACCCAGAGGGCGTAGCTCAGAACAACGACGGGATCGGCGCCGATCTTTTTGCCTTCGTCGGGGAAAAAGGTGCGGCCGCGATAGGCCTTTACGCCGAGAACATCGAAGAAGTTGGGGCTGACCATGGAGGCCAGAAGCTGCTGCGGCTCGGCTTGGCCGCCCCAGTTGACGGGAATTGGAAACGTTGTAGCAGCCAGCCCGGTGAAGACGGTGTTCTGGTCGCGGTAGTCTTCGTAGTTGGGGAGAGAGGTGGGGGTGAGCTGGAAGTTGGCGTTGGCGTTGACCGTCCTGGTGTCGCGGGTGTACATCTCGACGAGCTGGGCTGGATCCTGAACGGGGAGGGGATGGAGAAAGACGGCGTTGATGATAGTGAAGATGGCGGTGTTGGCACCGATACCTAGGGCGAGCGAGAGAATCGCCACGAAGGTGAAGCCCGGGCTTTTCTTCAACATGCGCACGCCGCTGCGCAGATCCTGGCTAAGAGTTCCGGCCATCTAGGCACCTCCCGAGCACACTTGCCCCCTGGGTTGTTTGACGGTGGAGGACGGGCGATGTTTCCGAGGCATAGTGAGTCGTGAGAGAGAAGAGTGGCGCATGCCGACGTCGCTTGGGGTAAGGGGCACCCCCGGGGTATCCGGAGAACCGTGAAGTAAAGGCATGAAGGGATTGGAGTTGTGGGCGTTGGTGTGAGCGCGGAGAACGAGGTAAAGAGGTAACGAGGTAGCGAAGCGGAAAGAGCACAGGCAGGATTGCCTGTGCCACCGGTACCCCACCCCGGGTGTTTTCTGTAAGAGTGGCAAACAAAGGACTTATGCTTGACGCGGCGTCAACATAGGTGGATGGAGTGAAGCGGCTGACAGCCGACAGCTCACGGGCGGCATCCATCGGAGACGGAGAGAGTGAAGAGTTGGGGCGGGGTGCGATCGGAGAGAGGCACAGGACTGAAGACCTGCCACTGCGAAAGTACGCAAGAGAGTTAAACGCGGAGACGTTGAGCGAGGAAGGACGGGGCGAAGCGGAGAATGATTGGCTGGAATGCGACGGTGTCATGCAGTAGGGTACCATGGATTTCGATTACTGTCAAGGATTATTATTGAGTAGTATCGTTCGAATGAGACGCGCGGAAGTCATGCGATTGGAAGAAGTTGGCGGGGATCTGATGATTTGTTGAGACGGTGAAATGTCCGGAGCCAAAACTGCGATTCTCTGGTACTAGGTGCCGAGAAGATTTTGCAACAGAGGATGCTTGGGGATGGCGAATGGATTGGCAACGGTGACGGACTGCCAGGTGAAGCCCGGGTGCAGGTCTTCGGAGAGGAGGAGGCGGCAGCCGGCTTCGGCGGCGGAGGCGAGAATGATGCCGTCCCAGAAGCTGAGGCGGTAGGAGACTGCTAGCTCGGCGGCGCCCGGGAGCACGGCATGGGAAGTTTCCGCGACGGGGAAGACGTTGCACCAAACAAAGATAGCGGCGCGGGCCTGTGGGGGAGTCAGTTGCCCTTTTCGGAGGAGAACCTGGAAGAGTTCGCCAATGATCTGGGCCGGAAGGACCACGGCATTGGCGGGCAAGGCTCCGATCAGGGCGAGCGCCGCTTTCTTCATGGCGTCGCCATTCACGCCTTGCGCGTAGGCCAGGACATTGGTATCCAGCGCTACCCTCACTCGGCGTCCTCGTAGAGTTCATCGCGCGTCCAGCGATGGCGAGGGTTAGCTCCTTTCGGCAGCTTCTGGGCCCTTAGCCGACGCAGGAGCGCGTCACGAGCAGATTGGGCGTGAAAGCTATCGCTATCGGCGGGGATGAGCTTCGCGACCGGTTTACCATGCGACGTGACGATGTAGCTGCGGCCCTGGCGCACGCCGCGGAGGAGTTCGGAGAATTTGCGATTGGCGTCAGCGGCCGAGACGGTCTTTTCCATTGCGGCTCCAATAGTAGTGATATTGCCTACTATACGGGAAACGCGCTTCTCCGGCAAGTGTGGGGCAAAGACCGGGCGGGACTGGCGGACCATTGTGCTGCGACGCGGCGGCGTGAGGAACGGGTAGTAAGAGGTTCCCGGCCTTCGACGGGGTCGAAGGCCGGGGTGGACGGACTGGTAGCTTTAGCGGTTTTTCTTTGGTGGGGCCGTTTTTTCTCCGCCCTTGAGGCTGATCAGGGCCAAGAAATCTCTGGCGTTGAATGGGTAGCGGCGGGTGGACTGTTGCCCGGTGGTGCTCAGGGTGACATCGACGCGGCGATTGTTGGCCAGAACCATGACGGTCAGGTTGTCCATCATTTGTTTGCGCTCGTCCGGGGTGACGTCGGGATTTTGCTCGATTTGTTCCTTGGTCTGGTCGCGAGTCAATTGATCCTCTTCACCGAACGAGCGGGTATCAATGTGGTCTGCAGGAACGCCGCGTTCGATCAGGAAGTTCTTGGTGCGCGCGACGCGACGGTCCGTAAGACCCTTGTTGTACGGCACCGAGCCGCGTGGATCGGCGTGGCCGCCAAGGATCAAGTGAGCGTTCGGACTATAGGTCAAATATCTTATGAAGTCCGCCGCCAGCTTGACGAGAATCTGCTCCTGGCTGCTGACGAGGCCGCCGGTGGGATTCGTTTCGGTGGGCCGCGCCGTCGCAAAGTAGATGCTGTGAAGCGAGAGTCTGATTTCGAGTTCCACCATTTCCGGCGGAGGCGGCGGAGACTGCAGCTCGATACCCAATTCGCAATCGGCATCGCCACCGCGGCCATCTTCAACATGGCCGTGCACGGAATAGTGTCCGGCGGCCAAGCCGGCGGTTTCGAATCGCACGGAAGCGTCCCTGCCGCGGACCCTGCCGCCGATGGACTTCCAGGTATAGGTAAGCGGGTCGTTGTCGGGATCGCTGGCGGTGGCGGTGATTTGCACCGTGTCGCCAATCACCACGGAGCTGTGGTCCGCGGAGCAACTCATCGTGGGGGGCCGGTTGGGCGCCGTTTCGACGCGAATAGAAGAGGTGCAATCGGCAGAGCCGCCGCGGCCATCGTCGACGCGCAGTTTTACGGTGTACGTTCCGGGATTTGTGCCG
>Ga0070735_10003416_pt1 | contig 13918 bp, 13 predicted proteins | sample Coa_R1_FD_66443 | JGI IMG/M metagenome (GOLD analysis project Ga0070735, IMG submission 66443) | Surface soil microbial communities from Centralia Pennsylvania, which are recovering from an underground coalmine fire - Coalmine... | ecosystem: Environmental > Terrestrial > Soil > Unclassified ...
CATGCCATGAAGAACCGTTCAAGCCAGGCAGCCCGGGCTTCGCGACCTGGCCCGCGACAAAGTGGCCGTGGTTCGGTGAGCTGACCGGGCGCGGCTACCTCTGCGTCGCCGTGCACCGGGGCAAGAATCTCCTGGTCAGCTCGGAGACCGCCGCGCTGCTCGACCCCATCTGCCGAGCCGAGACCGCCCGGATGCGGGCCGAACACGCCGGCTGGCGCCGGCTACTCGACCACTTGGCGCAGGCAGGCCCGTCGAGCTCTGAAGACCTGCGCCTGGAACTGGGCCTTAAGCGCCAGGAACTGAAGGCGCTGCGCGCTCCGCTGGAGCGCTGTGGCGCGCTCGTTGCCCGCTCGGTGGTCATGACCGCCCATCACGGCGACGGGCACACCCACGGCAGTGAGCTGTCCCGTTGGGACCAGGCCTACAACAGCGACCGGGACGCGCCGCACGCCGATCCGGAAACAGCGCTCGGCGACCTGATCGTGGCCGGCGTCCGTGCCGCTGTCGTCGTCCAGGAAGCCGAGGTCCGGCGCTGGTTCTCCTGGCACTGGTACTGGACGCGCACCCTCATCGCCGACCTGATCCGTGCGGGCCGCCTGCGTCGACTCGACGTTCACCTCACTGCCGGCCCGAGCAATACGCACTAGATTGACGGCACCATCCCGGCCTGCATAAGAACCGAGGAGACAGCGCCCGTGACCTCCCAGTACGACGACGTCGTCGACCTGGATCGCTACCCGATCGACGACCAGGGCAGCCCGGCGCCCTACTCCGCGCACTCCTGCCCCATCTGCCCTATCTACCCCCCCGTAACCATCTGACCCACTTCGGCAATCCGCCCAACGACATGATTGCCACAACCATGCGGTCAGGGCGACATGATTGCCGCAATCATGTCGTCAGTGCCCGCGCCGGCCGCGCCCGACGTCGGCACGCCCACGCCGCTCGCGGCGCCTAACCGGAGCGTCCGTGACGGGAAACTGTGCTGGTCAGCGACGGATGGTAGCGTCGTAACATGGACCGGCAAGAGCTGGAGAACCTTGCGCACCTGCGCCGGGCGCGGGATCTGATCGACCGGGAGTACGCCCGCCCGCTCGACGTGCCGACCATGGCCCAGCGCGCGCTCATGTCGCCGGCGCACTTCTCGCGGCGGTTCCGCGCCGCCTACGGCGAAACACCGTACAGCTACCTCATGACCCGCCGGATCGAGCGCGCGATGGCGCTGCTGCGCGGCGGCATGAGCGTCACCGACGCGTGCATGACGGTCGGCTGTACCTCGCTCGGCTCGTTCAGTTCGCGCTTCACCGAGATCGTCGGCGAGACGCCGAGCGCGTACCGCAGCCGGGAGCACGAGGCCGAGCTCGCGATGCCCGGCTGCGAGGCGATGGTGCGGACCCGCCCCGTCAGGAACGCGGCCAGCAAGAACGACAACAAGCAGAGCGGGAATGGAGAAGCGACCCCGAGCACCGCCGCCTAGTCTTGGCCGCATGACCATCGCACTTCAGTACTGCCACATCACCGTCAACGACCTGGACGAGTCGCTCAGCTTCTACCGTGATGCGCTCGGCCTCGACGTGCTCAATGACGTTGCCTCTGGCGCGTTCCGCTGGGTCACCATCGGCAGCCCGGATCAGCCGGGCCTCGGGATCGTGCTTTCCGAGCCGCACGCCGGCCGGTCCCAGGCCGACGGCGACGCCCTGCAGGAACTGCTCACCAAGGGCGTCCTCCCGATGACCATCTTCAGTGTCGACGATCTCGACGCGACCTTCGAGAAAGTGCGGGCCTCCGGCGCTGAGGTGCTGCAGGAGCCCATCGACCAGTCGTGGGGGCCACGCGACTGCGCGTTCCGCGATCCCTCGGGCAACATGGTCCGGATCTCGCAAGCCCCAAAGGCCTAGCTGTCACGACGAAGCCGACCGGGACCGCGGGCGAGCGCACAAGCCCTCGGCCACCAGGGCAAGCGAGGTGTCGAGCGCCTCGTCCCCGCCCACACAGTCAACGACGGCGGTCACGCCGCCCAGGGCACCGCGACCTTCATGGCCATCAGGCCCTTCCGCAGCTGAACCCGGGCACGCCCGCGTGCGTACTCTTCAGGTGAAGGGAGCTCTCGTGTCCGCTTCACAGGTCGAGCAGCTCGAGCAGCTCGAGCAGCTCGGACAGCTCGAGCAGCTCGCCCCGGCGCGACCACAGCGGCTCCAGCGGATCGAGTGGCGGCGCCTGTGCCTGTCCTCGGTCGTCCTGGCCGCGATTACCGCCCTGATCCTGTGGGCCGCCGTCGCTGATCTGCTCCAGCAGGGCCGCCTGGCGGCGGTGCTGTCGGCGGGCTGGGGCGAACTCGCCGCCCCGCTGCTCATCGCGCTGGTGGTCGCGACCGGAATCTGCGAACGGATCTGGCCGGCCGAGCCGCGTCCGGTCCTGGCCCGCGGCCACGTGCAGGACGCGTGCTACCTGGCCCTGCACGCCGCCGTGGTGATCCCGCTGATGACGCTGCTCAGCGTCGGGGCCGCGTCGCTGATCGGGAGCCACGCGCGCTGGCTCGAACTGCGCGCCACCGCGCACTGGCCCGCCTGGCTGATCATCCCGCTCACCATCGTGGCCATGGACGCCGCCAACTGGCTCGCCCACTTCGCCGACCACAAGCTCGAACCGCTGTGGCGCTTCCACGCGCTGCATCACAGCCAGGAGGAGCTCAGCGTCCTGACCTCCTTCCGCGCCCACCCGCTCATGCACACGACGGGGTTCATCCTGGCCACGATCCCGGTGGTGATCCTGATCCCGACGCGCGCGATCGCCCCGGTGCTGATTACGATTTACGTCTGCATCGGCACGCTGCAGCACGCCAACCTGCGCTGGACGTTCGGCCCGGTCGGCCGCGTGATCGTGAGCCCGGCCTACCACCGGCTGCACCACGCGACCGACAACCAGGCCGTCAACCTGGGCGTGGTGCTGACCATCTGGGACGCCCTGATCGGCTACGCGAGGTTCCCGGCCCGCCGCCATCCCGTGGGCCGCACCGGCCTGGACGGCCGCCCGGTCCCGGTCGAGCAGGACGGGCCGCCCCGCCCCGCTCTGCTCCTCCTGGCCGATCAGCTAGCCGAGCCCTTCCGCACCCACCGCTGACCGCGGCCGGTAGCCGGCCCGGGGGTGGTCAGCCGGCCAGGACCGTACGGAGCGTGGCCGCGAACGCGTCCGGCTCGCCGGTCGAGCCGTACTCGCCGCCCAGGAAGCCGTCGTGGCCGCCGGGGAAGGTGACCGGCGAGATGCCGAGCCGTCCGGCCACGGCCACCGCCGCGCGGCCCGGGAGGTAGGTGCCGGACTGCGCGCCGACACCGACGACGATGCGGGTCGAGGCGGCGCGGAGCGCGTCGAAGTCGTGCTGGTAGGCGTTGCAGGTGACGATGTTCTGCCGACCAGCGGGTCGTTGCGGGACCCGTCGTCCTCGGCCGGCAGGCCGAACACGGCCGGATCGGGCGCGGGCTGCTCGGCGTAGTCGGCCGTCAGCTCGCCCTGGTAGCTGACCAGCACGATGAACTTCGCCATCGCCGGGCCGAACCCGCTGTCCAGGTACGTCTGGCGGATGTCCGTGCAGGCGGCCAGGATCGCCTCCCGGTCGGGCAGTTCCCGGGAGACCGGGGGTTCGTGCGCCACCAGGGTCCGGACCTGCTCGGGGTGCTTGGCCACCAGGGCCGGCGCGTTGACCGCGCCGCCGCTGCTGGCGAAGATGTCCACCGGCCCCGCCTCCAGCGCGGTGATGATCCGGTGCAGGTCGTCGGCGTGTTCGTTAGCGGCCGGCCGGGCTCATCGGCCCGCCGTCTCGCGGATGACCTCGGCCAGCGCCGCGACGGCCGCGTCGATCGCGGCGTCCTTGATGCTGCCGTAGCCGACCAGGAGTCCCGGGGCCGCTGGTTCGGGCTGGAGTCGCATCTCGTAGAGGTTCCACAGCTCGATGCCGCGCCGGGCGGCGGCCCGCACGATCGCGGTCTCGTCGGTGCCGGGCGGCAGCTCGAGCAGGAGCTGCATGCCTGCCTCGGCGCCGCGCACGCGGTACTCGGGCAGGTGCCGGCGCAGCGCCTCGACCAGGGCGTTGCGGCGGGCGCGGTACCGCTGCCGCGCGGCTCGCAGATGCCGGTCGTAGGCCCCGGACTGCATGAGCTGGACCAGCGCGAGCTGGTTGAGCGCGGGCGGTAGCAGCTGGATCTCGTGTTCGGCCCGCACCGCCTGGACCCACCGGCGGGGCGACACCACCCAGCCGATGCCGACGGTGGGCCCCAGTACCTGGCTCATCGACCCCAGCAGCGCCACCCGGTCCCTGGCCGTCCCCTGCATGACCGGCGGCGCGGGGTGGTCGTAGCTGAACTCGGAGAGGAAGTCGTCCTCGATGACCAGCCCGTCGACCCGCCGCGCCCAGTCGACCAGCGCCGGGCGGCGGTGCGAGGCCAGCGGGCCGCCGAGCGCTACCTGCCGGGCCGCGCCCACGCACACGGCGCGCAGGCCAGGCTGCCCGTCCAGGGTGCCGACGACCAGGCCGTCGTCGTCCACCGGAAGCGGCACCAGTTCCAGGCCCGCCTCCTGCGCGGCCTGGAACAGCCGCGGGGATCCGGGGTCCTCCATACCGATCGCGGTGTGCCCGTCGGCCCGCAGCGCGCGGCAGAGCCGGGACATGCCCTGCCCGGCGCCCATGACGATGCAGATCGTGTCCGGTTCGGCCGCGGCGCCCCGGCTCCGGTTCAGATGCTCGGCCAGGACGGTCCGCAACTCCGGCAGGCCGCCCGGCTCGGAGTAGGAGAGCCGGTCGAACGGCGCGACCTCGGCCGCCGCCCTGATCGCCTAGACCCACTGGCGGCGGGGAAAGCCCCGCAGGTCAGGCGTGCAGGAAGCCAGGTCGAAGCCGGCCGCGCGGGTGGTCCTGGCGGCCGGCGTCGGCCGCTGGCGGGCCTGCCGGACCGGTGGCTCGTCGCCGGGCCGGGGCGACCAGGTCACCCGGGTGGCCGAGCCGGTCTTGCCGGTCAGGTACCCCTCGGTGACGAGCTGGCTATAGGCCTCGGTGACGGTCCAGCGCGAGACGCCCAGGTCGGTCGCCAGCATCCGGCTGGGCGGCAGCGCCGCGCCGACCGGCAGCCGCCCGTCCCTGATCGCCGCCCTGATCGCCGCGGCCAGCCGCATGTGCAGCGGCCCGGGCCTGGTCGCGGACAGGTCCAGCAGGGTGTCCCAGGCCAAATTGGCCTGTCTTACCGCCATGCCATTGGATCGTAGTCCCGGCGTCGGCGCTCCTAGTGTCGCAATTACCGCGAACCGCTATCCGGAGGAGCTGACCAGCCATGACCGTTCTGTCACTGCAGTGGCTGACCGCGCGGCCGCGGCGCCGGACCGCCCTGCCCCGCCACCTGCGGGTAGCGCGCCGCCCGGCGCGGCCCCAGCGCACCGCATACCACGACCCGTTCTTCGCCGATCCTGCCGCCGTCGAGGACGACTCCCGCAGGATGGCGCCGCCCTCAGCCCGCCCGCTCTAGCCAGCCCGTTCTAGCCAGCCCGCGATGCTGCGGTCCAGCACCGGCATGGGCAGCGAGCCGTGGTCCAGGACCGCGGCGTGGAAGGCGGGCAGCGAGAACGCCGGGCCCAGCCGCCGCTGGGCCTCCTCCCGGATCCGGATGATCTCCAGCTTGCCGGTCAGGTAGGCCAGCGCCTGGCCCGGCATCACCACGTACCGGTCCACCTCGTCGGCCAGGAACCCCCGCGGCATCGGGACGTGCTCGACCATGTAGTCCAGGGCCCGCTCCCGGCTCCACCCGTAGAAGTGCAGGCCGGTGTCCACGACCAGCCGGGCGGCGCGCATCAGCGCCGAGCTGATCGAGCCGAGCAGCCCGCGCTCGCCGGAGTACAGCCCCGCTTCCTCGGCGAGCTGCTCGGCGTACAGGCCCCAGCCCTCGGAGAACACCGGCAGGCTGCGCTGGCGCTGCAGCGCGGGCAGCTCGGTGAGCAGCTGCAGCCGGGATAGCTGCAGGTGGTGCCCGGGCACCGCTTCGTGGAAGGCCACGACCTCCAGGTCCCACCCGGTCCCGGCCGTGGGCCGTTCGGTGTTGAACCAGAACGTCCCGGCCCGGCCGCCGTCCAGCCGTGGCGGGGTGTAGTGCGGCGCGGCGCCGCTCACCGCCACCACCTCGGGCATGGGCGTCACCTCGCACGGCGGCGGCAGCGGCTGCGGGAAGACCTCCGCCGCTCGGGCCTCGGCCCGGCGCACCGCGACGGTCGCCTCGGCGATGGCCTCGGCGGGCGAGATCTTCCCGGCGGATTCCCGTATCGCGTCGAGCACCTCGTCCAGACTGGACAGGCCGAGCCCGGCGCCCAGCTTGACGGCCCGGGCCTCCAGCGCGGCGACGTGCTCCAGGCCGGTCTGGTGCAGCTGTTCGGGGTGCAACGGCAAGGTGGTGTAGGCGCGGACCGCCCGGGCGTAGTCCTCCTCGCCGCCGGGCAGGTAGGCCAGTCCGGCCTGGTCGGACGACCGCGCCCGGGGCAGCAGCTCCCGGACCGTGGCCACCCACCTGACCAGGGCCGGCTTCACGACCTCGGCCGCGACCCGGTGGCGTTCGTCCTCCCAGGCCGCTGCGCCCGCCCACCCCTGCGGCGGCTGCGGGGATAGCACTGGCCCGGGCACGGGACCGGCCAGCACAGCCTCGGCCCAGGCGATGGCCTGCTCGGCAAGCGGGGCGACCGGAAGCCGCCCTTTGCGGGCTCCGGCCCGCAGCCGCTCTGAAGTCTGGTCGAGCCACGCGCCGCTGCGGCGCAGCCGGGTCAGGTACGCCTCGGCCGCCGCCTCGTCGAGCAGCACCGTGCGGGCCGCCACCGCCATCAGGACCGCCGGCCCGGCGTACTGCATGGCCGTGACCGTGTACTCGGCCCGGGCCATGTCGATCGTGGTCACCTCCTGGGCGGCCATCTCCCTGGTGCAGTCGAGCGTGACCGCGTCGGCCGGGGTGAGCGACCCGGGATCGACCGCCTCGGCCTCGGCCAGGAACCGCTCTACCTCGGCCCGCCAGGCTTGCGCGCCCTCCTCGCTCTCGTCCGGCATCAGGTCGTCGTACCCGGGAATGCCGTACATGCTGGCCGAGAACGGGTTCTCGGTGAGCCAGCGCTCATGGAAGCGATCGGCTAGGTCACGCGCCGCAGTCATGATCCTCCTCGGGTAGCTGTCCGCGGTTGACATCATCGCAGCAGGCCACCTCCAATGATGAGGTGCCCGACGATGACGCAGCCGATGACGTCATCACGGCCGGCCCCGAACCGCGGCGGCACCCGTCATGGCCCGGTAGGCGCCCGCCGTGGCCGGGCGGCCTGGTCCGGCTGGTCCTCCTGGCCGAGACCGTGGTCCTGGCCGTGGCCGTGACGGCCGCGGTGCACTACCGCGCGCAGGCCCGCGCGGCCCATCCTGCTCAGGCGCCGGCCGCCAGCGTGACCGCGTCGCTGCCGTTGCCCGAGATAACCACGGTGGCGCTGGCGCTGCCCGCGGACGGCAGGGTGACCGGCACGGTGGTCATCACCGCCGCCGCCATGCCCGGCGGCGGCCTGGTCGAGTTCACCGTGTCGGCGGTCATCAGCGGCGGCCAGCCCGGCACGGTCTACGACCTGGACGGGAACGACTGCTCGACCACCTCCCCGCTGACCGACCACGTATGGGCGACCGGGGCCACCAGCGCGGCCGGCGTGGCCGACCTGGTGGGGTACGCCTGGACCGGCTCGGCCGCGGACCGCTACTGGCTCACCCTGGACCCCTCGCCGGTGAACCCGCCGCCCGGCCTGCGCGGGAAGTTCGGCCAGGGCCAGGTGACCCCGTTCCCGGCCGGCCAGGCCCCCTGCGCCGGCGGCTAGCGCGGCCGCCCGCAGCCCTAGCGCTCACAGCGCGTAGATGCAGCCGTCCCAGTACGCCTCGACGTGCGGGCGGCGCTTGCCGCGCAGCCCGATCTCCAGCACGTCCGGCCGCCGGTCACCCCGGATGCGGTACCAGACCTCGAGCCCGCCGGTGTGCGCCGCGCAGAATCCGGAAGGGTCCCGCGGCGGCTGCGTGGCCGCGTACAGGTAGGTCGGCGTCCCCCAGCAGCACACGTTCGGGCGGGCGGCCCAGACCCACAACTGCCCGCCCCGCCCGCGGACGAACTCCTCCGCCTCGGGGCTCACCTCGACCCGCACGACACCATCGTCCCACTCGCAGGCGGGCAGGTAAATCACGGGATGAGGCTGCCCGAGCCGCCCCAGTTGCCCGACCGGTGATAGGTGGCGAACGCCAGCACCAGGCCCGGCGCCGACATGGGCCTGGCTCGCGTCTTTAGGGTAGACCTAGCTACACCACGGCCGAGGGAGTCACGTCATGGGTTTCTTTTCCTGGTTCAGTTCCTGCGGGACCGTCGGCGAGGACGAGCCACCCAGCCTGATCCGCATCAACGAGGGCAACCCCGAGCAGACCGAGGTCCAGCGGCGGGCAGCCGAGGACGTCGCCCGGATCGAGCAGGACGACAAGTACTTCGGCCGCCCCGACCCCGACGACCTGTAGCCGGAGCGTCCGCGTCCTCGGAGTGCGGATACCATCGCAGTCCCGGATCCTGCCACCCGCCTGCAGCTTGACTCGCATCTTCCGTACTGGAATTCCAGCATGCGGAAGTTATCGCGGTTGATTTGGCTTTCGCGGTGGGAAAGGGCAACTATAGCTGCCCCGATCAACCACGGAAGCCGGATCCACCACGCCACTGGGACACGGGTGCATCAGCGGGGACCGTGGGACCATCGCACCCCCGGGGAGCCGCGAGCTGGCACGCCGACATCGCCGGAGTCAACACCGCGCTGGTCCTCGTCCGCGTCTGACCCCCGCCCCGCTCAGCTCGAGCAGTGCGGGGCCGGGGGAACGTCCAGCGCGGGATTGCGGTCGAAGAAGCCGAACGGCTTCAGCCAGAACGACACCGCATCGGTGGGCATCACCGGCCAGTCCTCGGGCCGGGTGATGTGGTGGATGCCGAACACGTACCAGAGCACCACGTCGGTGTCCTCGATCGGCCGGTCCGCGGCCGTCCACGCGGGCAACCCGGAATCGCGCAACGACAGGTTCGGGAAGTCCCCGCACGGCCACCGCTCGTCCGGATGGTACGGCGTGACCCACAGCGTGTGCCCGATCACCTCGGCCCGCTGGAAGGCCGGCGAGGACGGCGCGAGCAGCGGCGGGAACGCCCCGGACGGCACGAGCTTGTACCCGACCGGCGAGCCGAGCCCGTTCCGCACCCCGGGGTTGACCACCTTCCAGGCTTTCTGAACCGACCAGTCGTAGTCCTGCTTGCCCTCCGCCTCGGTCCGCAGCGGTGTCTCCCGGACGACAAGCCCCAGCCCGTACGGGTCGTCAGCGGAAGCGCCGGTAGCAACCGACGACACCGCGTGCACCGTGTTCGACGGCCCGTCCACGTCCAGGTCGAGCCGCGCCACGATGAAGTGCTGGTGGAACGGCGCGTACGTCTGCTGGTCGACAACGGTCCCGTTCGGAACAGAATCGGAAGCATGCGAGGTCACCACGATCCCGGTCGCCCGCACCTCGCACTCGATCGAACCGTCCTGGTAGAACCGCCAGTACACCAGGTACTCGTAATTGGCCACGGTCACGTGGAACGAGACCACCAGCCGCCGCTGCCGCCGCACCTGCGCGCCGGTCCGCTCGTCGACGTGCTTCCACAGCACGCCGTTGTCCTCCTCGTGAATGCAGATCGCGTTCGGGATCTCCCGCGGCTCGCCACGCGAGTCGTGCACCACCGCGTCCACGTACCTGATCTCGCCCAGGCAGTCACACCCCAACTCCAGCGACGTGGTCATGAAGCCCAGGCCCCACTCGCCGATGTCGAACGCGGTCCGCCGGTAATGGTCGGCGCTCGCGTCCCGGTACGGCACGAACATCTCCGCGAACGACATCCGGTGCGCCACCGGCCGCAGCCGCCCGTCGTCGACGAACCCCACCTGATGCAGCACCAGGCCCTCACGGTGGTTGAACCCCAGCCGCAGCTGCCAGTTCTGCCACGACAGCAGCCGTCCGTCCAGCGTGAACCCGACCCCGGCAGGCTGGCTGACCGATAGCGGCGCCACCTCCCGCAGCGGCCGGCCGAGCAGCGCCGGCGCGTACTCACCGGTCACCGAGGGCTGCCCGCCAGCCGGAACGTCCTCGATCTCCAGCAGTTCCATCCGGTTCAGGTCCACCACCGGGTGCAGCCCGGTCACGTGGTGCGCGTACGGGTTCCCGTCCGGGCTGCCCCGGTACCACACGTCCGACCAGCCGATCCGCAGGCCCCGGTACCGCTCGGGGACCAGCGCCGCGCCGTAGGCCCACATGTCGGTCAGGACCAGGGACATGTCGGTGATCCCGCGCCGGGCCAGCGCCTCCACCAGGGCCGGGTGGGCCCGCAGCAGCTGGTCGCACTCGTGCCACTCGTCGACGGTCATGTTCGGCTGCTGGCCGGGCAGGTCCTCCCAGCTCGTCACCGCGTCGCCGTCCAGCGAGACCACCGAACGGTAGGCCTGCCCGTCCGAGCGGTCCCAGCACACCACGATCGCCTCGCGCCGGGCCGTCTCCAGCGTGTCCTTGGCCGGCTCCCGGAGCTCGATCGACGCGAACCGCCACGCCGACCCGACGGCGCCGACCCCGCGGTCGCGCCGCAGGATCGCCGCCGCCTGCCGGATCTCCTCCGCGGTCAGCGGGTCGAGCGGATGCGCCGGTGAGTCTGTCACGATTGTCCCTCCATTACCGCAGGCAAGCCCCATCCTGACCGATGACCGTGGGTGACGCCACTTCCGCCCCGCCTCGTGATCTTTTTTCTGCCGAACGGGCCATGGTTCCTCGCTCCGGGCCAGCTCAGTGCCGATTCCGTGGGGCTTCGCAGCCGGGACCTGTGTACCTACAATTGCGGTTACGTATGGGCTTGACCGGGTTGATGTGCCGAGGGCGGGAGAAGCCGGGTGGGGTGCGGGCGGTGCGGTGCGCTGGTGGAAGACGGCGACCTGTTCTGCGGGGACTGCGGCGCTCCCGTCGGCGGTTGCCCCGCGTGCGGTAAGCCGCTGACTCCCGGCAAGCGTTTCTGCCGGTACTGCGGCGCCACCCTGGCCGCGGTCGCGCCCGCCCCGGCCGCGGCCGCGCCGCCCACCCCGCCGGGCCGCGAGTCGGCGGCCGAACGGCGGGTCTGCTCGGTGCTGTTCTGCGACGTGGTCGGGTTCACCCCGCTGTCCGAATCGCGGGACCCCGAAGCGGTCCGCGAACTGCTGTCGCAGTACTTCGCGGCGGCGCGCACGGTGATCAGCCGCTACGGCGGGGTGGTGGAGAAGTTCATCGGGGACGCGGTCATGGCCGTCTGGGGCACCCCGGTGGCCACCGAAGGCGACGCGGAGCGCGCCGTCCGGGCCGCGCTGGACCTGGTGGCCGCGGTCGCCGAGCTGGGCGCCGAGTCGGGGCTGCCCGGCCTGGCCGCCCGGGCCGGGGTGGTGACCGGCGAGGTGGCGGTGAACCTGGGCGCGGTCGGTGAGGGGATGGTGGCCGGTGACGCGGTGAACACCGCGTCCCGGGTGCAGGCCGCCGCCGGGCCGGGCTCGGTGCTGGTCGACGTGCCGACCCAGCGGCTGACCGGCAGCGCGATCGCGTTCGCCGACGCGGGGGAGCGGACCTTGAAGGGCAAGGCCGAGGCGCAGCGGCTGTGGCGGGCCACTCGGGTGCTGTCGGCGGTAGGCGGCGTAATGCGAGTAGACGGTCTGGAGGCGCCGCTGACCGGCCGGGACGCCGAACTGCGCACGATCAAGGACCTGTTCCACGCGACCGCCGATCGTCGCGTCCCGCGGCTGGTCCTAGTATCGGGCCCCGCCGGGGTTGGCAAATCCCGGCTGGGCTGGGAGTTCGAGAAGTACGCCGACGGCCTGGCTGCCGACGTGTGGTGGCATCGCGGCCGGTGCCTGTCCTACGGAGAGGGCGTGGCGTTCTGGGCCCTAGCCCAGATCGTCCGCCAGCGGCTGGGCATCGCCGAGGAGGACCCGCCCGAGGCCGCCGCGGTCAAGCTGGCCGCGGCCCTGGACCGCTTCGTGCCCGACCCGGCCGAACACGCCTACGCCGGCCTGCGGCTCGGCCGGCTGCTCGGTGTCTCGTTCGCCGCGGACAGCGGTGAAACGCTGTCGCGGGAGGAACTGTTCGCCGGCTGGCGGCTGTTCTTCGAGCGGCTCGCGGCCGAGGACCCGGTGATCCTGCTGGTCGAGGACGCACAGTACGCCGACAAGGGCCTGCTGGACTTCCTGGACTACCTGATCGACTGGGTGCGGGACCTGCCGGTGTACGTGCTGGTGTTCGCCCGCCCCGAGCTGGGCCAGGCCCGGCCGGGCTTCGGCGCGGGCCGCAACCGCAGCACGCTGACCCTGGACCCGCTGGACGCGGCGTCGATGGATCTGCTGGTCGACGCGCTGGTGCCGGACATGCCCGAGCCTGCCCGGTCCAAGATCACCCGCCAGGCCCAGGGCATCCCGCTGTTCGCGGTGGAAACCGTCCGTTCGCTCATCGACCGGGACGTGGTCCAGCCGGTCGAAGGGGTGTACCGGCTGACCGGCGACGTCGGCGAGCTGGCCGTGCCGGATAGCCTGCACGCGCTGCTGGCTGCCCGGCTCGACGCCCTGGATCCCGGCGCCCGCCGGCTGGTCGCGGACGCCGCCGTGCTGGGCACCACGTTCCCGGCCGAGGCGCTGATCGGGGTGTCCGAGCGGGACGAGCCGTCGGTGCGGGACGCCCTGGCCGACCTGGTCCGCCGCGAGGTGCTGAGCGTGTCCGCCGACCCACTCTCCCCGGAGAGGGGCAGTTATCGCTTCTCGCAAGAGATGCTGCGGCAGGTCGCCTACGACACGCTGTCCCGCCGCGACCGCAAGGCCCGGCACCTGGCCGTGGCCGCGCACCTGCGTCAGGCTTTCCCCAGCGACGGGGAAGAGGTAACCGACGTCATCGCCCGGCACTACCTCGACGCGCTCAACGCCATGCCCGACGACCCCGACGCCACCGAGATCCGTGGCCAGGCCGTCACCGCACTGACCCGGGCCGCCGAACGCGCCGAGCGCACCGGAGCCCCGGCCGGTGCCGCGGCCAGCTACGCCGCCGCCGCCGGGCTTATCCCGTCCGGCCCGGCCGACGGGCCCGCCGCCAGCTTGTGGGAGCGCGCCGCGCAGGCCGCATTCGCGGACGCCAGCTACCCGATGGCCATCGAGTACGTGGAGCGGGCCCGCGGTCATTATCTCCAGCGCGGTCAGGCACGGGCCGCCGCGCGGGTCCAGGCTCTCGCCGGCCAGGCCCTGAAGTTCAGGGGGCGCCATGCCGAGGCCCGCGAGCAGCTCATCGCCGCCGTGGAGGTGCTGCGGGAAGGTCCGGACGCCGACACCGTGCGGGCTATGAACCAGCTGGCGGGCCTCGAGGTGTTCGACGGCTCGCCCGATGCCGACCGGCTCAGCGGCGAGTCGCTCGCCCTCGGCCAGGCGCTCAATGTCGGCCCTGGCCAGCTCAGCGAGCTGCTCCTGACCCGGGGGCTCTACCATCTCATGGCCGGACGGCGACCCCAGGCCATCTCCTACTTGCGCGAGAGCGTGCGGCTCGCCACCCAGGCGGGCGACAACTTCACCATGGGGCATGCGCTGCTCAACCTGAGCGACGCGCTGGCCTCCAGCGACCCCGCGGCCGCGGCCGACGCGGCGCGGACCGCCGCCGGGTACCTGCGCCGCACAGGGGAACGCCATTACCTGGCCGTGGCGATCATAAACGTGGCCGAAGCGCTGATCCAGATCGGGGACTGGGATGCCGCAGAGGCGGAATATACCCAGGCTGTGGAGTCTGACGCGCTGGCGGACATCGAGGATCTCAGCTACGAACACGGATGGCTGGCGGCCCTCC
>Ga0070735_10003418_pt1 | contig 13915 bp, 16 predicted proteins | sample Coa_R1_FD_66443 | JGI IMG/M metagenome (GOLD analysis project Ga0070735, IMG submission 66443) | Surface soil microbial communities from Centralia Pennsylvania, which are recovering from an underground coalmine fire - Coalmine... | ecosystem: Environmental > Terrestrial > Soil > Unclassified ...
ACCTCGGCGAGGTGCTGAGCTCGTTCGACCGGGTCCTCGTTCCGGAGATGAACACTGGCCAGCTTGCGCTGCTGCTGCGGGGCAGGTTCCTGGTCGACGCCGAATCCCTGTCGAAGGTCGAAGGCCAGCCGCTGTTCGCGGCTGAGATCGAGCGCGCAGTCCTGGAGCGCCAATGAGCGCCACGCTCAGCAAGGCCGACTTCCAGTCCGACCAGGAGACCCGCTGGTGCCCGGGCTGCGGCGACTATGCCGTGCTCGCCGCCGTTCAGCAGTTCATGCCGGAGCTCGGGATCCCGCCGGAGCGGATCGTGTTCGTGACCGGGATCGGCTGCGCGGGCCGCTTCGCCTACTACATGAACACCTACGGCATGCACGGCATCCACGGCCGGGCGCCGGCCCTGGCCACCGGGCTCGCTGCCGTGCGCGAGGACCTCTCGATCTGGGTTGTGACCGGCGACGGCGACTCGCTGTCGATCGGCGGTAACCACCTGATCCACGCGCTGCGGCGCAACGTGCCGATCAAGATCCTGCTCTTCAACAACCAGATCTACGGCCTCACGAAGGGCCAGGCCTCGCCGACCTCCGAGCTTGGCAAGGTGACCAAGTCGACGCCCTTTGGAGTCTCCGATCAATCCTTCAACCCGGTCGCCCTCGCCCTCGGCGCGGAGGCGTCGTTCGTCGCCCGGACGATCGATCGCGATCGCCGGCACCTGACCGAGGTGCTGCGGGCGGCGGCCACCCACGAGGGCGCGGCCCTGATCGAGATCTACCAGAACTGCCCGGTGTTCAACGACGGGGCGTTCGACGCGCTCACGGAGAAGGACGTCAAGGACGCCAACCAGATTCGCCTCGAGGCCGGCAAGCCGATCCGCTTCGGCGTCGAGAACGAGCGCGGCGTGGCCCGGGCACCCGACGGCCACCTGGCGATCGTCGAGGTGGCTGACGTGGGGGAGGAGGCGCTGATCGTCCACGATCCGGCGCGGGCCGATCCCGGTCTCGCCTTCTCGCTGGCGCGCCTGGCCGACGAGCCGACCGGGCCGACCCCGATCGGCATCTTCCGCGACGTCAAGCGCCACGTGTTCGCGCGCGACGGCAAGATCCGGGCCGAGACCGCCTCCGAGGGAGAGCTGGCCGAGCTGCTGCTCGCCGGCGACACCTGGACGATCGGTTAGCAAGAACTTTTCCTCTTCCGACCAACCTCGACTCGCCAAGCGCGTTTCAGTCAGCGGGTAGCCAGTCTTTCGGACCGGCACGATCGCGCCGATGCCCCCGGCGTCTGACCCAACCCCGCGGCGGGGCCGTCGCGCCCCCTTGACGGCCCCGCCGCCCCCTTTTCCCGTCAGGCGACGTGGCCGCCGTCGGGGACGAGCGGCAGCCCGGCGGCGTGCCACTCGAGCAGCCCGCCGGTCATGTTGTGGGCGTCGTAGCCCGCCTGCCTGAACGCCTGCGTGGCCATCGCCGAGCGCGACCCGCTGCGGCAGTAGAAGACGATCGGGAGCTCGGCGTCGAGGCTCGCGGCCTGACCGGTGAGCTCTCCGAGTGGGATCAGGCGCTCGCCGCCGATCCGTCCGGCCTCGTGCTCGTGTGGCTCGCGCACATCGACCAGCTGGACGGCGCCGCGCGCGTGCAGCTCGGCCACCTGCTGGGGGGTGTAGTCGCCGTCCACAGCGCCCAATCTAGCGGCGAGGCCGCTACCCCGGATCCGGCTACATAAACACGCGCGTGACATCCGTCTTGCAGGTCATGTAGTCTGCCCCGCCGAAATACAACCAGCCGAGTCTCGCGGCGCCGCGGCGCCCGGGAGCGGGGAACCCAATGGGGGACCACAAGGTCCCTGGGGCGAGTCGCCGGCGTATCCGGCGTAGCGCAACCTCTTTCAGCGCGAGCCCGACAGCTAACCCCGCAGGCGCACGAAAGAGAAAGGGTTGTGCTTGTCGTACCCATCGTCCTCACGCGCCACACACGTGCTGCGCAGGCTGGCTGCGCTCGCGGTGGCGGCGCTCGCGGCGGCATTGATGCTCGCCGCTCCGGCCGCGGCCGACACCTCCCCGAACGGCACGCCCAGCGGCGGCGTCGGCCTCGGAGGACCGGCTCCCAGCACATCGGGCACCACGAAGTCTCCGGCCTCTTCTTCGAGCTCGAAGAAGCGCACGTCGAAGACCACCTCGAAGACCCGCACCCGCTCCCGCACCCGCCGTGCCGCCTCGAGCCGTGGTGACTCTCGCCACCTCGGCGATCGCGTGCTCCGGCAGGGCATGACCGGGCATGACGTGCGCGTGCTCCAGGCCTATCTGACGCTCGCCGGCTACGACACGCAGATCGACGGCGACTTCGGCCCGCTGACCGAGAAGAGCGTCGTCGGCTTCGAGCAGGCGGCAGGGTTCGCACCCGATGGCGTCGTGTCGATCCCGGTCGAGCAGGCGCTGCGGGCCAAGGTCGCGGCCATCGAGGCCGACCCGCCGACCGGCACCACGGTCATCAACCCGGACGGCACCGCGACCGCGCCCGCCGGCGCGCCGGTGATCGTCCAGCAGATCGTGGCCGCCGCCAACCAGATCATCGACAAGCCCTACCGCTACGGAGGCGGCCACCAGAGCTTCACCGACACGGCCTACGACTGCTCGGGTGCGGTGAGCTATGCCCTGCACGGCGGCGGGCTGCTCTCGAGCCCCGAGGATTCGGTGCAGCTCGAAACCTTCGGCGAGGCGGGCCCGGGCCACTGGATCACGATCTACGCCGATCCCGGACACACCTGGATCGTCGTCGCCGGACGTGCCTTCGACACGGCCAACTACACCGGTCCGAACATCCCCTCGGGATCCGGGCCGCGCTGGCGTAACGACCCGCTGGCCAACCTCGGCGACGGCGGCAACTACGTCGTGCGCCACCCGGCGGGCCTCTAAGTCCTGATTCGCGGAGGCCGCCCGCGTGGCGGCCTCTACGATCACTGTCGATGGAGACGCTGGCGGAGATCTACACGCTGCCGCAGGAGTACCGCGACTTCCGCGACGCGATCGCTCAGATCGCGCGCGAGCGGATCGCCCCGCGCGCGGCCGAGATCGACGAGCGGGCCGAATACCCGCACGACCTGCGCCGGCTGCTGGCCGAACAGGACGTGCTGGGACTGCCGTTCGACACCGAGCACGGCGGCACGGGCACCGGCACGCTGATGCTGAACCTGGCCATCGAGGAGATCGCCAAGGCGTGCGCGTCCACGGCTCTGATCCTGATGATCCAGGACCTTGGCACCCTGCCGATCCGGCTGTTCGGCTCCGAGGAGCTGAAGGCCCGGTTCCTGCCTCGATGCGCCAGCGGCGAGTGGTCCCCGGCGTTCGCCCTGTCCGAGCCCGATGCCGGGTCCGACCCCGGCGGAATGCGCACCCGGGCAGTGCGCGACGGAGACGACTGGGTCATCGACGGCACCAAGAACTGGATCACGAACCTGGGAATCGCCGACTTCTACGTGGTGTTCGCCGTCACCGACCCGTCCGCCGGCCACTCGCGGGGCGTCACTGCGTTCGTGGTCGAGGCCGATCGGCCCGGGTTCAGCGTCGGCAAGCTCGAGCACAAGCTGGGGATCCGCGGCTCCCCGACCGGCCAGCCGATCTTCGACGGCGTGCGCGTCCCGGCCGAGAACGTCGTTGGCGAGGTGAACCGCGGCTTCCAGGTGGCGATGGCCACGCTCGACCGCTCTCGGCTTGGCGCGGCCGCGCAGGCGCTGGGAATCGCCCAGGGCGCGACCGACTACGCCGCCGCCTACGCCCGCGAGCGCCGGCAGTTCGGTCAGCCGATCAACGCCTTCCAGGGCATCCAGTTCAAGCTCGCCGACATGGAGACGCAGTGCGCCGCCGGGCGCGAGCTGCTCTACCAGGCATGCGCGCGCGTCGATCGCGGCGAGGCCGACATCGGCAAGTACACGGCGATGGCCAAGCTGTTCTGCTCGGACACGGCGATGCGGGTGACCGTCGAGGCGGTCCAGGTCCTCGGTGGCTACGGCTACGTCAAGGACTACCCGGTCGAGCGCATGATGCGCGACGCCAAGATCACCCAGATCTACGAGGGCACGAACGAGATCCAGCGCCTGGTGATCGCCCGCGCGATGAGGTAGGAGGTGTTCAGCTCGGAGCCCAGCGGCCGCCGGGTCGCCTTCTCAGCCGCGCTGGCACTGCTGCTGGGACTGGCGGTGATCCGCCTGCTCGAGGGCTCGGTCGGTCCCTGGGAGCTCCGCCTGCTCGAGGGGCTCGCCGTGTTCGGCCTCGGGGCCTTGGTCCTGGGCGCGGCGGTGGCGCTGGCCACGGTTCGCCTGGCCGGCTGGCGCGACCCCGAGTCCGACGCCGAGTTCGACGCCATCGTGGAGCGGGCGGAGCGGCTCGCGGCCGAGGGCTCGTGGGGCAATAGCGATGACTATCTCGATGACGACGACTTACTCGACCCGGTTTCGAGCGAAGACGACTTCCGCGCGCTGGTGCGCTCCGCGATCGACGAGCTGCCGCTCGAGTTCCACCGCGCACTCGAGCACGTGGCGGTCGTGATCAGAGATGACGGCCGGCGCCGGCGTGCCTACGGGCTGTACGAGGGGGACACGGTCGCCCGGGACAACTTCCCCGATCGGATCGTGATCTACCGCGACACCCTGCTTGCGGACTTCGGGCACGATCCGGAGCTCCTGCGCGCACAGGTGACCCGCGTGGTGCGCCACGAGCTGGCCCATCACCTGGGCTGGGACGAGCGTGGCGTGCAGGGCTTGGGGCTCTAGGGCTCTGGCGCTCAGTACAGTCCCCGCAGACATGCCCGAAGCCGTCATCGTCGACGCCATCCGCACGCCGATCGGCCGCGCCGGGAAAGGCTCGCTGAAGACGGTGCGCGCGGACGACCTCGCCGCCATCCCGATCCGCGCGCTGATCGAGCGCAATCCCGGAGTCGACTTCCGAGAGACGGTGGACGTGCTGATGGGCGCCGCCTCGGGCGTCGGCGAGCAGGGCTACAACGTTGGCCGCAACGCAGCCCTCCTGGCCGGGCTCGACCACCACGTCCCGGGCTGTACGGTGAACCGCTTCTGCGCCTCCTCGCTGATGACCATCCGGATGGCCGCGCACGCGGTGCGTGCCGGCGAGGGCGACCAGTACATCGCCGCCGGCGTCGAGGCGGTCTCGCGCGCCGGGCTCGGGGCGGGGATGATGGAGGAGGCCAAGCACCCGAAGCTGAACGGCTCCGAGGGATCGCTGTTCGACGTGTACATCCCGATGGGGCAGACGGCCGAGAACGTCGCCGAGCGCTGCCATGTCACGCGCGAGCAGCAGGACGAGTGGGCCGTGATCTCGCAGAACCGTGCGGTCGCCGCCCGGGACTCTGGCCACTTCGACGCGGAGATCGTGCCGGTCACCGTGCCGGCGCACAAGGACGTGGACAAGGAGGGCAACCCGGTTGAGGTCCCGGAGACGGTCGTGCGGGTTGACGACGGGCCGCGGCCGGGCACGACGATGGAGGTGCTGGCTCAGCTGAAGCCGGCGTTTCGAGAGGGTGGGACGGTCACGGCCGGTAATGCATGTCCTCTGAACGACGGAGCCGCAGCGGTGCTCGTGATGTCAGACGAGAAGGCGCGGTCGCTGGGCTTGGAGCCCAGGGCGCGGATCATCGCCTCGACCGTGGCCGCCATCCGGCCGGAGATCATGGGCCTCGGGCCGATCCCGGCGATCCAGGCCCTGCTGAAGCAGACGGGGATGACGATCGACGACATCGACATCGTCGAGATAAACGAGGCGTTCGCCGCTCAGATCGTGCCGTGCCGCGACGAGCTCGGGATTCCCGACGAGAAGCTGAACCCGTTCGGCGGCGCGATCGCGCTCGGCCACCCGTTCGGGATGACCGGCGCGCGGATCATGACCACGCTTCTGAACGGGCTTCGGGCCACCGGTGGCACGTACGGGATCGAGTCGATGTGCGTCGCCGGCGGGATGGGCCAGGCGATGCTGATCGAGCGCCTCAGCTGACGGGTCTCCAGGGCCGCCCCTGGGCAGCTGGTCGTGTCAAGAAAGCGAACCAGGAGTTCGCTTTCTTGACATAGGTCTAGACGATCCGCTTGACGAGCCGGCCGGTGCCGGTCAGCAGGCCGCGCAGCAGGCCGGTGACGCCGAGCAGCAGGCCGCCGACAGCGCGTCCGAGTCCTCTGAGTACACCCATGGTTCTACCTCCTTGGGTGGGTCTACCCGGATCTAGCGCGAGGGCATCCGCAGCGCGCCGTCGAGCCGGATGACCTCGCCGTTCAGCATCTCGTTCTCGACGATGTGGGCGGCCAGGGCCGCGAACTCGTCCGGGCGGCCGAGGCGGCGGGGGAAGGGGACGGTCTGCTCGAGCGCCTCGCGGGCCGGGGCGGGCAGGCCGGCCAGCAGCGGCGTGTCGAAGGTGCCCGGGGCGATCGTGCACACACGGATCCCGACGTCGGCCAGGTCCCGGGCCGCCGGCAGGGTCATGCCGACGATCCCGCCCTTCGAGGCGGCGTAGGCGATCTGCCCGATCTGGCCGTCGTAGGCGGCGATCGAGGCGGTGTTGATGCAGACGCCCCGCTCCTCGCCGTCGGGGACCTCGGTGCGGGAGATCATCGAGGCGGCGGCCAGTCGCAGCACGTTGAAGGTGCCGATCAGGTTGACCGCGATCACCTTCTCGAAGGGCTCGAGCCCGTGCGGTCCGCGCCGCCGGGCCACCCGCTCTGCCCAGCCGATGCCCGCACAGCAGACGGAGATCCGCAACTCGCCGGCTGCCTCGACCGCGGCCTGGACATCCTCCTCGCGGGTCACGTCGGCCCGCACGAATCGGGCCCGCTCGCCCAGCGCGGCGGCAAGGGTCGTGCCGTGCTCCTCGGACAGGTCGGCGATGACCACGTGTGCGCCGGCTGCGTGCAGCCGGCGGGCGGTGGCCGCGCCGAGGCCGGAGGCGCCGCCGGCCACCAGGGCAGAGCTGCCGTCGATCCGCATCGGCGGGGAACCCTACAGCGTGCTCGCGAGCCTGAACCCGGAGAAGATCTGCCGCCGCTGCGGGAAGTCCCAGTTACGGAAGGTCGGCGTGGCCACCCGCGCCCTGGTGGCCCACGAGCCGCCGCGCAGCACCTTGTAGTCCTCTCCGAAGAAGACCTCCGAGTACTCCCGGTAGGGCTCAGGGACGAAGCCGGGATAACCGCCGAACGGGCTGGCGGTCCACTCCCACACGTCGCCGATCATGCCCAGGCAGCCGTAGGGCGAGCTCCCGGCCGGATAGGCCCCGGCGAGGGCCGGTAGGCCGGTCAGCCGGTCGAGGTTGGCGTGCACCCCGGGCACGGGCGGCTCGGCCCCCCACGGGAACAGCCGCGCCCCGCCGAACCCTTCGTCCCACGTGGCGGCCTTCTCCCATTCGGCCTCCGTCGGCAAACGCACCCCGTGCGAGCGCGCGAACGCGTCGGCTTCGTACCAGGAGACGTGGATCACCGGGCGCAGCGGGTGAAGCGGAACGAGCGAGCCCAGTCGCCGCTCCGCCGTGAGGTCCTCGCTCCATCCGCCCGGGCGGTCGATCCCTTCAGCCAGCCGCCATTCCCAGCCCGCCGCCGACCAGTGCTCGCGCTGCTCGTAGCCTCCGGCATGGACGAACTCGAGGTAGGCGCCGTTCGTGACGGGCGTGCGGCCGATCGCGAACCCTGCCAGCTCCGCGCTGCGACACGGGCGCTCGTTGTCGTAGGCGAATCCGCGGGGGCCGGCGCCGATCGTGCATGGCCCGGCAGGCACCTCCGCCAGCTCGAGGCCGGTGAGGGTCGAGGAGACGGCGCGCGCTCTCGGCGCGTCGACCGGAGCCCAGCCGTCCAGGCCCGCCAGCTGCAGGGTCTGGAGCATCGTCTCGTTGTGCTGGTGCTCGTGGCGCAGGACGAGCTCGTGCAGCAGCGGATCGGCGCCGCGCTCCTCGATCACCGACAGCGTGCGCTCGCGGACCTCGGCGAGGTACTCCCGGGCCTGCTCCGGTCCGAGCATGTCAAGCTCGCCGCGGCCCGCCCGGGGCGTCTCGAAGGCGTCGTAGACGTCGGCCAGCTCATCGTGGAGCAACGGCCGCCCGCCGTAGCGGTGCACGAGCCACAGGTCCTCGAAGGCCGCGATGTGGCCGAGGTCCCAGACCAGCGGGCTCATCAGCGGGGAGTGCACGCTCGTGAGCTCGTCATCGCTCAGCGCGCCGACCAGGTGGAGGGTGCGCTCCCGCGCCTCCTCCAGCGCCTGGACGATCTCGGGGGCGGCTGCGGTCAGGTTCATGCGGTCTCCCTCCGTCGGCTGTAGCGCAGAAACAGAGCTCCCTCCCGCTCCAGCACCCAGGTCAGATCCAGGCCGGCGAGCGTGGGGAGCTCGGGCCCGCGCGTGATCGTCGGGTCCATCCCCCCGCCGACCAGGCACGGTGACATCGTCAGGAACAGCTCGTCCACGAGGTCCTCGTGCAGGAGCGCTCCGAACACGGTCGGACCGCCCTCGCAGAGCAGCGCGCGCACGTCGTAGTCGGTGCGCAGCCGCCGCAGCATCGTGGTCAGCGTGAGCTCGCCCGTGTCGAGCACGACCGTGTCCACCTTGGCGGCGACCCCCGGATACTCGATCTGGCGAGGAGCGAACACGACCACGTGTGAGTCCTCGTCGGAGAACAGCGGTATGTCGGTGGGCACGTCCCCGCTGCGGGTGATCAGGCAGGCCAGCGGATCGGGCGCCAGACCCCGCGAAGCGCGCCGGCGCCGGCGAGCCGGATCCCGGATCATCCGGCCGTAGCGCTCGGTGCGCATCGTCCCGGTGCCCGCGAACACCGCGTCCACCATCTCCCTGAGACCGTGGAACATCGCTCGGTCGCCGGGGTTGGAGATCGGCGCCGACCTGGACTGATACGCCGCCCGTCCGTCGGCGCTGCAGACGAAGTTGACGACGGTGTGCGGCCGATCCGTGCGGGCGTCGCGCACAGCGTGCAGGGACTCCAGGGCCTCCGAGGCGGTGAGGTCTCCGGGCTCCGGCAGCAGCCGCCTGAAGCGAAGCTCCTCGCCGGGCGCGGGCAGGACGCTCATCGTCCCGAACCTAGCATCGTCGGTGCGTCCCAGGTCTTGCCAAACCGTTACGCTCCGCGCCGATGCACTTCGAGGAGCTCGACCGCGGGGAGCTGATCGCGGTGATCGGGGGGATCCTCCTCGGGATCTCCCTGTTCCTCTACTGGTTCCAGCTCGGCAACGCGCACGCCACGCTCAGCAGCTGCAAGGGTCCGCACACCGGCTGCACGGCGTGGAATGCCCTGCCGTTGGTGCGGTTCCTGCTGCTGGCGGCGGCGGTCGCCCCGCTGATCCTGGCCTGGATCGTGATCCGCGGACACGCCCTGTCGTGGCCTCGGGGCGAGCTGACGGCGATCACAGCGCTCGTCGCGCTCACGCTCACGCTGTTCGTGGGCGTCCTCGACAAGCCCGGGAGCCCGCGCGGGGAGATCAGCCTGAACTTCGGCTGGTGGCTGGCGCTGGTGGGTGGCGTGCTCGTACTGATCGGTTCCATCTGGCGCACGCAGGAGAGCGCCGCACGACGAAAGCCTCCGGGGGTTCTGTGAACACGCACGCCCATACGCGACCTGACCGTAACCTTGCGCTCGAGCTCGTGCGCGTCACCGAAGCCGCCGCCCTGGCGGCCGCTCGAATGGTGGGACGCGGCGACAAGGAGGGCGCCGACCAGGCCGCCGTCGACGCGATGCGCCACGTCCTGGACTCCGTCTCGATGGACGGCGTAGTGGTGATCGGCGAGGGGGAGAAGGACCGCGCGCCGATGCTCTACAACGGCGAGCAGATCGGCGACGGAACCCCGCCCCAGGTCGACATCGCGGTCGATCCGCTCGAGGGCACGCGGCTGACCGCGCTCGGGATGCCGAGCGCGATCGCGGTGATCGCGCTGTCCGAGCGGGGCACGATGTTCGACCCTGGACCCTGCGTCTACATGGAGAAGATCGCCGGCGGACCCGACATCGCCGATCTCCTCGATCTCGACCGGCCGCTGCCCGAAACGCTGGCGCTGATCGCCGAGCGCAAGCGCATCGACATCCGCGACGTGATGGTCGTCATGCTCGATCGCGAGCGCCATCACGATGCGATGCGGCAGGTGCGCGAGGCGGGCGCGCGCGTGCGCCTGATCATGGACGGCGACGTCTCGGCGGCGCTGCTGGCGGTCAGCGAGAACTCCCCGGTGGACATCCTGTGGGGCATCGGCGGCACTCCGGAGGGAGTCATCTCGGCATCCGCCATCAAGTGCATCGGCGGCCAGCTGCTCGGCCGGCTCTGGCCGCGCGACGACGAGGAGCGCGAGGCCGCGATCGCCGCCGGCTATGACCTCGAGCGGGTGCTGACCTGCGACGACCTCGTCGCCGGGGACGATGTCTTCTTCTCGGCCACAGGCGTCACCGACGGGGACGTGCTCCAGGGGGTCCGCTACCAGGGCGACCGCGGTGCGTCGACCGAGTCGCTGGTCATGCGCTCGCGCTCGGGCACCGTTCGCCGCGTGGCGGCGCGCCACGACCGCGGGAAGCTCCGCACGCTCACGGGCGTGCGCTACGGCTAGGAACCTCGGCCTGCGGCGCCAGGGCGCCGACCCTCGTATGCGCGAGGTCGAGCGTCGCCAGGGACCGGAGAAACGCATGGGTCACGAGCACGTGGATCGAGGATTGAGTTGCCTCGTAGACCGGGGTGCTGAACCCGGCGGCGATCGCGGGGTAGAAGTTGGCCACCTCGACCTCGATCAGCAGCGTGACCGGGTCCGGGTGTGAGCCGTTCTGCCCCCGGTCCAGCCGGCGCACGTCGATCGCCAGCAGACCGCAGCCCCGTCCCGCCCGGGCGACGAGCAGCCCGTCCTTGATCCGCCAGCGCACGCTGCCGTGATCGCGCGTGACCTCGTACTCCGGGGCCGCGAAGCGCAGTAGGGTGAACGGCCGGGTCAGCAGCACCACCGATCGTTCGTTCTCGCCGTAGACCACCCGGATCAGGCCCAGCGTCACGCGCGAGAGAAAGCGCCAGTAGGTGCGCGCGAGGTTCTCGAGGTTCGCGGCGTTCCACAACCGCTCGAGATCGGCGCGCGCGACGATCAGCTCGGCCGATTGGACCGAGCGCACGGCGCCGTCGCGTGCGACCACGGTCGACTTGCCCGGGGAGACGATGACCGCCTGAGCCGGCAGCCGCCGACGCCGATGGCGCACGCCGGCCACGAACAGGATGAAGGTGGCGAGCCCGATCGCGGCCTGGAGCATGGGGCGATTCTCCCCGAATCCTCAGCGCCGAAGCGAGACCAGCTCGACCAGCTCGCCCGCGGCCAGCTCACCGTCGCCGGGCGGAATCAGCGCGAGCGCATCCGCGCCGAGAAGAGAGCTCACGATGTGCGAGCCCTGCGGCCCGTTCGGGATCGCGACTCGGCGCTCGTCGTCGCCGGCCAGGCGCACGCGGATCGCCTGCTCGCGCCGGCTGTTACGGCGCACGGAGGCGCCCAGCCGCGCGTATGACACCTGACGGGGCGGGGCCGTGCCCTGAAGCCCATCGAGCGCGGCGGAGACGAACAGCCAGAACGTCACGAACGCCGACACCGGGTTGCCGGGCAGGCCGAACACGAGCTTGTCGCCGAGGGTGCCGAACCACGTCGGCTTGCCGGGCTGGAGAGCGACGCCCCAGAAGCGCTCGCTGACCCCAAGAGCCTGGAGCGCCGGCTTGACGTGGTCGTGTGGCCCGACGGAGACGCCTCCGGCCACGACCACCACATCCGAGCCCGCCAGCGCGCGCTCGAGCCCGGCGATCGTGGCCGCCCGATCGTCGGGCAGCCGGTCGGGTACGGGCACCTGTGCGCCCGCCTCCCGGGCCAGAGCCTCGAGCATCGGGCCATTGGAGTTGTGGATCTGCCCCGGCGCGAGCGTTGATCCGGGTTCGCGCAGCTCGTCACCGGTACAGAGCACGCTGCAGCGCGGCTGGCAGGACACCGTGACCAGCCCGGCGCCGGCGCCCACGGCGGCCGCGATCTCGGCGGGCCCGAGGCGCGCTCCGGCGGCCAGGACCAGCGTCCCGGCGCGCATGTCCTCGCCCGTAAGGCGGACGTTCTCCCCGGCGGCGATCTCGGTGCCGGTCACGATTCGCCCATCTCGGCGCTCCACGTCCTCCTGACGGATCACGGCGTCCGCGCCTGAGGGCACGGCGCCCCCGGTCGAGATCCGGATTGCCTGGCCGTCTTTCAGCGACTGGGAGGTGGGCTCGCCGGCGCGCGACTCTCCCACGAGCACGAGCTCTCGCCCGGCCGCCCCGGCCTGCACCGCGTAGCCATCCATCGCCGATGACGGGAACGGCGGCGTGTCACCGGCGGCGACCACGTCCTCGGTCAGCACTCGGCCGAGCGGCACACCGGTGAGCGCGACCGCCTCGGTGGGCAGGCGCGGCGTGGCCTCGATCACGCGATGGCGCGCTTCGGCGATCGTGATCAGCTCGGCCGTCATTCGGACAATTCTTGCGAGTTGGGCCGTTCAGGGTTGGCTCACCCGCCGGGGGTCGTGATAGAAGGCGACGATGCACCATCCGCCCCCACGGCCCCGCCGCGCGCGCCCGGTCGCCGACGCGCCGGTCGACGAGCTGCTGGCACGAGGGGAGGACCTGGCCAAGGGCTGGCTGCTCGCACTGCTCGAGCGCCTGCCGCTCGAGGACGCGGCCGCGGTCGCCGGCAGCGCGATCGTCGCCGACGGCCCGCGGATCTGCACGGCCGCACTCAGCGCGCTCAGGAGCGATCACGACCTGGCTCGCCTCGAGCGAGGGGGGATGCTCGAGGCGCTGATGGCCGGCGCCGGAGCGTTCGGAGGCGACGGCGGCGTCGACGCGGCGCTTTCAGCCGTGGAGTCCCTACACGCGGTCCTATGGAGCGCGCTGCGCGCCGAGCTGTCCGATCCCGATCCCGAGCTGGTCTACGCGCTGGCCGAGCGGCTGGCCGCGGTGACCGAGCTCGTACGGGCCGCCGTGATGCGGGTGCGGTTCGGCGGCGAGACCGCGCCGGGGCTGTCGGCCGTTCCGGCGACACGGGCGCCCGAGCCAGAGTCCGCCTCGCAGCCCAGCTCGGCTCCCTCGCACCCGGGCGGTCGGGGCGAGGCTCTGTGGGTCGCGGCGCTCGAAGACGAGATCGCGCGCAGCCGCCGCAGCGGCGCCCCACTTTCGCTTCTGCTGGCCGAGCTCGAGGACAGCGAGCGCCTGGTCGCCTCCGAGCGTCCCGAGCGCCCGCCGGCGTTCGGTCGCTTCGCCCAGGCGCTGCGTGGCGTCATGCGCCGCCAGGACCTGCTGGCCAGTGAAGACGCCGCCCGCGCGTGGGTCATCGCCCGCGACACCGCGAGACCAGGGGCCACCGCCCTGGCGGACCGGATCGCCGCCGCGGTTGGTGCCCTCGAGCCCGTGCACGGAGCGCCTTTGAAGGTCAGCGTCGGGGTCGCCGTGCTGGGCGAGGATGCGCAAGAGGCCGGCTCGCTGCTCGATGCCGCCGAGGAGGCCTGCTTCGCTGCCGCGGCAAGCGGCGCCGGAGTCTCCGGCGCCACCGATTCCTAGGACCCCGCGGGAGCGCTGCCTGCGGGTGGGAGGGAGACCGCGCCAATGGTTTCGGTCTCCTTCATCCCGAGCGCCATGGCCGTGGCCTCGGTCAGGTCCCAGTCGGCGCCGTTGCTGTAAGGCCCGCGGTCGATGACCGGCACCGTGATCGTGCGGCCGTTGTAGTACAGCGCGACCTGGGTGCCGCAGGGCAGCGTGCGGTTTGCCACACCGAGCGTCGTGCGGCGCAGCTTCACTGCGCAGGCGGTGCGCTTGCCCCAGAAGCCCGGGCCGTAGAACGTCGCGCGCGCGGGGCGGAAGGCCGTGATCGTCACGCTCGGTGACGGGCCCGCGTCGTTGGCCGCGGTGCCCG
>Ga0070735_10003419_pt1 | contig 13913 bp, 14 predicted proteins | sample Coa_R1_FD_66443 | JGI IMG/M metagenome (GOLD analysis project Ga0070735, IMG submission 66443) | Surface soil microbial communities from Centralia Pennsylvania, which are recovering from an underground coalmine fire - Coalmine... | ecosystem: Environmental > Terrestrial > Soil > Unclassified ...
AGGCTATTCTCGGGCTGGATAGGTCCCCCCGCAGCATGGTGCTGGTGGCTGCGATGGAACGCAATATGGCTTCTTTGCTGGGCCCGAGCCTCGACTATAACGATGAACTCTCCTGGAAATCACGCGGTACCCTCCCTGGCATCGTAAGCAGGCTGGGGCGAGAGCCCGTGAGTTTGAACAGAGCCCTACTGTTCGATCTGATTCTGTACCTTGCGATGCAGCCTTATCACACGTTTCCGCACGGAGCGAAGCTGTCGGACGAGTCGGATGCATCGTTGCTGGAGACAGTCGGAACATTTACCGACGATGGCAGAAGTCTCACCGAGGGCGAGCGCTTCGTGCTGGCGCTTTGGCGACTGGCGCGCGTTCTGGGACCGCATCTTGGAACAACTCCACGCGATATCGCCCGTCTGACACGTTGGATCGGCGACCGCGCAAAATATTTCCTGGTTCCTGGCGAAAGTTGGAGCGATGCCCTGAACGCAGATATTGCCGCTCTCCCCGAGGCTGAACAAAATCGATGGGTTGCTGTTTTGCGACACGGACTCACCGCCACCGGAGCACGTCCTTCCGCGAAGTGGCTGAAGACGGGAAGTGAGCTCGTAGCAACACTGGGCGAGGCAGCCTTTCGGGAAGCGATGGAAGCTTGGCTACCGAGGGTCGGTAGAGGCCGTTCTCACACCATTGCAAAAGATCCGCGAGGAATAGGCGATACGATTCACGACGAAAACGCCAACGTCCTGCGAAGCTTTCTGTGGCTGCTCCCGCTGCTAAAGCGGCGCGACGGCGATGCAAGGTTAGCGGCAGCCGTGGCGTTTTCGGCGTACAGAAAGGTACCGGGCGTTGGTTCTCGGGCAGTGAAGGTTGGGAACGCAGCAGTCTACGCACTATCGGAAATGGTTGGTCCCGAGGCAATGGGGCAGCTGGCCATGCTAAAGGTGCGGGTAAGGTTCGGCACAGCGCAAAAGGAGGTCGAGAAGGCGTTTGACACAGCGGCGCGCGAGCTTCAGTTGCCGCGAGAGGAGATCGAAGAACTCAGCGTGCCGGATTGTGGACTCACGAGCGTAGGCGTCCGTGAAGATGCATTTGGCGACTACCGAGTAAGGGTCGAGGTTAAGGGCAGCGACGTTGAAGTGAGTTGGTTCGACGGAAAGGGCAAGTCACTGAAGTCCATTCCTGTTGCGGTCAAGAAGGAACATGCCGAGGATTGGATGGATTTGCAGGGCGATATTAAGGACTTGCAGGCCCTGATACCGGCGCAGAAGGACCGGATGGACGGGCTCTTTCTAGAGCAGAAGACTTGGCCTGCCGGCGTATCGCGCGAGAGGTACATCGATCACCCGGTAGTGGGCACGATTGGTCGGCGGCTCATCTGGTGCGTGGACGGCGTGGCAGTGACAATGATTCAAGGCCAAGCGCAGGACCTCGAAGCACAGACGATTGCCATTGGCGATGATTCGACGGTTACCCTGTGGCATCCTGCAGGCCGAAACGTCGAAGAGGTAGTAGCGTGGCGGCGGCGCATCGAATCGCTCGGCATAGTGCAGCCGTTCAAGCAGGCGCACCGCGAAGTCTACCTGGTGACGGACGCAGAACGGCGCACCGAGCGCTACTCCAACCGGTTCGCGGCCCATATCCTGCGTCAACACCAGTTCAATGCGCTGTGCGGAGCGCGGGGCTGGAAGAACAAACTGCGGCTGATGGTCGACGACGAGTATCCGCCTGCTAGCCGCGAACTTGCCGCCTGGGGGATTAGGGCGGAGTTCTGGATCGAAGGCGTCGGCGATGCTTACGGGCAGGATACCAATGAGGCTGGGACATACCTGCGGCTGGCCTCCGACCAGGTCCGCTTCTACCGGACCGGCGCTGCGCCAAATACCGCACATGCGGGGGGTGGCGGCTACCGTACGCGAGCGTTCGGGCCCGGCGCAGAAGTGGTCAACGAACCGGTGCGCATGGATGAAGTGCCGACGCTGGTCTTTTCGGAAATCATGCGTGATGTCGACCTGTTCGTAGGGGTGGCGTCCATTGGCAACGATCCCACATGGCAGGACGGCGGACGCGAGACCCGGTATGGAGAGTACTGGCGCAACTACTCGTTTGGCGAGCTCTCTGCGACTGCAATTTCTCGACGCGAGACGCTGGAGCGGCTCATTCCACGACTCAAGATTGCCGACAAGTGCGTGCTGAGCGATCGGTTTCTACTGGTGCAGGGGACGCGACGGCGATACAAGATTCACCTCGGCTCGGGGAACATTCTGATGGAGCCGAACGACCAGTACCTCTGTATCGTGCCGGATGCGAGGGCACGTGCAGGTGCGCCTCAGGTGTACTTGCCGTTTGAAGGGGACGCAACTCTATCGATCATCTTGAGCAAGGCGTTCTTGCTCGCAGAGGATAGGGCGATTAAGGACCCGGTGATTCTCCGGCAGCTTGGGGAGTGAGCTCATGTGTGATGGCTGCGGCGTCGATTAGGCTGGTCTCAACTGTCACATTTTCAGCGGGGGGTGGTTTTTCGTAATCCAGTCTTCGACTTCAACGTAAAACTGTTTTGCTTGGACGACGATCTCTTTTGCTTCTGTGTCAGTCGCAACGCTGGAGAAAGTGTAGTCGATAGTATTTCGCTTCCGTCGACACGTCTCAAAATAGTCGGCGTACTTGTGCGCGGCTTTACCCAACACCAATTTCGTGCTCTCCAAGGACACCCGGTGGTGTCCGACCTTGCTCACGATCCGATACCCCGCACAGGCTATGGCCATATTCGCAGCCTGGAGCGCAGCGTTGTACGCAGTGGCGAATCTCCGATCTGCTGAAAGGCCAGCAAGACTCGCGTCTGCGAGGTCGCGGGCGATCAGGGCGCGCATATTGTCTAATTCCTTCTTGGAGGTTTTGTGTTTCTGGGCTTCCTTATTTGCCAACAAGCTCGTCCAAGTCACTCTCGCCTCCTTTCACAAACTGTTTCCGTCCTCGTAAAACGGCGGCAAGGAAATGGTCGCCCGATTTGATTTTCTCGCGAAACTCCTCTGGGGAATAGGCCGTTACGTTGACCTCTCTTCCGAGCCGCGTCTCCGCCTTGCGGAGCGCGGGAGATAGGTCAGCAAGACCTGCTCTGCCAATGACCATCACATCCACGTCACTCATCGCATGTTCCCGGCTTCGTGCCACAGAACCATAGATAAAAGCACTCTGAATCTTGTTCCCAAACGGTTTTAGTACCTGCTCCAAGATTGGAGCAAGTCCTGCCGTTTTTTCGAAGAGATGCTGCAGGTCTCGGAACACCGGGGACTGGGTCTCCGCCTTGAAATAAGCCCTTGTGCCTTCCCGACGATGCACCAATATTCCGCTCGCCACCAGAGATGATAGCTCCCGCTGAAGGCTCGACGGGCTCGTGCCCAAACGCCCGGCGAGTTCCGAAAGATACCACCACTTATCTGGCTGGCCGAGCGTAGCCGCGAGCACACCTTGACGTACCTGTGGGAACAACGCAGTCAGCACCGAAGAGTTACGCATATTGCGTACATTATTACGCATATTGCGTAACTGTGTCAACTGCTAAAGGAACAGGGTTGGTTGCGGCGGCGTTGAGTAATCTAAAGTGGAAGTTCAGATTGCTCATAACCGTTCGAATCGGAATCGGACGCAATTCGAACGGACTCGAATGCTGTTCGACTTCGTGCGAGCAGCGTTCGCTGATCCCAGGACGGCCTGCACCGACCTAAGCCGAAGGCTTAGGGATGGTGTCTCCCTCCTCTCATCCTGGCCAATCGGCGCCCACTCCGGGTTCCTCACTATTAGCATGTCTCCCGAGTCAGCGGCGCAGGTAGTTCCGGCATGATCCCATAAGCCTCCATCTCAGCCGCCACCAACGCCTCGGAGATTGAGTCTGTTCTGTTGCTTCTGATGCTCTCTTCTATCCCGGCACTAAGCAGCTTGAATACCTCCGAGCCGAAGAAAGACACGAGCTGCTTGGCGGCTGCGCGAGCTATCAGTCCATACTCGTGAGTGGCAAGCCTCAAGAGTAGTTCTCGATCTTCTTTCTTAGCCGCACCGAGGAGCCCATAACCTGCCAGCCTGATGAACAAAGGCCTATTTTGTGGATTCACAATTGGCAATAGCATCTCTTTGGAACTGTCCCGTCGGTGCTGTCCTCTCACGTGGGACCAGAATTCGGTGGTATTCGCGATAGTTTCCAAGAACGGCGGAATCCCAACTCCAATTTCGGACATTCGAGCCTCGGTAATGGAGCCAAGTTCTGTGTGGTTCCAGTAGTCCACGTGATATTCGGCCCCTGCGATCTTCTCAAGCAGAAAAGCTAGTTCCTCATTGCCGCCGTAGCGGAGCAGAGCGGCCACAAGCGGTCGCGAGGACCACAAAAGAGGAGTCTTGCGCATAACGGCGACAATTCGATTGACCCTCTGCTCGTCGGCTAGTCGGCAAATCGCTCTGGCCAATGCATTTGACTTCGTCATTTGGGTTTGCCGTGCCTCGCCGCCGTTCGAGTTCCACTGTTCATATTTCTGTATCAGTAATTCGAAGGCCTGATCTGACAAACCTGGACGAATTGCTGAAAACCAGATGACGCAATCAGCGGCACTCATTTTTCCAGCCTTCGACAAAAAGGTGGGCATCCGGCCTGTGCGAACCAAATACAGGGCTCTGCCGAACAGTAATTTGCTCCTGCTAGGGCGTAGCATTCGTAGATTCTCAAGCAGATGCTTGCCTGCCGAAACGGGATCAAGTGCAATTTGCTTGATGATCGCAAATTCTTGCAGTGCCCTGTCCCCAGCGTTTACGGGACCTCCGGCATTTCGGTGACGATTGTTCTCTCGACAAACTGCCTTTGCTTAGCCTTAGAAAGCCGACCGCGACAGTGCGTCCGCATAGCCCCGAGTGGTGGGCGTAAATCATTGGCGGGCAAAAAATGCATGCACGTTGCTTAGTTTTCATGCTACATTTATCTTATGAAGCGCCTGCTTCAATTTCGCTCGTCATTACGACTCAGTCCATCCCGACTGAGTTATTAACTCCTGCACAATTTATAGCTTCAGGCCCGTGGCGGAACTGGCATACGCAGCTGCCTCAAGAGCAGCCTTTTTGTGGGTTCAACTCCCACCGGGCCTACCAGAATTCTGTTGTTCTTTGACAATTCAACGGAGAGTGGGCCGGACGGTAAGGCACTTGTCTGCTAAACAAGGGCTCTCGCAAGAGGCTAACGGGTTCAACTCCCGTACTCTCCGCCAATGTGGAAGGTACTGCTGAATGGCCGGCAACTGGTTGTGAAAACCGGGGCATCGTGATGAGCGATGGGCGTTCGATTCGTCTACCTTCCGCCAAGTTTGCACAGGTGCGTGAGCCCGGCCGAAACAGACCGGCTGTAACCCGGTCTCCCCGAGTGGGACGCGGAGGTTCAAATCCTCCCCTGTGCACCATGTGCCAGCGTGCGCGAATTGGAATAGCGGCCTGTCTTAGAAACAGGTGTTTGAGAGTTCGAATCTCTCCGCTGGCACCAGATCTCTTGATCCGCCGAGATTCATTGCAGCATCGGCGGTGCATGTGGCCAATACAAATGAAAATGACACCGGAATTCGATGACGCACCAGACTTCATCAGGCATGTCGAGCAGGTGGTGAACGGAGTTGTTCGACGCCATTTGCCTGAAACTCTCGTCTTGATCGAGATTAACAACTGGTTCGGCTCGAACTGGCTTGGCTTTTCTGGCAAGGCGCTCGGGGCGCTCGGCGTCTGGAACAAGCCCCGCAATGAGCCTGCAGACAATATCAGGATCCCACCTTTCGTGCCGTCGAGAGTTGTATCGCAACGAAGCTTTGCAGCCCCGACCTATGAGGAAGTCGCTAACGGCAAGCCCATTCACACTCAAATGCCGAGCAATCGTGCTCTACTCCGTAAGGCTGCCACAGCTACACCAGGCACCGCGCTCGTGTGGTACAGCGGGAATTCAAGGACGGTCGGACGCGGCGCGGTCATGGCCTATGTTCCGGTGAGCGACTCATACTGGCCATGGTACGCGGCATTAGAGACGGGCGATCCATGGCGCGTAACTGAAACGTGGGACATCAAGCGAGAAGACTTGTCGAAACTAATGGAACAAGGATCGTGAGCGAGCATTCAGGCACCGGCCAGTGTTAAGGCCGCGCTTCACGCCGCATTTGCGGTCGAAGAGCCATGACACTTGGTCTTCGCGCACTCGGCTTATTATTCAGCTATCCGGGGATGTCAGGTTTCTAGTTCTACGAACCGGGGCTCCGCGCTGAATCGAATCGCTCTCTGAGGGATCTGGGACCTGGGAAAGACGTGTTCAAACAAGCATTCTCTTACTAGCATGAGAATCATTACTTACAGTGACCTGCATCTTGAATTTGGCTCGGGCTGGATGTTGCCTTCGGCAGCGAACGGAGATGTCATGATCCTGGCAGGCGATATCGTCACGCTCACGGATTGTGAGCCGCTCGACCAGATTATGCGGAAGTGGAAGAAACCAGTCCTCTATGTGACGGGAAACCACGAATATTACACGCGGAGGCCAATGAACGAAGAGGACAATAGATTCAAGGCGTGGCTCGAAGATAGACACCCGCATGTGAAACTGCTACTTGATGAAGGGGTCAGCATTGGGGGTGTCAATTTCTTCGGCGGCACGATGTGGACGGATTTCAACGGCGGCGATTTGCACGCGATGGAGACCGCCCGCTCTCAAATGAACGATTACCGCCTCATCTATAACCCTGACGAAACGCCCTTCACCCCAGCAGATTCGATTGTGCTGCATAAAAACTTCGCGTCGAAGTTGCTGAACTGGTTTGGCAAGAATCTGAGTGGTCCACGCGTGGTTATTAGCCACAATGCACCGCTCATCAATCCCAATTCCAAATACAAGGGAGGCTCTCTCACGCCGGCGTTCAATTCTCTGGACATGGTGGAGATCATTGAGACCCACCAGCCGGAGGATTACTCCCATGCGGGCGGATTCCACGGTCTGCGGCTCTTGATGATCTCTTCCAGATCGGCGGCGAAGTCCGGGTCCATTCGAGGCTCATAACCCAGTTCCTCGGCGTGCTTCTTCGCCAACGCAATGGATTCGGAGAGCAGGCGGGGCCGGAACTCGTCGCCAGCGGGACGCACGACGGCCACAGCGCGCGCATCTTTCTCGATCACGACTTCCGCACCGGCGCGCACGCGCGCCAGCACGTCGGCGAAGTTGCTGAGCGCTTCCGCTTCCGAGATGTGGACTACATGGTCGGCCATGGCGCGATTATACCGTCATTCCTCCTCGTTCGATTCAGCTTCCAGCGCGGCCAGCAGTGCGGCTCTCTCTTCGTCGTCGCTGTGGCCGTCGTTCGAAACGGTTGAGTCCTTGCGCTCCAGCTTTGCGCCCGGATGTGTGGCCGCGTGGATCAGTTGCAGCTAGCGGATCGCCACGTGCGTGTAGATTTCCGTGGTGCTCAGATCGGCGTGGCCGAGCATCTGCTGGATGTAACGGATATCGGCTCCGCCTTCGAGCATCAACGTAGCCATCATGTGCCGGAACGTGTGGCAGGAACCGGATTTTCCAAGATTCGCTTGCGCGATGTAGTCACGCGCCAGATTGCTCAGCGCGTCGGGATGAAACGGTTCTCCATACTGCGTGAGGAACAACGTGGCGTCGTCCGGTTCGACAGCGAGTGATGGCCGCGCTTCGCGAAGATATTTTTCAACCCAAGCGAGAGCGCGTTCGCCGATCGGGATCATGCGATCTTTCTTCCCCTTGCCCTGGCGGATTGTCAGCGTCGCCCGCTCGCGGTCTACGTCGTAGAGCTTGAGTTGCACGAGTTCCTTGCGGCGTATGCCGGTCGAGTAGAACGTTTCGAGCATGGCGCGGTCGCGCAAGCCCACGGGCATTGTGATGTCGGGCACTAGCAGCACGCGCTCGACTTCTTCCGCAGAGAAGATAGTGCGCGGCAAGCGCTTCTCCATGCGCGGCAGGTCGAGATCGGAAGCCGGGTTGTGCAGGATGTGATTGTTGCGCACCAGCCAGCGAAACCAGCGGCGCACCGGCGTCAGCCGCGAGTGCTGCGTGCGGAACGTAAGCGGCTGCCCGTTGCCCTTGCGGTAGTAGTAGAGATATCGCTGATAGCTTTCAAGGATCGGGCGCGTCACCTCCATCGGATGCCGCAAACCGCGAAGCTCGGCCCAGCGGATGAAGTCGGCGATGGACCAGCGCGCGTGATCGGCAGTGTCTTGGGAGTAGTTGTTGATCAGCAACCATTCCAGGTGCTCTTCCATGAACTGGCCGAGCGCCGTGTGTGGCGCGGCTTGTGCATGGCGCTTTTTGGTGACGCGGGCCATCACTTCACCGCCGCGTGTTGCGCCAGTCCGTGGCCGTTCCGTTTCTCCGTGCCGTTCGCTTTAGCTACGACTACGATTTGGCCGGGATCGGCCCTGTGGCCCCTTAATATACTTCCGGCAAACCGCGCGGTGGTTGCTTCCACCCGCGTCATTACTGGCGATAGTTCGCTTTCACCCACCCCCGCGCTGTCCCCGCGCACCCCCCGCGACCCCGCATGGTTACGATTCGCCTCCTCTTCCTCGGAGCACAACTGGTACACGAACGTCTGCCCTGGCCCGCCGTAGCGCACCCGCAGATATTCCATTTCTTCCAAGCGCCGCAGATGCACCCGCAGTTGCGTGTCGCCCCACTTGCTGTATTCGCGCAGGCCACGCCGCGTGAAGCGGTAGTCGCACGGCTCGATCTCGAAGCGTTCACACTCTTCCTTCGCCATCTGCTCGATCACCCCGAGCAGGCGGCGCGTGTGCGGCGGCAGTTCGTCAAGCGAAGGCATGATGACCTGGCGCATGAGTTGTTTCGCCAGCGCCACGTCTTCGGCTGTGGCCTCGATGTATTCCAGCGTGTCGCTTCCGCGCATGTCCCGCTTGATCTCCCGCTGGTGCTGATGCAGCACTGCAATCGAGTCAATCAGCGTCAGCAGTTTCGCGTGATCGCGTCGCGTCCGGGTCATGTGATCGGGAAAGTCTTCGTCCGCATCGGGCTGGTTATTGGCGACGGCGATGGGTCGCAAGAGGCGCTGCGCGTTGCGATGCAACTTCACGATGCGGGCGCGTTCCCGCCATGCCCAAAGCCCCTCCGTCGTGCGGGCCTCGCGCTGCTTGCGATGAATCGCCCGCGTCTGCTCCCGCTCTTCGTTCACCGTGAGCACAATCGAGCGGTTCAGCAGCTCCTCATCGACCTGCTGCGCCGTGGTGGTGAGGAAGATCATCACCGGGCCTTCTACAGTGTATTCGTGCGTCACCTGCTTGCCGCTCACCGGGTCTTTGCCGGTCGAGGCGATTTTCAACTTGCCTTCCGACTGCAACAGTTTCAGCGCATAGGCCGCGCGTTGCGCGCCCTCTTCTTCCGAGACGGCGAGGATTTTGTGCTTCAGATTTTTTTGTCCCATGTAGAACAACGCCTGCCCTGTCATTGCTGAGTAGCTTTCCCGCTGCTCTTCCGGCATGAAGTCCAGCACGGCTTCCATCAGCGAACTCTTGCCCGCCGAGGATGCCGACTGCACCACAATCGCCAGCGGCTTTCCCAGCAGCCGTGACACCGCGGCGAGATAGCTTACTTTCTTGTTGGTCTCTTCACCTACCACGCCGCATTTCTCGAAGTCCTCCAGCACGCGATCTAAGAGGCGCGGATCGCGCAGCAGTTCCATTGCGGCCGTTTTCTCCTCGACCGTCATGATGGTTTCTTCCACCTCTGGCGTCAGCGTCTTTCGCAGCATCTCCCGTTGCATGTCGCCGAGCGCGCCCCACAGTTGGCCGACCTCGCGCTGGATCGTCTCTTCCTTCGTCGCCAGCTCGTGCGCCGTTTGCTTGATGAACGACGTGCGTCGCGGAAAGCTCTCCATGTCGAACGTGTCGCCGTGATAGCACCACTCCCGGCGCACGTTCGTGCCGGAAACTTTCACGTTGACCTGCATCCGGCCCAAGCTGGTGCATTTCTCCAGATTGAGCACGCGGTACGTGCGCGGCCCGAAGCTCGCTACGATTTCTCCGTTGTCGATCTTGATCTGCGGCGCGGTGGGCGCGCTCAGCGGCATCGGGCGCTGTTGGCGGATTAACGCAGAAGGACGTTGCAGAACGGACGGGTCTGATTCAGACACTCGTTTCTGATTACGAGCGCGGCAGGCTGCGGCTTGCTGCCGACATGATTGTCCGTTTCGCTGTGGCCCTGGAGATCAGCACGGATGAGCTACTGCGACCGAAACGCGGTAAGGCTGCTCCACAACCGAAGGCCAGCAGGAAAGTGCTGCGCCGTCTCCAGCAGATCGAAAGTCTGCCCGCCTATCAGCAACGTGCTCTGCTGACCACGATTGATAATTTCATCGCGGCGGCTCAGGATAGATAGAGGGAATCATGGAAACCGACCTCACCCAAGAACGCCAGCGGGCCCACAGGCTGCTCGATTTGCTGCCGGAGGACAAGTTCGCCGCCGTGTACGACGTGCTCAAAGTGATGGTGGAACCATTGCCGCGTTCGCTGGCGTCCACTCCCGTGGAACAAACGGAAAGTACTCCCCACTCCTAACAATCAGAGGGCACAAGACACCTACGCGGATCCTACCTCGACGACCGTGCCCGGTTGAATGGTTCGCAACGCCTCGATGCAGGCGGGAAAGTGCGGCTGCAAGTCCGCCACGCGATTCGAGCGCGCACGCACGATCAACAGCGCGATCTTGCGCCCGGTTAGATTCTGCTGATAGCGGAGATTCCGATCTATCGTGACCACCACATCGAAGCTGGCGTCGGCCAGGGCCAGCAGTTCGCCATTCTCTTTCCCCGACCATCCCGCTTCCTGCACAGTCGTGCAATCGTAGCCGCTGGCGACTAGCGCCGCCTTCAGCGCTTTGGGAGCGCACTCGTCGATCAGGACTCTCATCCCAGATGCGCCACCAGGCTGTCCCGCGCTTCTTCCAGCGCCGCAATCGCCGCCTCGCGCGTCACGCTGGGATACTGTTCCAGAAACTCGGCCAAACTCTCCCCGCCTTCCAGATAATCCGTCAACGCCTTGAACGGAACCCGTGTCCCGCGAAACACCGGCTCACCACTGAGCACGGCAGGATTTTTGACGATCACGTTTTCCATAGAACTCCTCCCACCTGCCTTATGGTAGCGCACTCGCGCCGCCTGCATCCCCGCGAAGCCTACCGCGGACCTGCTCGAATAATCCTCGAACGAAATGCCGAACGCCAGGCCGGACAGACACCGAACAAAGCCCGGATGCTCACCGGACGCGACACGCTTTTCGGCTCTGCCTTTTTCCTTGCGCCGAAGGCGCAAGGGATGGTGTCTTGGCTCGTCCTGCGGTTTCCCCGTCGTGCTCCGACTCCCATTTCTTTCTCACATTTTTTCCATGGCTGGAAGCAAACGGAGCGGAGAGGGAGATGAGTCAAGGGCGCGCGTTCTGGGCGCGTTCATCGGAGCGCAGCGCAGACCCTTGACTCGGCTCCCGCGCTCGGTACACTCTTCAGCGAAAAAATGGGGAGATTTCTCCCGCTGCTTTCTTTTCAACACGTTTACGCGTGCTCGCCGCCGCGTTTACCGCCAATCACCCCAAGTCAGGATTTCTCTTCTTAGCCGCTTGTTTTCTTCAGGTTCGCCTCCGCGAACCTGGAAACCGCCCATTTTTCGCGCTTCTCCCCCGCAGCCCGCTGATCCCACACGCGTTAACGCGCGTTAACCCGAAGTTCGCCTGCAGCTCCCGTTTGGGGATGACGTGTCATACCTCCTCCTCGTGCGCAGCACGACCCGGTTTTTGACTTCGACCTAGCACGGCACTTCGAGTGGGCAGGACACCCCAGAACCCACCTCCGGGACCACCACCTCACTCCCACCGTGGCAGGATCGCAGGATCGCCACACTGATGGTCAGGAATTGGCGCGGATGCGACCCCGGAATCAGGCCAGCATCCGGCGGCTAATCGGGCCGGGATTCGGGCGCGGATCAGCAGGCCCGATCAAGGGCAGGAATCAGCCCATGGTTTGGGACTGAACCAACGTAATTTTGGGGGGGCAAAGCTGAGAAGTAAGCTTAAGCGAAGAAAGGCAGGAGGGGTTGTGCGCTATAGAACCGCTGCTATTTCGTGCTTTTCGCTGATCGGCGGAATGTTTGCCTACCCAGCCCTTATCTGGGCTGTCTTCCTTCCCTCTTTAAAAGATGGTCCCACCCCTCTACCGGCTTACGACAGATTTTTCCTTGACATTGGTGTCTTCTGCGATATCTGGAAATGGCGCTTCCTTCTTCCGTTGTTGGGACTAGCGCTGCTATTCCAACTTGCAGACGCGTTACGCTCGCGGGCACACCCGTAAACCGGAGCCCCTTCACCAGTGGGCGGTCCAGTGGTGAACCAGCAAGCGATATAACACGATAGAAAGAATGCTGAAAAGCAACCAAGCATCTCGCCATCTTGTCCGCGTAACCCAAACCGCCAAGAGAGAAGTTCCTGCACACGCAAGCACAATCAACACGGCTCTGCCGACGACGAGCTCCGAGTAAAAAGGGCTCTTTTCAGCGAATGCTTCGAATGCGCAGCGCCAGTCTAAAGCGACACCGACGACAATCCAAAACCCAAGAAACCACGGGGACGGATTGGGCCGAACTGTGTCTTGATGGTTCGGAACATTCTGGCCTTCCAGTCGCGGCATTCTCTTCATTTCTGCTCTGCTAGCATTTCTGTTCTTGTGTCAATCCTTGCAGTTCAGTCGCTTCTCTATCTCTTCCCGCGCTTCTCTGTCTATTTTTTCCAGATCCTCGATGTCTGTGTAAATCAGGTACACATCTAGTCCTTTAGTCAGATCACGCCACAACTCGCGTGCAAGATGATGCTCAAGTCCATTAAGGCCCCAAGAAAGCCCAAACATTCTTGCAAGGACCTTCACCCGCTCCCAGTCGTATTCTGATTCGACCTCAGCACGTACTGCGTAATATGTATACCCGTGCTCGCAGTCACACTGCGGACCTGGTTTTTGAGGGCTCGGAGGAGGGCTGGGCCCGTTATCCGGAACAGGCGGTGTAGGATCTAGCTGGCCATTCCAGTCCAGCGTGTTGTACCAGAGACCGTCGGGGCCTTGGTACGGTGCGTCCGGGTCCGTTGGGACGCAATTGGGCGACTGCGGAGGACACCCTCCTTGATAGCCCGACGGATCAATTAGAAGAACCGACCTATTCCGAGTGTAGGCATAGAAGTTCACTCCGCCCCTCAACCGGGCCGGGTCTTCGCTGAGGAACCGTCCCGCGCTTGGATCAAAGTAGCGCGCACGGTAGTAGTAAATGCCAGTTTCGGAATCGAACTCACGCCCGGTGTACTGGAATGGGTTGACGAGTGTGCCCGTTGACGAGGTCAGTCTTCCGTAGCTGTCGTACGTGTATGTATTGGCGAGCGCACCCGCCGAGTTGCTCAGCGATGTAACCGAGCCGAGTCCATCTCGCTGATAGTAGCTCGTGGCTCCGGATCGCAACTCGCTTAATGTCTCGTCCACACTTTCAGTCCGCGCGTAGCGTGCCAGAATATTCCCGGCACCATCCATTTCCTCGATGTCGTTCATGCCGTCATAGAGGTAGTTGGTGGTGCCGAGCGGGCCGCTCTTTTGAATGCGTCTGCCGAAGGGATCATACTTGAACGTCGTGGTTCCGCCGCCAGTGCCCGGAACGACCGCCTGCACCATCCGGTTCTCGAAGTCCCACGTGTAGGATTTGCCGGAGGGATCGGAGAGGGTATTGCCGTTTGCGTCATAGGCAACTGTGAGAGGGCGCATCATACCTGAATCCGACGGCCGCGTGTCGTAACCGTAACCCGTCACGCCGAATCCGTTCGAGATGGTATGTGCCCCCGCAACCGGGCCCTCAGAAGCCCGCTTG
>Ga0070735_10003420_pt1 | contig 13911 bp, 14 predicted proteins | sample Coa_R1_FD_66443 | JGI IMG/M metagenome (GOLD analysis project Ga0070735, IMG submission 66443) | Surface soil microbial communities from Centralia Pennsylvania, which are recovering from an underground coalmine fire - Coalmine... | ecosystem: Environmental > Terrestrial > Soil > Unclassified ...
GTGGAGTGGATGACCCAGGGCCGCGGCGCCAGCAACGCCAAGGCCAAGCGCGAGCTCGGCTGGACCCCGGCCTACCCGAGCTGGCGCGACGGCTTCCCGGCCTGGGCCGAGGCCTTCAAGGTCGGGAAAGCCGCATGACCACGCAGTCCGCCGCGGACTACCTGGAGTTCCGGCCGCTGATGTTCTCGATCGCCTACCGGATGACCGGCAGCGTCAGCGACGCCGAGGACATCGTCCAGGAGGCCTTCCTGCGGCTGACCCGTGCTCTGGGCGAGGGCGAGAGCATCACCACGCCCAAGGCCTACCTGGCCACGGTCACCACCCGGCTGGCCATCAGTCACCTGCGGTCCGCGCGGGTCCGGCGGGAAGCCTACGTGGGTTCCTGGCTTCCCGAACCACTCGTCACGGGCGAGCTGGGCCCCGCGGCCGCCCCGGACCCCGCGGAGCGCGCCGAGATGTCCGATTCCCTGTCCATGGCCTTCCTCGTCCTGCTCGAGAGCCTGACCCCGGCCGAACGTGCCGTGTTCTTGCTGCACGAGGTGTTCGGGTACGACTACCACGAGATCGCCGAGATCACCGGCAAGTCCGAGGCGAACTGCCGTCAGATCTTCACTCGCGCCCGGCACCACATCGACGAGGGCAAGCCGCGCTTCGAGGCCTCCCGCGAGCAGCGCGACGAGGTGGCCCGCCGGTTCTTCGACGCCGTGAGCGGCGGTGACCTCAGCGGGCTGCTCCAACTCCTCGCTCCCGACGTGGTCATGGTCGGCGACGGCGGCGGCAAGGGCCTGGCCCTGCGCGAGCCTGCGCACGGGGCCGAACGGGTGGCCCGGTTCCTGCTCGGGCTGTTCCGCCGGGCCGGGAAAGAGGGCACCTATGCGGTACCGGCCCTGGTCAACGGCCAGCCCGGGGCGATGATCTATGACCCGCAAGGACGGGTGGCCGGCGTCTTCACCGTCGATATCGCCGACGGCCTGGTGCAGATGGTGCGCTCCGTGGTCAACCCCGACAAGCTCCAGCACCTCGGACCGACCTCCGACCTGTACCTGCATCGGAACCGGGACTTACCCTGGCGGTCATGGCCACCGACTTCACCGAGGAAACCGCCGCCGACGCGGTCGTCGACAGCTTCGCCGCCACCCCCGATCCCCGGCTGCGCGAACTGCTCACCAGCCTGGTCCGGCACCTGCACGCCTTCGTCCGGGACACCGAGCCCACGCTCGCCGAGTGGGAGCGGGCCATCGACTTCCTCACCGCCACCGGGCAGAAGTGCGACAGCCAGCGGCAGGAGTTCATCCTGCTCTCCGACGTGCTCGGCGTCTCGATGCTGGTCGAGACGATCAACAACCGGACCGCTGAGACCGCGACCGAGTCCACTGTGCTCGGCCCGTTCCACATGGTGGCCTCCCCGCGCCGGGCGCTGGGCGACAGCATCGACCTGGTCGGGACCGGCCCGCAGTGCGTCCTGGAAGGCCGGGTCCTGTCCGCCGACGGCACGCCCCTGCCCGGCGCCGTACTCGACGTCTGGCAGGCTAACGACCAGGGCTTTTACGACGTGCAGCAGCCCGGCGTGCAGCCGCCGGGCAACGGCCGCGGCCTGTTCACCGCCGATCAGGACGGCGCCTACTGGTTCCGCACCATCGTGCCGACCTACTACCCGATCCCGACCGACGGCCCGGTCGGCACGCTGCTGGCGGCGACCAAGCGCCACCCGTACCGCCCGGCGCACATCCACTTCATCGCCACCGCGCCGGGGCACCGCCCGCTGACCACGCACATCTTCGTGGCCGGCAGCCCCTACATCGAGTCCGACGCGGTGTTCGCGGTGAAGAAGAGCCTGATCACCGAGTTCACCCCGGCGGCGGACCCGGGGCAGCCCGCCCGCGCCCATTTCGACATCGTCCTTCAGCCCGAGAGCTGAATACTGACCGTCCGCACCCTTTTCTTTTGACCGAACGGGCCGTCGTTCGTGCCGTCAGGATTGATTCACCTTGGCCCGGGTAGCAGCCGAAACCGGAAACAGTCCGCCCATATGCTCCGGTTAGAGGCTTTATGCTTCAAGCGATCCTGCTGGCTGCGCTGATCGCCGCGCCGCTCGGCTCGGCAGCCCTGTTCGTACCCACGCGACTCATCGACCGCGGCTCCGGCACCTGGCCCGCGGTGCGGGGCGTGGTACTGGCCGTGATCGGTACGGCCGTGCTGGCCGCGGTCGTGGCGGGCGCCCTGCGGCAGCTCGGCGCGACCGAGCACAACCTGCTGGCCGGCGCCGCGGGCGTGGTGGTGGCCAGCCTGATCTGGCTGCCGGTGACCAGGCGCTGGTCGGCCCGCGCGCACATATGCTGGGCCTCGACCGTGTTCCTGTTCGTGGTCTACCTGGTCTACGCCATCGAGTGGACCTTCCACAGCAACCTGGGTCCGGTCAGCACCGTCGGCGGCGTGGTGCTCTGGCTGCTCGAGATCCTCGCCGCCGTGCTGAGCTGCGCGTACCTCTGGGAACTCTGCGACGCGCTGGGCACCGAGCACTGGCGGCGCCGGATTACCCGCAGCACCAGGCTGTCCGTGCCGGACAGCGAGCTGCCCATGATCAGCCTGCACGTGCCGGCGCACAACGAGCCGCCGGACATGGTCATCGAGACGCTGCGCTCCCTGATCCGCCTGGACTACCCGCGCTACGAGATCATCCTGATCGACGACAACACCGACGACGAGGACCTGTGGCGGCCGGTGGAGGCCTGGTGCGAGCGGCACGCGGTCAAGTTCGCCCACCTGGAGGACTGGCCGGGCTACAAGTCCGGAGCGCTGAACTACGCGCTGCACCAGATGACGTCTGCGGACGCCGACGTGATCGGCATCGTCGACTCCGATTACCAAGTCGATCCCGGCTGGCTGCGCCGCTGCGCGCCCGCGTTCGCCGACCCGTGGGTCGGCTTCGTCCAGTCGCCGCAGGACTACCGTGACTGGCAGCAGGCGCGGTACTACCGGCGGCTCTACTACTCCTACAAGTATTTCTTCGCGGTTTCCCAGCCCTCCCGGAACGAACACGACGGGGCGATCTTCGCCGGCACCATGGGGCTGATCCGGCGGGTGGCGCTCGACGAGCTCGGCGGCTGGGACGAGTGGTGCATCACCGAGGACGCCGAGTTGTCGCTGCGGCTCCTGCGGGCCGGCTGGCATGGGCTGCACGTGGACGAGACGTTCGGTCGTGGCGTCATGCCGCTGACCTTCGAGGCGCTCAAGGGCCAGCGCTACCGGTGGTGCTTCGGGGGCATCCAGATCCTGCGTATGCACTGGCGCTCGGTGCTCCCCGGTCGCGCGAGCCGGGCGAACCACCTCAGCCCCGCCCAGCGCTGGGCCTACCTGGCCGGGGCCCTGCAGTGGTACGGGGACCTGCTGGGCCTGCTGTTCCTGATCTTCCTGCTGGCCGGGGCGGCCAACCTGGCCACCGGCGGCGGCCAGCTCTTCCGCAAGCTGACCATCTTCCTGGTCGCGGCCGTGCCGGTCATGGTTCTGCTGGGCCTGGTCCGCGCGATAGCCCTGCTGCGCCGCGGCACCGGCGCGACCTGGCGGGACGCGCTCGGTGCGTTCTTCATCTGGCAATCCACCTCGCTCGTGGTGGCTCGCGCGTCGGTGCTCGCGCTGTTCGCCAAGAAGGCGGCGTTCCTGCGTACACCCAAGACCAGCGAGCGGACCCGGTGGTGGGAGGCGCTGCGGGCCAACTGGGCCGAGTCCATTCTGGCCGTGTTCGGCTTCGCCGGCATCGCGGCTGGCTTGAGCAGGTACGACCAGCTCAGCGGCCCCCTGCTCGCGGGCCTGTTGCTGTTTCCGACACTCGGCATGGCCGCGGCCCCGGTCAACAGCTGGGCCGCCCGCCGGGCCACGCTGCCCGCCAGCCTGCGTGAGCGGCGGCGCACCGAGTACCGCCGGGACCGCCGCTCGTTCGCGGCCGGCGTGGCCACCGGGGGAGCGGTGGCCGTCCTCGGCGTCGCGATCGCGGCCGTCGCCCTGCTGTTCACCGGCCACGCGGCACAGACCCCTAACCTGGTCGGCCCGGCCCAGGGCAGCCCGGCCTCGTCCAGTCCGTCACACTCGCCCTCCAGCACCCCGTCGAGCACCCCGTCCGCGACGACCTCGCCCAGCTCCACCCCGTCCGTGAGCCCGTCCTCGTCGCCGTCCGCCAGCCCCAGCCCCAGCCCGAGCCCGTCGCCGTCACCGAGCGTCTCGGTAACACCAAGCCCCTCGGCGACGACCTCGATCCCCTAAAGCCCCCAAGCCGCGACCTAACGGTCGTCGCCCTCGCCGTACGGGACCTCCTGACGCTGTTCCAGGACATCTGCCACGGGCTCGTCGTCGGGAATCTCGTCCGGCGTCGAGGGCTGCTCGCGATCTTCCGCGTCGAAGTCCGCGTACTCGTCGTCGGCGTACGCGTCCTCGGGGTTGCTGTCGAAGCTGGAGGTCATGCCTCCATCGTGCCCTACCGCGTCACGGCCCTCACATGCGCCCGCCAGAGCTGACCGTGACCCCGTTGACGCTCACGATGGCGGCGATCGCCAGCCAGTCCGCTAGCGCCAGCGACTGGCCCAGGACCACCAGCCCGGTCAGCGCCGCGAACACCGGGTTGACGCTCATGAACACGCCGAAGAACCGGGCCGGGACCCGCCGCAGGGCCAGCAGGTCGGCGACCATCGGGACCGCGGAGCACAGCAGGCCGGCCGTAGCCGCCCGGCCCAGCGCGGCCGCCGTCACCGGATGACTGGCCAGGATCCAGATGCCGACCGGCACGTACAGCAGGGCCGACAGGCTGGCCGCGGCCGCCGGTCCCTGCGAGCCCGGCAGCCGGGCGCCCACCACCCGGTTCACCAGGATGTATCCCGCCCAGCAGGCGGCCGCCAGCAGGGCCAGGGCGATGCCCGCGTAGTCGGTGCTCGGCTGCGGCCGGGCCAGCACGACCGCCGCGGCGGCCGCGACCAGCGCGCACCCTAGGTCGAGGGCGCGGCGCGAGGCCAGCAGCGCCACCGACAGCGGCCCGAGGAACTCCAGCGTCACCGCCAGGCCCAGCCCGATCCGGTCGATGGCCAGGTACAGCGACAGGTTCATGGTGGCGAAGATCAGCGCCAGGGCCAGGACCGGGCGCCAGTGCTCCCGGGTGAACGAGGCGAACCGCGGTCGCACCGCGGTGAACAGGACCGCGGCCGCCACCCACTGCCGGACCGCGACGACCCCGGCGGGCCCGAGCACCGGGAAGGCCAGAGCGGCCGTGGCCGCGCCGATCTGGTTGGACGCGGCGCTGCCGGTCATCAAGGCGCTGCCAGTCATCCGGTCACGCTGCATGCCAAGGAGCATGGACCCTATCGATGCATACGCAAAATGCATGGATAGCGACAGCTATACGCTTAGGTCATGGATCTGGAGCTGCGCCACCTGCGCTGCCTGGTCGCGATCATCGACGCGGGTACCTTCACCGACGCCGCCATCGAGCTCGGCATCTCGCAGGCCGCCGTGTCCCGCAACCTGATCGCCCTGGAGAAGGTCCTCGGCGTCCGGCTGCTGCACCGCACCAGCCGGACCATCACCCCGACCACGGCGGGCGTGCACGCCCTAGCCCAGGCCCGGCAGGTCCTCGCCGCGGCCGACAATCTGGTCGCCGAGGCGACCACCGGCCACACCAGGCTCCGCATCGGCCATCCGTGGTCGGCCATGGGCCGTCACACCCGGGAGTTCCAGCGTCGCTGGGCGGTCCGCTACCCGGACGTCGAACTGCAACTGATCCGCACCAACTCGGCCACCGGCGGCCTGGCCGAGGGCCTATGCGACCTGGCGGTCCTGCGCACCACGGTCGACGGCAAGCGCTTCGCCAGCGCCGTCGTGGGCCACGAGCGGCGCTACTGTGCCCTGGCGGCCGACGACCCCTGGGCCCGGCGACGCTCCATCCGACTGGACGAGATCCCGCAGCGCACCGTCCTCATCGACCGGCGGACCGGCACCACCACCCCGGACCTGTGGCCCGAGACAGAGCGGCCGCCGATGCGGGACACTCGCGACATCGATGACTGGCTGGCCATCGTCGCGGCCGGCGGCGGCATCGGGATCACCCCCGAGGGCACCACCGCCCAGTACCGGCGCGACGGCGTGGTGTTCCGGCCGCTGCGGGACGCCCCGCCCATCCCCGTGCAGATGATCTGGCGGCGCCACGACCCGCATCCCTCCACCCATGCCGCGATCGCCCTGCTGACCGAGCTCTACCGCCCGTGGCAGGCTGGATCCTGACTCGCGAGCGACGACATGCGGAGGGAGGGCACCGGATGGCGATCCCGGTGCTGCTGGACTGCGATCCGGGCCATGACGACGCGTTTGCCATCATGCTGGCCGCGGCCAGCCCGGCGATCGACCTGCTCGGCATCACGACGGTGGCGGGCAACCAGACGGTGCCCAAGACCACGCTCAACGCTCGCCGCGTGTGCACCGCGGCCGGCATCACCTCGGTGCCGATCGCCGCCGGCCGCGCGCAGCCGTTGCACGGCCAGCACCGGGCCGCGGCCGACATCCACGGCGAGACCGGGCTGGATGGCCCGGCGTTCGGCGAGCCTTCGGTGGCACTCGAGCCGGCTGGCGCGATCGAGTTCATGCGCCGGATGATCGCCGGCGCGGACCAGCCGGTCACGCTGGTGGCCACCGGCCCGCTGACCAACGTCGCGGCCCTGCTGCTCGCCCATCCGGACCTGGCCCCGCGCCTGGACCAGATCGTCGTGATGGGAGGCTCCACCGACCGCGGCAACGTCACGCCCTCCGCGGAGTTCAACGTGTACGTGGATCCGGAGGCGGCCGACATCGTCATGACCAGCGGCCTGCCGGTCACCATGTGCGGGCTCAACGTGACGCACCAGGCGCTAGCCACGCCCGATGTCCTGGACCGGATCGCGGCGCTGGACACGCCGCTGGCCCGGATCTGCGTCGACCTGCTGACCTTCTTCGCGGGCAGCTACCGGCGTGTATTCGGCTTTGCCGCGCCGCCGCTGCACGACCCGGTCGCCGTGGCCCGCGTCATCGACCCCGCTATCGTCACCACCGTCCACGCCAACGTCACCGTCGAGCTCACCGGGCCCCTCACCCGGGGCGCCACCGTCGTCGACCTGCACCAGGTCACCGGGCGCGCCCCCAACGCGCAGGTCGCCGTGCACCTGGACACCGGCCGCTTCTGGGACCTGATCGTCGCCGCTATTGCCGCCCTGGGCAGATACGCGCGGTTACAGGCGGAGCTTCATCCCCTGATGTGATGCCACGAAGCCGAGCCGCTCGTAGAAGCGGTGGGCGTCGGGCCGGGCCTTGTCGGTGGTCAGCTGCACCAGCGCGCAGCCGCGACGGCGGGCCTCGTCGATGGCCCAGCCCATCATGGCCGCGCCCAGCCCGAGGCTGCGGAAGGACTGACGGACCCGGACGGCCTCGATCTGCGCCCGCAGCGCACCGCGACGCGCCAGCCCGGGAAGGAACGAGAGCTGCAGGGTACCCACAAGCTCCGGCCCGGCCTGCGCCGCCACCAGGACGTGCGCCGGATCCGCGTCGATGGCGCGGAACGCCCCCTGGTAGGCGGCCAGATCCTCGGCCGTGTTGACCCCGTCTCGGGTGGCGCCGAGCTGATCAGCGGCGAGCAGGGCCACGATGGCGGGGATGTCGCCGGCTTGGGCCCGGCGCAGCACCACTGTGGAGCCCGCCAGCTCGATGGTGGCCAGATGATTCACCCCCCTAGTCTGTCAGCGCCGGCCAGGATAGACGGATGCTGCCCGCCGAGGCTCCCTGGGACTATGCCGGCTTGTTCGCCGTCGAGCGCGGCCGGCTGCTCGAGCTGCTGGCCGGCCTGCGGGCCACGGACTGGGAACGGCCATCGCCGTGCCCGGGGTGGACCGTCCTGGGGCTGTGCTGTCACCTGGTCGGTGACGATCTGGGGCAGCTGGCCCGCAATCGCGACGGGCATTTCGGCACCCCTGCCCCGGCCGGGCCCGAGGCTGACTTCGCGGCGTGGCTGGACGAGTTGCAGGCCGAATGGGTCCGGGCCGCGCGCCGGATCAGCCCGCGCCTGGTCACCGACCTGCTGGCGTGGGCCGGCCCGCAGATCAGCACGATGTTCGCGGGCCAGGACGCGACCGCGCGCACCGCCTCAGTGTCCTGGGCCGGCCCGGACCCGGTGCCGGCCTGGCTCGATCAGGCCCGCGAGCTGTCGGAGTACTGGATCCACCGCCAGCAGGTCCTCCAGGCGCTGGCCCGTCCCAGTGACCTGCGTGCCGACCTGGCCGGGCCGGTGCTGGACGGCTTGCGCTGGGCCTACCCCTACCGCCTGGCCGGAGCCCCGGCGCAGCCCGGAGACACCGTGACGATCTCGGTTACCGGGCCGCTTAACAGAACCTGGCACCTGGTCGCCGCCGAGACCGGCTGGCAGTTCGCTGACCAGCCCGGTCCCCGCCTCGCGGCCAACCTGGCCCTGACCGCCGAGCAGGCCTGGCGGGTGCTGACCAACAACCTGCCCGCGGCCGGTCAGGCGGACCTCACAGTATCCGGCGACGACGTGATCACCACCATCCTGCTCCGGACCCGGGCCATCATCGGCACACCCAAATGGGCTTAGCCGGGCATCGCTCAGACGGCGCGTGTTCGGGTGGCGCGCCAGCCCGATGCCAGCGCCGCCCCCGTGGCCGCCAGCAGGACAGTGAGCAGGATGAGCTGCAGTAGCCAGTACTGGCTGGCGGGGTGGTAGGACATACCGGCACTTGAGCCGAGGACCCAGCTGCCGGGTGGCGCGGCAAAGCTCGGCCCGGTCGGATGAGTAGCCGGCGTCAGAGTCTGCACCATCCACCGGGCGGCCAGGAGCAGGACGGCAAACCCGGCCACGGTCGCGCCGATCGCGGGGAGCGTGCGCCGGAGCGAGGCGCCGAACGCCACTCCCAGCGCGAAGGCGAGCGCGGCCTCGCCGGCCAGGGCCAGGTTGATGGAGACAAACCAGGACCAGCGTGAGCTTGTCATGTCACCGGCGGTGAGCTGGTGCTGCAGCCAGGCGTTGGCTGCCCCGGCGGCCAGGCCGGCCACGGCCAGGGCGGCGGTGAGAACCGCGATCTTGGTGATGTACCAGCGGCGTCGTGACACCGACTGGGTCCAGGCCGTCAGCTGGGTGCGCTGCTCGACCTCCCTGGCGACCAGCGGGGCGCCGATCATGGCGCCGATGATCGCGAACGCGGCGGGCAGGCCGTCCTGGGAGAAAAGGATCGCGAAGCTGTACTGGGACGCGAACGCGGCTTGCAGGCCGCCCGGATACCGACCCCTGAGGGCGCTGCAGGCCGCGGCCGACCGGACGTGGAACACCCCGCTGTGCGCGGTGGGCGGCGGGCATCCCGCGGCGGCCAGCTGCCGGAGCCAGTCGTGGTAGCCCGCCAGCCAGTGTTCGGCGCTGAGCCCGAAGCTGACCATGAGGGCGCACAGGGCCGTGACGGTGATGATGGTCCACAGGGCCTGGCCGCGGTGCTGTCGCCAGATGAGGCAGGTCATGCCAGGGCCTCCTCGGGGAGCGTGGCAGCATCGCCCTCGAGGTAGCCGAGCACGAGCTCATCAAAGGTGGGTGCCGCGTCCTGCAGGCCCGGGCCGGCGACGCAGGCGCCGTCGCGGCGCACCAGCGCTATGGTCTGCCCAGCCGTGCTGCGCTGGCTGATCACCTGCCAGCCTCCGCCCCGGGGCCAGCCGTCCGGGCCGCGGATGACCCGGTGCTGCTGACGCAGCTCGTCGATGTCGCCGGCGAGCTGGAGGTGCCCCGAGCGAAGCAGGATCAGGTAGTCGCAGATGCGCTCCAGCTCCGCCACGGCGTGGGAGGAGTACAGCACGGTGGCGCCCGTCTCGCTGCAGGCGGTGAACATCGAGCCGAGGAATTCGCGCCGGGCCAGCGGGTCCAGGTTGGCCATCGGCTCGTCGAGCAAGAACAATTCCGGCTTCTTGGCCAGCACCAGCGTGAGAGCCACCTGGGCGCGTTCGCCGCCGGACAGGGTGCTGATCCGCGCCCGGGGCCGGATGCCCAGCCGGCGGATCCGCTGGGCGGCCATCGCCACGTCGAAACCGCGGTTCATACACCGTCCTACGTCAAGGACATCGGCCACCCGCAGGCGCGGCCACAGCGGCGCGTCCTGGGCCACGAACCCGATCTTGTCCAGTCGCTGCGCCGGGACGCCGCCAGCGGCCTCGACCCGTCCCGTGCTGGCTGGAAGCAGGCCCGCCGCCATGCTCATCAGGGTGGTCTTGCCGGAGCCGTTCGGGCCGACCAGTGCGACCACGCGCCCGGCTGGCACCTCCAGGCTGCAGTCACGCAGGCCCCAGGTCGTTCGCCCGTAGCGGCGCCCGAGGCCTACGCATCGTAGCGCCGTGCTCATCCGGCACCGCCCGCCGCGCGGCGGTCGTCCAGAGCACCGGCCGGCTCATCGAGCGCAACCTCCAGGAGCATCCGGATCTGCTCGGCCGACAGCCCGTCCTGCCTGGCCCGGTCCACCCACCGCGCCAGCGAGCCCAGCAGCTTCGGCGTTACCGGCGTCGACGTCACCGGCGGTGCCGCTGCCACGAAGGTCCCCACGCCCTGCCGGCGTAGCACCAGCCCCTGATGCTCCAGCTCGCCGAATGCCTTCACTACCGTGTTCGGATTGACCGACAGGGAGTCGACAACTTCTTTCACGCTGGGCAGCTGGTCACCGGGCTGGAGCCGACCCAGCATGACATCCCGGCGCACCTGCTGGACCAGCTGCCGGTAGATCGGCACACCGGACCCGGCATCAACACGGAACATTCCCGCCTCCCAGACTGTCACTCTATTACTAGACTAGTAGAGCGACAGTGTTTACGCAACCTAAGCGGGTTCCGGCCGGTTCCCTGATCTCGGTGTAGCCGCCCTCCGGGGTCATCACGATCCGGCCGGTCTCGACGCCGTGCTCGGCTTCGTCCTCCCGGCGCGCTTGCGCCACGTGCCAGATCATCCGCGACAGCGCGAACGCGAGCACCGGGCCGGTCAGCACGAGGATGCGAAATGCCCAGGTCACGGCGTACAACGAGACGTCCAGGTGGTACGCGATCTCGTCGTTCGCGGCCGCCGCCCACAGCAGCCCGTACAGCGTGATCCCGGCGACGCCGACGGCGATCCGGTTCGCCGGATCGGCGGGCCTGGGCGGCAGCAGCCCTCTCGGCGGGCGGCCACCGGCGATCCAGCCGTCGAGCAACGGGTACGCGGCGACCACGGTGAAGAACAACCCGGGCACGATCACCGCGGGAATCAGCACGTCCAGCGACAGCGGATGCCCGCCGAACGAGAGTTCCCAGGCCGGCATGACCCGCAGCGCCCCGTCGAGGAAGCCCATGTACCAGTCCGGTACCGAGCCCGCGCTGATGCTGCCCGGCTGGTACGGCCCGTACAGCCACACCGGGTTGATCTGCGCGGCCGCGCCCAGCGCGACCAGCACCGCGGCGGTGAACGGGAGCAGCGGGTCAAGCCGCCGGACCCGGACCACCCGCGGCCTGCCGCCGCGGTAGCTGAGCAAGAGCAGCGCTCCGAGCACTACGGGCAGCACCACGATGTGCAACCAGTAGTCGCGCGGGATGATCACGTGGCCGGGGATCGACCATCCGCCGAAGATCAGCACGATCAGGTGGGTCCCCACCAGCGGCAGCGACAAGATCACACCGGTGAACACGCTCAGGCTGCCGCCGGAGAGCATGTCGTCGGGCAGGATGGCGCCGGAATACCCGGCCAGCATGCCAGCCAGCAGCAGGCCTACCCAGATCGGCCAGTGCGACCGGCGGAACCGGCCGCGGAAGAACACCCGGATCAGCCGCAGGCAGACCGCCGCGACGAACAGGTCCGCGGACCAGTGGTGCACCTGCCGGATCAGCAGCCCGCCGCGCACGTCGTAGCTGATGCCCAACGTGGACTGGTACGCGCGGCTCATCACCAGGCCGTCCAGCTTGCGGTAGGAGCCGTGATAGACGACCGGCGCCATGCTGGGCTGGAAGAACGGCAGCAGGAGTATGCCGCTGACCAGCGCGACTCCGAACGAGTACACGGCGATGCGCCCGAACATCGCGGCCCACCGGTCGTCAGGATCCGCGCGCACCAGGCGCCGCACCGCGACCAGAGCCGGATTCCGCAGGTCGGGTAGCTCGCGCATGATCTCTCCCTCGTGCCGTAGTGCCCATAAGAGGGACTACGCGGGCGGCGCCGACGTGACACCAACGAGCTGAGATGCCCGTCACGTGCGGCACGTCACATCGCGAGGTGTCACGCCGGACCGGGTGCCCAGGTCTTAGCTGGCGAACGTACGGAAGGAGCTCGTCATGGAGATCTTGATCGTGGGTGGCGGCTACATCGGGATGTACACCGCGCGGCGGCTGGAGCGCCTGCTGCGGCGGGGCGAGGCGACGGTCACCGTGGTCGATCCGCGCGGGTACATGACCTATCAGCCGTTCCTGGCCGAAGCGGCCGGCGGATCGGTGGAGCCACGGCACGTGATCGCCGCGCTGCCGCGGGTGCTCCGGCGCACCCGGATACTGACCGGGAAGATCGTCAGCATCGATCATGCCAGCCGTCTGGCGGTGTTCGCGCCGGTGAGCGGTCCCGAGCGGGCACTGCACTACGACGTGCTGGTGATGGCGGCCGGGTCGGTGTCGCGGGTGCTGCCGGTCGACGGCCTGGCCGAATACGGCGCCGGTTTCAAGACCGTCAGCGAGGCGGTCCATCTGCGCAATCATGTGCTCGGCCAGCTCGCCGTGGCGGCGTCGGCCGATGACCCTGCCGTCCGTGCGCAGGCGCTGACCTTCGTCGTCGTCGGCGGCGGGTTCGCCGGGGTCGAGGCGCTGGCCGAGCTCCAGGGGCTCGCCGACGAGGCGGTCCGGTTCCATCCGGCCCTGGACCGCGCCGAGCTGCGCTGGGTGCTGGTCGAGGCGACCGGCCGGATCCTTCCCGAACTGGACGAGCGGCTCGGCCAGTGGACGCTGCGCGCGCTACGGCGGCGCGGTGTCGACGTGCGGCTGCACACCCGGCTGGCGTCGGCCGCGCACGGCACGGTGCTGCTGGACGACGGGAGCGAGCTGGCGGCGGGGACGCTGGTGTGGGCGGCCGGCGTGCGGCCGAGCCCGCTGGGCGCGTCGGCCGGCCTGCCCGCCGACGAGACGGGCCGGATTCAGGTCGGCGCGGACCTGGCCGTCACCGGGGTGCCGGGCGTGTTCGCCGCCGGGGACATCGCGGCGGTGCCGGACCTGAGCCGACCCGGCGAGTTCTGCGCGCCGAACGCGCAGCACGCGGTCCGGCAGAGCAAGGTGCTGGCCCGTAACATCGTCGCCTTCGTGCGCGGCGGCCAGCTCAAGCCGTACCGGCACGCGTACCTCGGGTCCGTCGCCGGGCTCGGCCACCACCAGGGCGTGGCGCAGGTGTACCGGATCCGGCTCACCGGATTCGCCGGCTGGCTGGCGCACCGGGTTTATCACCTGTTCTGGGTGCCGACCCTCAGCCACAAGGCACGGGTCCTGGCCGACTGGACGCTCGCCCTGTTCTTCCGCCGCGAGACCACCCAGCTCACCTCCCTGGAGCACCCCGAGGACGACTTCCGCGCCGCCATCGATGACGCCGCCCGCGCCGCCTAAGGCCCCAGCCCGAGCAGACGCGGCCGGCCGCCGACCTAGGATGCTCCCATGCCCCTTCCGCCCCGCCTGTCCCACCGCTCACCACCCCACCAGCCTGCGGCGGGCACCCAATTACGTCATTGCCACAACGACGCACACCTGACTACTTCGTTGCCACAAGGGTGCGGCTCCTTTGGAGTGAGGCGTCGTTTGTCATGGTGTTGCGGTAGTGGCGCAGGTCTGTGATGTGTCTGGGTGTGGGTGAGGCTTCCGTTCCGTATGGTCCTG
>Ga0070735_10003421_pt1 | contig 13910 bp, 10 predicted proteins | sample Coa_R1_FD_66443 | JGI IMG/M metagenome (GOLD analysis project Ga0070735, IMG submission 66443) | Surface soil microbial communities from Centralia Pennsylvania, which are recovering from an underground coalmine fire - Coalmine... | ecosystem: Environmental > Terrestrial > Soil > Unclassified ...
CGTCTCGGCCAGTAGCTCGCGTTCGACCCTTGCCGACCTGCGGTCGTCACTCACCTTGCGGCTCGTAACAGTTGCGATCTTTGCTCGGGCTCCGGGCTCACCGCCAACCGGATAAACCTGCTCAACGCCTCGGGACTCTATCCTGCCTTTGACATTGTGTTCTCGTTCGCCTCGACCAGCGCTTGGCTATAGACCCTCGCTTGCCCTCCTTTTCATCTTGCGATGGAAGGTGACTTCGCTTGAGCCCCGGACGCCGCACCAACCGGGAAAACTTCAGAACGTGTCAAAGAACGATTATGTTTTTATCAGCTTTATTTTCTGCGTCAACGAAAAATACGCGTGCGCATCTCGTTTGAATCGATGGATGTGCAGCGACTCCACAAGGCAGTGACGAAAAATAGTGCAAGTGGAGCGAAGGTCTGATTATTGAGGCAAGCGAGAGGCGCGAATTTGTTGCGCTCGGCGATCTCCGAGCATCCGCGTTGATCGGCGAATCGTAAATGTGGAAATCGGCTAAAAGCCGCATCAGTCGTGCGGTGTATCTTGACGCTCAGAGTTCCTCAAACACCAATTGGGCTACAATGTTGGGCGATTTTTGCCGGAGGTCGGTATGAGAACTAAGACGCGAGCACTCGCAATGGCATTCTTCATGGTCGCCGCCTTCGCTGTCCAATCGATCCAGGCCCAGACGTTCATGGTTGTTTTCACCTTCACGAACACGAACCAGGGTGAGCAGCCGGACGCGGGATTGATTCGCGACTCAGCCGGGAACTTGTACGGAACCACGCAATATGGCGGCACGCGTGGAGGGTACGGGACGATTTTCCGACTGGATTCCCAGGGGAATGAAACAGTTCTGTACAGCTTCGCTGGAGAGCCGGATGGCGAGGACCCTTACGCACCGTTGGTTGCGGACGCCGGGGGGAATTTGTATGGCACGACTCTCTATGGCGGGACGGCGGGGGGATACGGAACAGCATTTCAGTTTTCAATGGCTGGAAAGTTGACCCTATTGCACAGTTTCGGGTCAAACCCGGATGGAGCCGATCCGTATGGAGCATTGGTCGCCGGAGCTCCGGGCACCGGCTACGGCACAACCCAATATGGTGGCGATGCCGGCGGCTTTGGGACGGTGTTTAAGCTGGACAAGACAGGGGCGACGGTAATCTATAGCTTCGGTGGGACGCCGGATGGCGAGGATCCAAAAGCCGGTCTGGCGAGGGACGCATTTGGCAATCTTTATGGCACGACAGAATTCGGCGGCACGGCAGGTGGGTTTGGCACGGTATTTAAGCTCGACCCCAAAGGCAAGTTAACTCTCCTTCACAGCTTCGCAGGGACACCCGATGGAGAGAATCCGTTTGCCGGCCTAGTTGCTGATTCGGCTGGAAACGGATACGGCACGACACGGTATGGTGGTACCGCGGGCGGGTTCGGAACGGTTTTCAAACTGGACAGAACCGGCCGCTTCAGCGTGCTGTACAGCTTCGCGGGGAATCCCGACGGAGAGAATCCGTTGGGACCGGTGATCGTGGATACAGCGGGAAATTTGTATGGCACGACCTACTACGGCGGAACGTTCGGGTACGGAACGGCGTTCAAGTTGGATACTGGCGGGAAACTCACTGTGCTCCATAGTTTCAATGAATCGCCGGATGGAGGGCATCCGATCGGCGGATTAATCATGGATTCTGCAGGCAATCTCTATGGAACCACAAGCGACGGTGGCGATTTGAGTTGCGGATTTTTTGGATGCGGGACGATTTTTGAGATCACACCGTAAGGCTGCAACGCATAGCTGAGGCTAACCCGTGGGCTCATGAGTTCTTCATTGCAGCGAAACTGCTGCTGAAAATCTCGCGGGGGCAAGAAAGCCCGCGCTACATGAGCAAGAGCGCGGGCCATCAGGATGAAAAATTGATCTAGTCTCGTCCGTCTGGATCGGGCCGCGGGATGCGGCCTTCACTGTCCCAGAACTGGTAGGTGCCGTGGTCGGACTTCGCATTCGGCAGAGGCTTGTCGTTCGCCGAACTCAACTGCGGACCGGTTCCTTCCTCGAGAAAGCCGGCCTGGTTGGTAGCGATCACCTCGAAGAACTTACCGCTTCGAGGAGCAAGTGCCCCAGCAAACACGCCGAAAGCTTTTCCGTTGACGTAAGAGGTCGAGATGTAATCTCCAACCATTAATCCGAGCGTAGTGGAAGGCAGCCAATTATTGTTCATTCCTGTGCCCAGGACTTTACCCGCCGTCCAGGTTTTTCCTCCGTTCGTGGAGGACATAATGCCGATGCTCAAATTACAAGTGGACTGGCTGCAGTTGGCGACGGGATAGTAATAAAACGTCACCGCCAGGTGCGCGTTTGCTCCCGATGTAGAAGGATCGACAGCGAGTCCCGGAATGAAATGGTCGACGGTGCTGGTGACAGGATCGGCGGGAACACGGCTAACCGAGGACCAATGAATCCCATCGGAGGAACTGCTCAGAACGATGTCGTTGGAGGAGCAGTTGGAGCGAAAACGGCAATCCCACCAGACCACATACACATTGCCAGCGCCATCGACTTCGGCGGACGGTAACTCGTAAACGGCGCGCAAGTTGCCAGCCACCTGATGACTAGTGACGAAAGAGACGGTGCCGAGATTGCCCCAACTCTTGCCGCCATTCGATGAGGTGAAAACGCCGATGGCTCCGTTGAAGGACAGGAATGGAACAACGACGTTTCCATTAATCTGGACCACGGGCTGGCCACCCAAACCAATGGCATTATTGATGACTGCAGGCGCACTCCAAGTCTGGCCGCCATCGGTGGAGGTGCTCATTTCGACCTGATCGCCAATTCCGGCATCCTCGTATTCGACGTAGCAATGGCCGTAAAACGGGCTCTTGCTGTTGCTGTCGCAAGCGACCCAGTCTTTATCGGAAAAAGCGGCCGAGTTCTCGACAGTGACTGGGTTGTTCCAGGTGATGCCGTCGCTCGAGCTGCTAACGAGAACGGCGACACCGATGGCATTCGTGATTGCGATCGAGCCGATCAGCCACTTTCCGTGCGCGGCGTCATAGGCCACCGATGCGTCACTCGCGGCTGTGTACTGGCCGCCCTTGTAGAACTGTGTGATGCCGGGCAAGAAGCCGTGGGTCCAGGTGGATCCGCCATTTGTGGAAGTGGCGAAGCCGATGTCGGAAGAGCCACCGTCGGAGATACGGCCCGTTTGGAATGCCGACACAATGGTTGAACCGAACGCGAAGGTGTCCGGCTCCACTTCGGTCGCGTGCTGGCTGCTTGGATTGGTAAAGGTATCAGAACTGAGTTCGATGAGCCCCTTTTGTGCCTGGGCCGCGGTTATCCATAGTGAAATGGTGATCACGCTGAATATGAAACGTGTCTTCAACATTGCGATTCTCCTTGGTGCTGGAAATCATGCCGGAAAGAAAGAGCCGCCGGATATGGCTTCCCGGCGGCAAGATATGCAGGTGTCATCGCGAGAACCTTACTTCTTGGACATGGATTTGCGTGGGATCGGGTATTCACCATCCAAATCGTAGAACTTCCGTACCTTGTCGCCCTTGATGCCGGGAATCGGCTTCTCCCCCGCGGAACTGTAGGTTGGTTCATTGGCCGAAACCAGCAGCGGCGATGAGGTCGTGTACATTTCCTGGTTGAACTTGCCGTTCGAAGGGGCTTTCGCCACCGCAAATACGCCAAATGGATTGCCGTTCACATAGGACGTGCCGAGATAGTCGGCGACCATGTATCCGGAGAAGGTGTTTGGCAGCCAGCTGATACTCATCGGTCCAGCCAGAACCTTGCCGGCGGTCCAGGTCTTGCCAGCGTCTTGTGAGGTGGTGAAACCGACGTAGAGCTGGCAGGTGGAGAAGCTGCAATTCGTGTTCGAGTAGGCGTAGGTAGTAACCGCGAGGTGGGCGGATGCGCCCGAAGTATTGAGATCGACACCCAAGCCCGGAATAAAGAGGTCGATGGGGCTACTGGTTGCAACGACTGGAATGCGTGCCGGAGACGTCCAGTTCGTTCCGTTGCTTGAGGAGCTGATGACCAGGTCGTTGGCGTTGCAATTAGGCCGGAAACTGCAATCTGACCACACAACATAAATGTTGCCCGCGCCATCCTCGGCCGCCGAGGGCAAGCCGGCACTGCGCAGACCGCCAGCTTCGCCGTGCTGATTGACCGGGCCGATGTTGACGCTTGAGTTCCAGCTCTGGCCACCGTTGGTGGAGCTGAAGGCTGCCATCTCGCCGGAGTTAAAGCTGAAAATCGGTACGACCACGGTGCCGTTGGGTCGCACCAAAGGCTGGCCGCCGATGCCAAACAAGCTGTCGGCTGTATTTTTTGCCGTACCCCAAGTCTGGCCGCCGTCGGTGGAAGTACTCATAAAGACCAGGTCGCCATCTGCAGGGCTGTCCCATTCGACATAGCAATGGCCGTAGAAGGGGCTGGTCGAAGTGTTATCGCAAGTGATCCAGTTCTTGTCGGAGTTAATCTCGGTGACAATCACGGGATTACTCCAATTGAGGCCGTCAGTGGACCGGCTGACCGCGACGACGTCGTTGTTGCCGATGGGAAGCGTGCAAATCATCCAGACCCCGTGGGCAGCGTCATATATGACGGCCGCGTCGCTGGCTGCCGAGTTCGTTCCATTTTTGTAGTTGACGGTAAGGCCCGGAAGGTAGCCGGCGGTCCAGGTTTTGCCGCCGTCGGTGGAGGTGGAAAAGCCGATGTCGGAACCGCCTCCGCCAAAGATGCGACCTACCTGAAAGGCACTAACGATTGTGTTGCCCCACGCGTAGGTATCGGGCTCGACTTCAGTGGAATGCTGTGCGTCGGTATCCGTGAAGGCATCGTTACTGATTTGTTTAAGAGGCAATTGGGCGTACGCCGGAGCGATGAGTGCAAGAGTGAAGGCTAGAACGATCAGGAAAGCAAAGCTATACCTGGGGTTTGGGAGCGTCATCAAGGTGTCCTCTTACGCTGGGAGATTGACATCCGCGAAGCCGTCGCGACTGGAATGGGGAGAACATTCTCCAGCGCAACGAGGCGCGGTAGTAGTCGAGCGTGCACGCGAACATACACTGTAGACTTGCGGCATGTCAATGTGCAGGATTTTTCACAAATGATGGCAGATCAGGCGAAACACCAGACACAAATTGTTGAGTGTTCGAATCAGATTGGGGCCGAATTCGGAAGCCGGGAAAGCGGCTGCTAGGATAGCCTCGTGTCATTGCTCGAAGTTCAGAATCTCACCGTGGAATTTCCCGCGAGGGAGCAAGCTAGCACACCTCTGAGTCCACAAACCTTAGTGGCGGTGCGCGAGCTTAGCTTCACGATTGCGGCAGGCGAAGTTTTGGGATTGGTTGGTGAGTCAGGTTCAGGAAAATCTCTTACGGCACTGGCGTTGATGCGCCTGCTGCCCGGTGCAGCTCGCGCGCGAGGAGACATCTATTTCACGAATGGAAGTGGTGTGGCGCAGCCACTGCTGAAGATTGGAGAAGACGAGATGCGCAGGTTGCGGGGTGCGCGGCTCGCCATGATTTTTCAGGAGCCGATGACGGCACTAAATCCGGTGATGCGGGTCGGCGACCAAATCGCGGAAGCGTTTGCCATCCATTCAAAGGTCGGGAAAAAGCAGGCATGGGACCGCGCCGTCGAGGCGATGCAAGAGGTCGCAATTCAGGATGCGTCACGTCGGGCCCGCGACTATCCACATCAGCTTTCGGGTGGCATGCGGCAGCGAGTGATGATTGCGATGGCGATTGTGAACCGGCCTCAGTTGCTGATTGCAGATGAGCCGACTACGGCGCTGGATGTCACCATTCAGGCGCAGATCCTAGAATTGTTGGGGCATCTGCGCGAGAAGTTCGGGCTCGCGATGCTTTTCATTTCGCATGATTTGGCGGTGATTTCACAGGTAGCGGACCGGGTTGCCGTAATGTATCTAGGAAATCTTGTAGAGTTGGGTTCGAAGCGAGACATTTTTCAATCGGCCATTCACCCGTACACTCGCGGGCTTTTGAACGCGATGCCGACGTTAAAGACCGAGCGGGATCAGCCGCTGAAGACAATCGAGGGCACGGTCCCGCCGCTGCATGCAAGCCCTCCGGGATGTCCATTTGAGCCGCGATGCGAACTGCGAGTGAACGACTGCAGTCGCGGTCTTCCCGCACTGCGTGAGGTGGGGCCGGGACACTGGGCGAGGTGTCCTGTGGTGACAGGTCCATCAACGAGTTGATCCCGCCGGATTTTTCACTCGCTAAAAGCAGGCGAACCAGATCGGTTTAGCGCGCACTGACGCGACTGCAGGTCTATAATGCCCATTCTGTTGGGTGACCATTGCACGTTCTTCTACTAAGCGACATACACAGCAACCTGGAAGCCTTGGAGGCATGTCTCGCCGTCGCGCATGGCTACGACGTGGTCGTGAACCTTGGCGATATCGTCGGGTATTGCGCGAGTCCGAACGAGGTGATCGAGCGGTCGCAGCAGTTGGGGAAAATCTTCATCCGCGGCAATCACGACAAGGCGGTATGCGGGATTATGGAGTTGGAGGATTTCAACCCAGTGGCGGCTCTGGCCGCAGAATGGACGAGAGCGAATCTGACTGCCGAAAATCTGGAATGGCTGCGTGCGTTGCCGCAGGGACCGGTGCAGATCGACGGGCTCGCCGGAATGCAGTTCGTCCATGGATCGCCGGTTGATGAGGACGAATACGTGGTCACGGTGCGCGATGCAGTGGAACCGATCATGGTCACATCGGCGGAAGTGACATTCTTTGGACACACGCATCTGCAGGGGTCATTCATGGCCAATGGTACTCACCTCGATGCGTTCAGGCCGGAATACAGGAGTTTGGGCCGGCATGAGACGGTGGACTTTCCGCTAAGAAAAGGCATGCGTTTTCTGGTGAATCCAGGTTCGGTGGGTCAGCCGCGAGATGGGGATTGGCGAGCCGGTTTTGCGGTATTCGACTCGGAGAGCCGAATTGTGACCTTTCATCGGGTGCCTTACAACCTGAAGGCAGCCCAAGACAGGATCATTGCGGCGAATCTTCCGCCGAGGTTAGCCACGAGGCTGGCGGCGGGGAGGTAGTCTCTTCGTGAACGGCTCCCTCTGATAATCTTTCGACGATCATGAATCACAAAATATGGACGATGTGGGTGGTGCTTCTGGCAGTTTTTGCCACGTCTCAAGAGAGCACGTCACCTGCGGTGCGCAACTTCCGGCAAGCCGCCATCTCGCCTGACGGGAAACGCGTGGCTTGGGTAGAGGATTCGGTGAACGGATCGGGCGAAGTGTCGGGTTCGGCGATTTATGTGTCAGATATTCGTGGGAACTCAAAGCATCACGTAACAGCAAATAATGAGGCTTCGGCAGCGAGCGAGGACAGCGTGGCGTGGGCGCCAGACAGCAAACGCCTAGTATTCCTTTCGGATGGGGGTAACACCTCGCAGTCGGAACTCTACATTGCAGATGCGGATGGTGGTAGCGCGCGGAAAATTACCAACCTGACTGGATTTCTGTCCACCCCAGCCTGGTCGCCGGACGCAAAGTCAGTCGCATTTCTCTTCACCGAGAACGCGCCAAGAGCAGCCGGGCCACTCATGCCGATGGTGCCAGAAACGGGCGTGATCGAAAGCAAGGTTTATGAGCAACGATTGACGATTGTCGATGTGGCATCCGGCAAGGTTCGTCAGCTTTCGCCACCGGATATGTACATCTACGAATATGACTGGTCACGGGACGGTCGCAACTTTGTGGTTACTGCAGCGCACGGCGCGGGCGATGCGAATTGGTACACCGCGAGACTTTATCGTTTGGCAGTCGATAATGGCGAGATGAAGGAGATTTACAAGCCGCGGCTGCAGATTGCGGTGCCCCGATGGTCGCCGGATGGGAAATCGATCGCGTTCATCGAAGGATTGATGAGCGATGAGGGGTTTACTGGAGGAGACATCTTTGTGGTGTCTGCTGATGGGGGACAAGCTCGGGATGTTACCCCCGGAATCGTTGCGTCTCCGGCAGGGATTTACTGGCGCAGTCCGGAGGAGATGCTGTTCAGCGAGATTATTGACGGGCGGTCGGGAGTATCTGCTCTTGATTTAAGTAGCGGTAGAGTGACGCCGATCTGGAATGGCCCGGGTGCAATGACAGACGGGTTCTGGGGAGGGACAAGTATCTCTCTCGCGGGAGACGGTCGCACGTCGGCAATAGTGCGGCACACGTCTGCGGCTCCGCCAGAAATCTGGGCCGGACCAGTCGGCGAATGGCAGCCGATCACACGCGACAACCGCGAAGTCCATCCCGACTGGGGGGAGCTGAAGAGCCTGCACTGGAATAACGGCGATCTCCAGATTCAGGGCTGGCTCCTGTATCCGAAGGAGTACGACGCGACGAAACGGTATCCGATGATCGTCGAGCCGCATGGGGGTCCGGCCGGAACAGCACATACCGGCTGGCCTGATGAGTTCTTTGAGACGTTCAGACTTTCGGCACATGGATATTTTGTTTTTTATCCGAATCCGCGGGGAAGCTTTGGGCTGGGGGAGAAATTCACTGAAGGCAATGTCAAAGACTTCGGGTACGGGGACCTGCAAGATATTTTGCGCGGTGTGGATGAAGTGGTGAAGACAGTGCCGGTTGATGGCGACCGGATTGGGATCACCGGTTGGAGCTACGGCGGGTATATGACGATGTGGGCGGTTACGCAGACCAACCGCTTTCGGGCTGCAGTTGCCGGCGCAGGAATCGCCAATTGGCAGAGCTACTATGGCGAAAACGACATTGACGAATGGATGATTCCGTACTTTGGGGCATCTGTGTACGAGGACCCGGCTGTCTATGCCAAGAGCGCACCCATCACATACATCAAGAACGTCAAGACACCGACACTGGTGCTGGTGGGAGAAAACGATGGCGAGTGTCCTGCTCCGCAATCGCGTGAGTTCTGGCACGCTTTGCAGACACTGGGAGTGGAGACGCAGTTAGTCATCTATCCGGGAGAAGGGCATGTCTTCAACCAGCCGGAGCATGCACGCGATGTGACGCGAAGAATGATCGAGTGGTTCGATAAGCATTTGAAATCGGCAGGGCAGCCGGCTAAAGGCGGAAACCACTAAGGGCACGAAGTCACGCGAAGGCCAAGCTGTAAACTCGTTGCATGGTTGCCAAGCCGGCTCATTCTCAGGATCACTTGTTTACATCTCCCAAACAACCAGATCATTTTCTCGTGGCGCACATCGATGGCGGCGCACGGGGAAATCCGGGACCGTCAGGCTACGGGGTCGTGATCGAGGACGAGGCAGGAAAAAAGGTTGCGGAACTGAGCGAATATCTGGGGCACCAGACGAATAATTTTGCGGAGTATCAAGGCCTGATTGCTGCGCTCGAGTATGCGGTTAAGAATCACAAGGCTCTGAAGGTCATCAGCGACTCCGAGTTGATGGTGCGGCAGATCAAGGGCATCTATAAGGTCAAGAATTCAACGCTGCAGGATTTGCATTCCCGGGCAAAGCAATTGATCGGCAAACTTGAGTGGTTTTCGATCGGTCATGTATTGCGCGGACATAATGAAGATGCGGACCGCCTGGCGAATGAGGCGATGGATAAGGGGATGGGGCGGGCGCGGGTCGCAAGGCCAGTTGATCGCACCGAGTTTGAGGGAGTGGTGCGAGGCGGGAAGATTGAGTTGCTGGACGGAAGCATTCCGGATGGAACGGCGGTACAGGTGCGGGTGAAGAGGTAGTTCTCATACGGCGAGGAGGCAGCAGCGCTACACTTCACGGTACTCGTTCGCTGGTCTCAGATGAGCGGGCACTCTCGTTGCCCCGAATGTCAACCGCCGAAACTGAATAAGTGTAGATGTGGCCGGAGGCGACGTTGGAGTCACGGAAAGCCGGGCTCTTGGTCGGCGAGGAATTGATCTTGACCGGTTCGTTACTTTCTTCGTGACGGTAAACGTTGTATCCAGCAAGATCGGCCTCGGTATCCGGCGCCCAGATCAGATCGATGAAAGGCTGCTGACCGGCTCCGGAGAACACGGCCTGCAGATCGGACGGTACCGCCGGAGGGAAGATGTCGTGAGCGAAGACACGGACCGGAGGGGAATCGTCACCTTCAAATTGAGTTTCGGGCTGCCCCGCGATTTCGATCGCCGTCACCACCGTGATCCGATAGAGGTAGGTCTTTTCCCATGCGAAGGTACTATCCAAGAGACGTGGAGCTGAACTGTCGAAAGGCAGCTCTCCGGCGATCGCATCCTGATTGGTTTTCTCGTCGCGCCGGTAGACTCGATAGAGCCTAGTGACATGAGGTATATCGGGCACAGAATGGATCTCAACCCAAGTCAACACTACACCGTCTGTGGTGACTTCTGCGCCGAAGTGTTCGGGTGGAGCGAGAGAAGCCAATGCGGGTACAGACACGACGTTTGAGATTCCAGCCTCACGAGAGCGCTGGTTGAGAATGCTGACCGCATAGAACACTCGCGAGCGCGGATCGTTGCCGAGCAGCTTTGGAGGAAGTTCATCGCTGAATTCTCGCCGCAATGGAGTTCCCGTTTTCGGCCCATTAGGGTGCGCATACTGCCAGTTCGGCGACTCGAGTGCGCCACCGGCGCAACCTGGCGACATCGCTTCCGGGTCCCGGCACACAACCGTGCTGATCGCACCGCGGATTGGAAGGCTGTCGGTGTTTTCAGTGGGCTCGGTCCAGGAGAGATATACGCGTTCGCCCTTTCGGACCGCACTTAAATCGGTCACCGGGCGCGGCAGATCCAAAGAAGGCGGTTTGGGAACGCCAGGTACTCCGCAGCCAAGCAGAGTGCCGAGAGCGACAGCGAGAAGTCCGAGCCGGGCAGATCGCATTTAAGAAGTGCCAGCGTAACACGCCTGCTTGCAGGCAGGTACAATCCCCACAGTGTCGATGCTATTTCAAGTTGAGGCGCGAGCAGGCGCGGCCCGCGCGGCACGGCTGATAACGCCTCATGGCGCAGTGGAAACGCCCGTTTTCATGCCCGTGGGAACGGTGGCGTCAGTGAAGGGTGTTCCGCAGGACATTCTCGAGGAACTGGGCGTTCAGATTCTGCTCGGCAATACTTACCACCTTTATTTGCGGCCGGGCGTCGAGCAAGTGCGGAAGCTGGGCGGGTTGCACCGGTTCATGGCGTGGCCAAGGGCGATTCTGACGGATTCAGGAGGATTCCAAGTTTTCAGCTTGAATGAGCTCCGTAAAATCACCGAAGAGGGGGTAACGTTTCGCTCGCATCTGGATGGGTCATCTCACTTTTTCAGCCCCGAGAGCGCGATGGGGGCGCAGATCGGCCTAGGAGCCGACATCATCATGGCGTTTGATGAGTGCACGGAATACCCGGCAGATGGATTGCGTGCCCGCGAATCGATGGAATTAACGCTCAGGTGGGCAGAGCGGAGCAAGACTTACTTTGAAGAGCATAAGGATGAAGTGCCCTGGGGTGCCGAGCTTCACTCGGCTGGGCAGGTGAGGACACCTGCCGCTACACAAGCATTATTTGGGATTGTCCAGGGCGGAATGGATCATGCGTTGCGGAAAGAATCGGCGGAACGAACGATTGAGCTCGATTTTCCTGGATATGCAATTGGAGGTTTGAGCGTTGGCGAGCCGCGCGCTCTCACCCGCGAAATTGTGGAGTCGACGATCCAGCATCTGCCGGCAGACAAGCCTCGTTACCTGATGGGTGTGGGCACGCCAGGAGAGATTGTGGAGTACGCGGCCCTCGGGATCGACATGATGGATTGCGTCCTGCCTACGAGAGCGGCGCGCCATGGCTTGCTGTTCACCTCAGAGGGGAAGATTTCGATTAAGCAGGCGCGATACGCCGGGGATGCGTCGCCACTGGACGCGAACTGCAGGTGCAAGGTGTGTGCGCGGTATTCACGAGCCTACCTTCGGCACCTGTACGCCGCCAATGAAGTACTTGCGCAGGTGTTGAATACCGTCCACAACCTGAGCTTCTACCTTGACACTATGCGGACGGTACGTCATTCTATTTCTCTTGGGAGAGGGGCCCGTTTTCTATCTGAGGTCTGGTCGCGAGCGAAACCATAGCTCGGCACCCCCGTTTCGTGTCCGAAGCTGAAGGAATCTCCGCCCGGGTACGCGAGAACTCCAGCGGTACATTGCGATAAGACGGCGCGTCGTAGCGCGAATCCCCGCGAATTTTGCACCGAGGAACGCGAGTGTTGATGAACGTTCAGCATCTTTTGGCTCTACAAACCAGCGGAGGCATGGGCCTGATCGGGTTTGCCCCGTTGATCTTCATCTTTGCCATCTTCTATTTCCTTTTGATCATGCCGCAGCAGAGACGGCAGAAGAAGTGGCAACAAATGTTGAGCGAACTAAAGACGGGCGACAAAGTCGTGACCACTGGCGGGATCCGGGGAACGATCATAGCGCTGAAGGACGACTCGCTGCATTTGCGAGTGCCTCCTGATAACTTGCGAATCGAGGTAACGCGGGCTTCGGTGGCAACGGTGACGACTGAAGACGCTCAAGTAAGCACGAAGCAGTAGAATTTCAGGAGGGTGGCTCAATACCAGCCTTCCGCAAGGATTTGAAGGAATCATTCATCTGTTATGAACAAGAATCTGGGTTGGAAGCTGATTGTCATTGCCGGAACGTTGCTGGTTTTTCTTTTCGGAATCATTGGCATGCCAGAAAGCTGGTCTGGCAAGGGGCTGGTTGCGGCATTACAAAACCGCATTCACCTGGGACTGGACCTGAAGGGCGGCACGCACCTGATCCTGCAGGTGCAGGTCAATGACGCGGTGAATGTGGATTCGGATAATGCAGTCGAGCGGCTGAAGACCGATATGCGCAGCCGCAAAATCAATTACTCCGAAATCAGCAAGCCCGACGCGGCCAACAATCCCGACAAGATCGTATTGAAGGGCGTTCCACCCGAGCAGGGTTCTGATCTGCGGTCGATCGTCAACGACCGCCTCCCCGAATACAACCTGGTATCTGGAGCGGAAAACACCTGGACAATTTCAATGAAGCCGCAATCGCTGGCGGACTTGAAGAACCGGGCCGTGCAGCAAGCAATTGAAACCATCCGCAACCGCATTGATCAGTTGGGCGTAAGCGAACCGATTATTGAGGAACATGGGCTCGGCCAGTACCAGATTCTGGTGCAATTGCCAGGCGTGGATGATCCCGCTCGAGTGAAAGAGATCATGCAGTCCACGGCAATGCTCGAAATCCGGCAGTCGCTGGGCGGTCCCTACTCGAGTGAACAACAGGCATTGCAGGAACATGGCGGGGTACTGCCACCGGATGCGGTGCTGATGCCGATGAGCAGCGCGGTGAATAAGAACCCCGATGGCGGACAAACCTGGTACCTGATTTCCCGTTCTTCTGCAGTGACTGGACGCGACTTGCGTTCGGCCGAGCCGTCTCGCGATGAGAACGGGCAACCTTCGGTGCAATTCACGCTGACGGGCGAAGGTGGGCGTAAATTCGGGGCATTCACCGGCAGCCATGTCGGCGACAACCTCGCGGTTGTGCTGGATAACAAGGTTCAGGAAGTCGCGGTCATCAAAGAGCAGATCCACGACAGCGGCGTGATCAATGGTCGCTTCAATGAACAGGAGACGAAAGACCTCTCGATGGTGCTCCGTTCTGGCGCGTTGCCCGCTGGGATTAAGTATCTGGAAGAGCGCACAGTCGGGCCATCGCTGGGAAGCGACTCAATCCGCGCCGGAGTGACTGCGGCGGTTATCGGCATGTTAGCGGTGCTGATTTTCATGCTGGTGTACTACCACGCGGCGGGAATCAACGCAGATGTCGCCCTGATTTTGAATTTGATCATCCTGCTGGGATTTCTCGGATTCAGTGGTGCGACGCTCACGTTGCCCGGAATCGCGGG
>Ga0070735_10003422_pt1 | contig 13909 bp, 11 predicted proteins | sample Coa_R1_FD_66443 | JGI IMG/M metagenome (GOLD analysis project Ga0070735, IMG submission 66443) | Surface soil microbial communities from Centralia Pennsylvania, which are recovering from an underground coalmine fire - Coalmine... | ecosystem: Environmental > Terrestrial > Soil > Unclassified ...
CATCCCGGCCAATGTCTTCGACAATTTCGTCACTTACAGCGAACATGCGAACCTCGAGCGCGTCCATGCGCTCAGCTACCGGCTGCACACGACCGAACAGCTCGGCCGAGTCTCGCTGGCCGTGGCTCGTCGGATCAACCGCCTCGAGCAGGGACTTCACCGATTGCCGGCGACCATCAGGCGATTGCTCTATCGATCGCCGGGCGGGCCTTCGCGCGGACCCGAGCCGGTTTCCACGCCAACCGCACCCTCGTGACGGCCCTCGCGCACATGAATGCACATTCCCATCAGCCCGGTCAAGCCGTCCGCCGCGTCTTCATGGATTGCACCGCCACGTTCGCGCTCGATGCGAATACGGGCATTCAGCGCGTGGTGCGCAACATCGTCAACACGGCTGCTGTGGTCGGTCCAAAACTGGGAATTTCCTGTCAGGGCGTCGTGTTCAAGCCGATGTCGGGATTCGTCGGCATCGACAGGCTGCAATCGCCCGGTGCGGCCGTTTCGCCGCTCGAAGATCGTGCCGCAAGCCTCAGCCGAATAATCCGAAGCAATCTGAAAGACTGGCTGCTCGCCACGAACCTGCTCGAATCGGCTCGCTCGATCAGACAATTGGCCGGTCGGGTGAAATACCTGGCGCTGCGTCCTGCGCGCCGTAGATCCCGCCGCGCGATTTGCTGCGGTCGGGGTGACGTTCTGCTTCTCATCGACAGTTCGTGGGATCCGGCCTTTCCCTGGGACGACGTGTGCGAGGCGCAGTCTCGCGGTGCGCTGGTCGGCCTCGTTGTTTACGATCTGATTCCCGTGCAATTTCCGGATGTCGTTGGCCCGAGGACGCACGCTTTATATGCCCGCTGGTGGGACAAGGCGCGAAATGTCGCCGATTTCGTGATCGGCATATCGAAAAGCGTGCTGGATGACATTGAAGCGGTCGATCGAAATCGCCGCGCTCTCGGCGCCCCTTTGGCGACTCTGCGCAGCGGATATTTCAAGCTGGGGGCCGAGCTCGACGGCACAGTTAACGGAGACAAAGTGCGAGACGTATTCGCTGCAGCTTTCGCGGATGGCGCTTATCCGAGCAACACCTATCTGATGGTCGGCATGATATCGCCCCGCAAGAATCACGCGTTGGCTCTCGACGCTTTTGATCGGCTGTGGGCCGAGAAGGCCGACGTGCGGCTGGCGATTGCCGGAAGATACGGCTGGGACAGCGGCGGCCTCGTTGAACGCATCCGACGCCATCCGCAGTTCGGCAAAAAGCTTTTCTGGTTCGAAGACGTGCGGGATCACGAGCTCGACTATTGCTACCGCCGCGCCGCCGGACTCATCACCTCCTCTTATGCCGAAGGCTTCAACTTGCCAATCGTCGAAGCTCTCAGCAAAGGCTGTCCGGTGCTCGCCAGCGATTTGCCAGTGCACCGGGAAGTGGGGGGGGCGTATGCGGCGTACTTTCCGCTGGGCGACGCGGAGGCCCTGGCGGCAATCATCGGCAAACAACGGCGTCAAGAGCTTCACGGAGTCGAGTCGCCGAAGGGCTTCCACTGGCCTGATTGGACACACAGTTGTCGCACATTGCTCGAACTCGTGATCGAGCTCAGCTCGGATTCGGCAGCCCGATACGACCCAGACCGCCGCTTGACTGCCGCCGCATGAATCGACGGCGCCAATGCGCTCCTTTCTTCCGATGAAGAAGCAAATGACCCATGCCTTCGCGCTGCCGGAACCGGCCATCGGCGAACGTCCGGCGCCGCTCTGGCCCTGGCTTTTGACGTGCGCTTTGGCGGCGGCGTGCATCGACTTGGGAAGCTTTCATGAGCTGCTGAATGCCGACGCCATCATTCCCGTGCTGAGCAGCCTGTATCGCTGGACGCCGTTTTATTGGGGCGCGAACCGATTCGGGTTATTGTTGCCCCTGGCCGCAATGCCCTGTTCCCATCCGCTGGCCAACTTGCTGGTGCAATCGGGCTTGAGCATCGGCGCGGGGCTCGCGGTGTTGTTTCTCTTCCCTCGTCATTTGCAGCGGGACGCGCACTGGCCGTACACCGGGGCGGGACTGGCGGTACTTTTTTTGCTGCTGGCGCCCGAACGATTTCGATTCATGTTTTTGACGAGCGCCCAGTCGTGGTCGCCGTCGCTGGCGCTGTCGCTGGCAGGCATGATTCTTCTCGAAGATCATTCCGGCAGAACAGGCGCGCGGCTGCGGTTCGCCGCCGCTCTTTTGCTCGTGGTGCTCGGCCATTGGGTGAATCCCATGCCGGCTTGCGTTTTGATTCCGCTGGTGTTGTTGCGTCGTCTCTGGGCACGGCAAATTCAACGAGGCGAATGCGCGGCGATTGTCATCGCCCTGGCATTGGCTTTTCTCGCCAGCGTGAGCGCGAGCCTTGCCGTTCGATATTTTGACCTGTTCCCTCACGAGGACGCCACTCGCTTCGGCCTTGGCGAAGTGCGGCAATGGCCGGTGACGGCCTGGAAGCTCGCTGTTGGTCTGGTCAGGGCGACTGGCTGGTTCCTACCGGCATTCATCGCCGCATCGAGTATTGCGACGTTCGTGGCCTGGCGCGAGGCGCGCTGGTGGCCGGCGCTGCGACGTCCGCGGTCTGTCGTCGCGCCGGCACTTGTTGCCGCCGCGATCTATGCCGTCTTCACCACCAGCCTCGCCTGGGTCGAACTCAACCAGAACAGCGAAGTCTACCGGTTCTGGCTGCCGGCGTTTTTCACGGCGGTGGCTGGAGTCGCGTGCAGTTTCTGGCCGCCGATGTGGCGCGCGATGTCTCACGCTGGCGCTGCGAGAGTTCTCGGGCGCCGGGCAATTCGATGGTCGCTTCCGGTAATGGTCGTGTCGGCTGCCGTCGTGGCTTATGGAATTCCCTCGTTGTCGAGGGTGCGGCGCGACGTCGACGCGAGGTGCGGCAGACTGACAAACGATCTGCGGGATGCGGGCTGTACGCATGTCGTGGGCAGTTACTGGACTGTCTGGCCGGCGATGTTCCATGCCAACCTCGTGGCGCATGAGCGGGGCGAATCCGAATTCGTCTGGGGCGAAGCCTTCCGTGCGGGACCTTTGCGTCCTCTGTGGCACGACGTGCCGCTGGGTGAAATCAAACTGGCGATCGCAGTCGGCGACAGTGAGGTCGATGTCGAATCCCCCATCTTCGATTTGGCAGCCATGTCGCGTGTGCGTCAAGGCGCCATCGACGTGCTCACGCCGCGCGACCTCTTTCTGATGTGGACCGACGGTTTCCTTCGATTTGAAGGCCGGGAAACCGATCGCCAGGCCCGGCCATCAGCAAAGATGTGGCTTTGCAATCGCTCTGCGGCGCCCCACAGTGTGGATCTCGAATTGAACCTGTGCCGACAAACGCAGAGAGATTTTCCCTTGTCAATCGAGACAGAATGGTTCAGCGACCGACTTGATCTGGAATTCAAGCCGGTTGCATGGAAGCGCACGATCGTCGTGCCGCCGGGCCGCCATCTCATCGCGCTTGAAAGCCAAAATCCACGCTTCCGCACGCGCCGTCTCGCGCTTCAGTATGCGTACCGCGTGATCGGACCGCGGCTGATTAACTTGCAAGAATCGGCCGAAATGGAAGAGGGCGACCGTACGCGCCGCTGACGAGCCGCCATTTCGACCGCCGTCAGGTCGAGAAGACGTTCACCATGAGCCTCAAGTAGCCGCGAATGCAGAACATGGCGAAGATGATCGTCACCGTCAGCAGCGAGGCGGCCACCGGGTCGCTCGGCGTGAAGAAAAAGGCAGTCAGGGGCATGAAGACGATGGACGCCAGAATCACCCCTCCTGTCATGTACATCGACCGCCCCAGCTCGCGGCGCACGTTCGAGAGGCGCACGACCTCGCGCCGCATCTCCTGAAATTGATCGTCGGTGAACCGATTGGTCTCGGCGGTCAGAGCGGGGTTCTGCTGGCCGGCTTCGGCGTGCAATCGAATCATCTCGTCCCAGCGGCTGCCGCTTTGCAGTTGCCGCAGGCGATTGCGGTCGGCCGGACTGTTCGTTACGAGCGCCGCGGCGCAATTTCCGATGTGCGCGTTGATGCCCTGGATCAAATACAGCACCACTGCCACCAGAAACCCGAACGCCCCGGCCAGCGTCTGTGCAATTGTGCTGTAGGTGTAGAAGTAGACGTCTGGGGCGACGGATTCGGGCATAGTGCGACTAGCGGTCTCGGCGGTTGACGGCGCGGCAGGAGATTCGCACTAATTGAAATCCGAATGATCGAGAACATCAAGTCCGGCAACGCGAAAATTGAACTGATACATTTTCCATCAACGCAGCGCGGAACCGATCCGGTGGGGCCTGCGCAGAGCAGGCCGACTCGGAAAATCGGTCGTGGCGCGTGTGCAGCCGCACAACCGCCAAATTCAGTTGACAAATTTGGTACAATACTTGATACAAGAAACGCACGCGGCGTTTTTCATTCAAAGAGTCATGGGGTCATGATGGCATCCGGCGCGCGGGCAGCAGACATCAACAGCATTGTTCGCGACCGTCTCGAAAAACTGATCGGCGAGTTGGAGGAGGAGCTTGACGCCGATGTGACAACAGTTTTTGGTCCGATCTTGTATGGTTCGGACAACCACTTGCGCGCCGCTTTAGAGACGATTACGCCGAGCAATCGACGAAAGATCGCCATAATTCTCGACACGCCGGGTGGAATCGTCGAGGTTGTCGAGCGAATGGTTGAGATTATCCGACATCATTACAAAGAAGTGACTTTCATTGTCCCGGATCGTGCAATGTCCGCCGGAACAGTTTTCGTGATGTCGGGCGACGAAATCATGATGGATTACTTTTCGCGCCTTGGCCCAATAGATCCCCAGGTTGTCAAGGACAATCGTTTGGTGCCCGCGCTTTCATACCTTGTTCAATTCAAACGGCTGGTTCGCAAATCTCAGAAAGGAGAACTCTCAACTGCTGAATTTGCGCTGCTGACAAAATTTGATCTCGCCGAGATTCACCAATACGAGCAGGCGAGGACCCTGACGGTGAGCCTGCTCGAGAAGTGGCTCGTCGCCTATAAGTTTAAGAATTGGATAACCACCGAATCGACAAAAACGCCTGTTACCGAAGGACTGCGCCAGAAGCGCGCGAGAGAGATTGCGAAGACATTGAGTAGCAATTTGAAGTGGCGGTCTCATGGGCGGGGAATATCGATGGAAACACTTCGGGGTGATGAAATAAAACTGTTGATTGACGATTTTTCAAAGAGATCGAAGCTCAGTCGATTGATCCGGGATTATTTCGAGCTTTTGCAGGATTTCACACGCACTCGAGGCGTGGCGCAGTTCATCAATACGCGGGAGTTTTTTTAATGGCTGATTTCGACGTAACAAATTCGGCTGATCTTGCGAAGGCCGTTGAGCACAACCCGCGTGTCGATGCCCTGCGAGCCCTTAAATTTCTGGAATACATCCGGAAGCTCGAAGCGGCTGGCATCGACGTGAGGCCCCGGTATGAGATATCGGCGCCCTTTTCAATCCGTGCTCTGCCCGGAGCGCCGACACCGGCAGCGACGGATCGAGACGCTCAAAGTGGCTACGGATGATACTCCGGCACAGCGGCCACGTTCGTGCCGTCGATCATTCCCTGCACGTATTTGACGACTTCGACCACGATGGCTTCGATCAGCAGCCGCCCCGTCTCGGCCGTTGCCGCCAGCGGCTCCTGGTCGGTTTGATCGCGCATGGCATCGTGGCGCACGTTCTCGGGAAAGGCCGCCAAAGCGAAGGCCGTCTCGAACTCCTGCGCGTGGCCGGGCCAGCGCTTCGTCTTGAGCGTTTCTTCGGCGATGCTGGCGGGCAATAAATCCCAATAAGAAACGAAATGCAAATTGGCCCCACGCTCCGACTCGCCTGCACCCGAGCCGAGCGGAGTTGAAAATTCGAGCCGCTGCTGAAATTGCCCCCAGATTCCCTGGCAAGGGGCGACATTTCCACCATGACCGTTCAGCACCAGAATATGGTGGAAACCAGCGTGATGCACGCTGCGAATGCAATCGAACAAGACCCCCAGCCAGCTTCCCGGCAACGCCGAGAGCGTGCCGATGTGCCGCATGTGGTGTTCGCTGATCCCGATATTCATCGCGGGAGCCACCAGCACCGCGGGTTTCATGCGTAGAGCCACTTCGCCGGCCACATGCATGACGCTTCGCCAGTCATGCTCCATCGCCAGGTGCTCGAGATGCTGCTCGGTGGCGGCGACTGGAATGATGCACGCCTTGAGCTCTCCGCCTTGCATCCGCTGCCGGAATTCGCGGCGCGTGTTCTTATGGAGATAAATCCGCGAGTTATCAATGGTGTCCATAGCCTCTGTGCCCGGAATCGAGACGAACTGAAACTTTTGCGAACTGAGTGTACACCATCACTTACGATTCGCGTAGCGCCTCGGCGGGGAATATGCGGGCCGGGCTGGTCGCCCGGCTATGCGGCTGCTACCGGTCGAGCGTAAAGCGCTCGGCGGCGCCGGCGGCGTCGAAAATGGCGGCCGTTGCCTTGAACTCGTCGTCGGCATTCAGAATCGTAAGCGGCCGCGGGGCCAGCAGTCCCAAAATCTGGGGAATGTCGCCGACCCGCAGCACATTGAGAAACTGCGGGGCGGCAGAATTCATATGTGTTTTCGGCGGATCATACGCGATGACGCCTGCGATATCCGGCTCCAAAGCGGCCGCATAACCGGCCAGCACCGCGCCCGGGCCCTCACCCACAACGAAAATCGGCACGTTCTTGTATGTTTCGCGCAGGTATCTGGCGATCGCAATGAGGTCGAACACGCGCCCCGTATCCACGGTTCGTCCCAATAGAACGTGCGAGCGCAAAATGTAGTTGGGCGGATTTTTCGAGCTCCAGCGCGTATCGCCGACGCCGCGCGGCTCGCAACGCAAAACGTGATCGTGTGTGCGGCGAGTTTTTTCGAACCAGGCCGGGAGCGGGCTGTCATTCCCCCAATTCTGCACGAACAGCAGGATGCGCCGCGGTTGGGCGCCTGGGGCAGGGTCGGCGAGCGTTTCCAACCGAACGGAGATTCCCTCTTCCGTTTCGAGTCGCGCCACCTGAGGCGAGTCTTGCTTGACCACGCGGGCGGCGGGAATGCGCTCGGGAAACGACCCGAAAACAACGCGCCGCAGCTCGGTTGTCAGGGCCAATTTCCAGTCGTCAAAGTTGTCGTGCGTCGGCGTCGCGACATGGGCCATCGGGACAAAGTGCTGGTCGATCGTCGTGTTCAACTGATCGGAGGGAATGTCGCGATCGGTCGGAAACACGCGCAGCCTCTCTGGTTCGATCGGATGCACGACTTTGGCCGGCGGGTCTTCGACGATGTCGACTTCGCTGTCGGTTACGGGGCGAGCGTCGGTTTTCAGGTAGAGATTGATGAATCGGTACGCCGCCTGGCGGATGTCCTGCCGATAGGCGTGACCGCCGACGCTGACGACCGCGTCGACGCGATCGCCCGCGCCGTAAAGGCTGTACAACTTCTCGAGCTGGCTGATGACCCGCTCGTTGGCGTCCATCGGAAAAATCGCGTCGGCGTCGCTATTGACAAATAGCAGCGGCCGCGGCGCCACCAGCCCCGCAATCCGCGTCCAAGGCCACTCGAACGTGTTGTAAAGAAACATGCAGTCGCAGTGACCATTGATCACGCGATTGGGAACGTACGACGCGAGATCAGCCATGCCGCTCACCGGCACGGCGACTTTCACACGTTCGTCGGCGGCGGCGATCCAGAACGTCGCCGCTCCGCCGCCGCTGATTCCCGTGACGGCGATGCGCTCGGGGTCGACATCGGGCCGGCTGATCAGGTAATCGATCCCGCGCACTCCGTTCCAGCACTCGACCCCCGCCGGCGTGTACCCCCGCGAATGCCACCACCAGCGATTCTCGCGATATGTGCCGTGGTGATTGGCGGCGATTTCGCCCAGTTGCAGCGTATCGACGATCAGGCACACATAGCCGTGCCGCGCGAACCACATGCCGTGCGATTGAAACGCCGTTTTATTCCCGTCGCGACCGCGGCCGGAATGCCCGCAAACGTAAAGCACGGCAGGCAGTCTCTCCTTGGATTGAATCTGGGCGGGCCGATAGAGATTCGCCGTGACGTAAAGGCCCGGCCGGCTCTGGTAGTGCAGCATGTCGACGACGAATCCGTCTCCGTCGAGAGTGCCGGTGACCGTCGCGTGCATGGGCGCACGCTCGGGAAGAGGCGAAAGTCCGAGCATGTACAGATACTCTTCGCGATAGCGCGGGCGGTGCGTTTGCCATTTTGCCGGCGAGGCGACGTCGTCGGCGAATGTCGCCTGCAAATCTGAGGCGATGCGCGCCAGGTACTCCTGAATCATCCGGTCGCCCGGCTCGCCGCGAGCGGGCTCTCCCAACGCCTGGGCCTTGGCGGCATTCGCACCCGGCCACATTGCGGCCCACGCCAAGAGGAGTAACGCGATCGAGCGCATGGCGACCTCTCTGCACCGATGGAACTGGATGAATTCCTTTTTCGTCGAAGACTTTTGCTATTCAAACGCATGTCGCGGCGGCAATCAAGTTGGCGCGGTGCGCCGATCGCCGCGGGCTGTATAATCGTGCACCGTGATTTCGGCGGAATGCTCGTTGACCATGAACGGTGCAGGTCGCGGCGATAGAATGGATTCGGGGATCAAAGGCCCTCATATCCATGCCCGGTCGTATTGAAACGGAAGACGAACTCGAAGCTGCACTCAGCGAGCCGACGCCGGCGGTGATTGACGCCCTGCGCCGATTGCCGGGAGACATCATGCTTCTGGGAGTCGCCGGAAAAATGGGACCCTCGCTGGCCCATATGGTGCGGCGCGCTTCCGACGCGGCCGGAATTCCCCGTCGCGTGATCGGCGTCTCGCGATTCTCGTCGGGCGGCCAGTCGCAATTTGCCGCGCAGGGAATCGAAACCATCGCCTGCGATTTGCTCGACGAGAGCGCCGTGGCACAGTTGCCCGATGTCGCCAATATCGTGTTCATGGCGGGAAAAAAATTCGGCGCCACCGGGCACGAAGCCACGACGTGGGCCATCAATAGCTACTTGCCCGGCGTGGTGTGTCGCAAGTTCCGCCAGAGCCGCATTGTGGCCTTCTCGACCGGCAACGTCTACGGCCTCACTCCGATCGGCGGCGGGTCTGTGGAAGACGATCCACCCGCTCCGGTCGGCGAATATGCCATGAGCGCCCTGGGCCGCGAGCGGGTATTCGAATATTTCAGCCGCGGTCTGGGAATCCGCATGTCGATCATCCGCCTCAACTACGCGTGCGATTTGCGTTACGGCGTGCTCGTCGATCTGGCCGGTCAAGTATTGGCCGAACAGCCGATCGACCTGGCGATGGGGCATTTCAACACGATCTGGCAGGGAGACGCCAATGCGATGGCGCTATGCGCATTCGCTCACGCCGCCGCTCCGCCACTCGTCGTTAACGTGACGGGTGCGGAAGTTTTAAGCGTGCGAACCGTGTGCGAGCGGTTCGGGCAAATCATGAACAAGAAAGTCTCGTTTACCGGCGCGGAATCGGAAACGGCTCTCCTCAGCAAGCCCGCGCGGGCCGTGCGGCTCATGGGACTCCCGCGGCTCAGTGCCGACGAGCTGATCGACCGGGTCGCCTGGTGGACGATGGCGGGAGGCCGCAATCTCGGGAAGCCGACCCATTTCGAGTCGCGGAGCGGCCGTTTCTGAGAGCGACGATGCCTGGGACGGTCAACTTCATCAGCACCACCTTCGTGATCCACTGCAAAACTAGCCTATGGCGACCGCGTCGTCGGGCAAAATGCCGGCCGGGATGTCTTCTATTTCCGCGCGAATCATCGTGCCGATCATGACGGCTTTTCCGACTGCGCTGCCAAGCTCTTGCAAGCTTCCGCCGACGCACGTTCTAATGAGCTGGGCTTTCGGTGACATCTTTGACAGGCCGATGAAACATGTTTTTACGCATCTGCGTCGCACTGACGTTTGCCTTCGGTCACATCGCCGCAGGTTCGGCTTTCGCTCAGCTCAGCGACGCGCGGCTGGCCGATTACGAACAGTGGCGGATGGCGCTCAAGAGTGGGGCGGTGGCCGATCCGGCGGCGATCGCGACCTTGCCCGGATTCAAAATCGAGCTGGTTCACGTGGCCCGTCCCCTCGAAGGGTCGTGGATCAGCCTCACATTCGACCCGCGCGGGCGAATCGTGATCGGGCGCGAAGACAAGGGGCTGCTCCGCCTGACGCTGGCGGAAGATCGCAAGACCGTTTCGCAGGTCGAGACGATCGACGAGACGCTCCTCGAATGCCGCGGTCTCCTCTTCGCGCACGAGAGCCTCTACGTCCATGCCAACAACTCCAAGGGCTTGTACCGGCTGCGCGACACCGACGGCGACGATCGATTCGACGATGTACGGCTCTTGCGACGGACCGAAGGAGGCGTCGGCCACGGCCGAAATGGCCTCGCCCTGGGTCCCGATGGAATGATCTACCTGGCCATGGGCAACAATGTCGAGGTGTCGCGCGACTGCGACGCAGCCTCTCCTTACCGCGGTTACGCGAACGACCGCTTGCTGCCATGCGCGTGGAACGAGTTCCTGTTTGATGCCGACGTCGTCCCCCCCTGCGGGCATGTCGTTCGCACCGATGCCGACGGCAAGCAGTGGGAATTATTTGCCGGCGGCTTCCGCAATCCCTATGGCATCGCATTCAACCGCGACGGGGAACTGTTCACCTACGATGCCGACATGGAGTGGGACGCGGGCGCTCCGTGGTACCGGCCCACGTGCGTAATGCACGTCGTTTCCGGGGGCGAGTACGGTTGGCGGCAAGAAACCAACTGCTGGCCCGATTACTTTCCCGACAGTCTGCCGCGCGCGGTCGATATTGGGTTGGGCTCGCCTACCGGCGTCAAGTTCGGCGACAAGAGCCGGTTCGGCGGAAAATATGCCGAGGCGCTGTACATTCTGGATTGGGCTTATGGGCGGATTATCGCCGTGCACCTCGCGGCGCACGGCGCAAGCTACACCGGAGCGGCCGAGACGTTCATCAAGGGTCGCCCGCTCAACGTCACTGACCTCGATTTCGGTCCGGATGGCGCCATGTATTTCGTGGTCGGCGGACGGCGGACGCAATCGGCCTTGTACCGCGTGACACAGCAAGCCGATTCCCAGGCCGATCGAGCGCAAGCTGCGGCAGAGAGCAAGGCGCCGCAGGCCCGAAGTCTGCGCCACATGCTGGCAAAGCACCAAGGCTCGCCGCATAAGCAGGCGCTGGAAGCGCTCTGGCCTTCGCTTTCGAGCGGCGACCGGTGGCTGCGGCAGGCGGCCCGCGTGGCGCTCGAACGTCAACCGGTCGAGAGTTGGAGGGATCGCGCGCTCGCAGAGAGCGACCCGGCTGCGGCCGGCACAGCCCTTGTTGCTCTGGCGCGGGTCGGGAAGCCGGAATGGCGAGTCGAAATCTTCTCGCGAATCGCGCAGCTTGCGACTGGCCCGCTGGAAGAGAACCAAAGGCTGGCGATGTGGCGGACTTTGCAATTGGCTATCATTCGGCACGGTGCTCCCGGAAACGAGCAGGCGCGCCAGCTCGTCCGATTGCTGGCCGGCTTCTACCGGACCGAAGCGAACGCCGCCGAACGCGAGATGCTGTGCGAGCTCTTGGTGGCGCTCGAATGGCCTGATGTCGTCGGTCGAACGCTGGCGATGCTGGATGCGGCCCGGACGCAGGAAGAGAAGCTATTCTACATTTTCGCCCTGCGGGATGTGAAATTCGGCTGGACCATCGACCAGCGGGAGCAGTATTTCCGGTGGTTGAAGCGAGCCGAGGCCTTCAGCGGTGCGCACTACTTGCACCGCTTTCTCACATTCATTCGCACCGACGCCTTGCTGGCATTGCCCGAGGAAGATCGCAAAAGCCTTGCGCCGCTGATCGAGCGACTAGGGAAAGTGGGCGATTTAGCCTCGACCAAGAGTGCGCCGCGGCCGGAGGTCCATAAGTGGACTCTTGACGAACTGACAATCGCGCTCGACTCGGCAGAGACGGGGAGAGATTTTGCACGTGGGAAGCGGCTGTACGTGGAGGCCCAGTGCGCACGATGTCACCGGTTGAGGGGAGTGGGGCAACCGATCGGGCCCGATCTCGATGGCGCAAGTTCGCGGTTCGGCCGGCGCGACCTGCTGGAAGCGATTTTGCTTCCCTCGAAAGTCGTCGACGAGAAATATCGAAATATGCTGATCGAAACCGACAGCGGACAGATCTTGAACGGTCAGCTTGCCGGAGGGGACGCCGCAACTCTGGTCGTCGCCGCCGATCCGCTGGAGCCGTCGCAGCTTAGGCGCGTTCCACGAAAATCAATCGTCTCGCGCCGCAGCTCACCCGTTTCGATCATGCCCGAAGGGCTGCTCAATACGCTGGAGCGCGACGAGATCCTTGATTTATTGCTGTATCTGGAAGCGCCCGAGGGCCAATGACGCGCGGCTCCCCGGCCGCGGCATCCGCCAGAAGCGCGAAAGGCGATTGCGGCGCGCCGCCGCCATCCACTCAACAAGTTAGCGGGCCGGCCCAAGGCTGATGCGCACGTCCTGATCGCCGCCCGTCGCGCTAACCTTACCGGTCAATCGAGGTCCGGGTTGCTTCACAGACGGTGCGGCGGCAAAGATCGCGGTGATTTCAAGAGATTTCTCAGGAACGCCATTCACTTTGAAGCGGCCATCCTTGTCACTGCGCACCGACCGAGCGTCGCGCAACACAAGAGTGTGCCCGCGCGGGGGTGGGGATTCAACTCGTACGCGAACCGCCAGTCCCTCATGATTGGCCGTTCATAGTCGGGTTGCGGCGTGTCCGTTGTTGCCGCATAGACAGTCTCGAGGGCATGCGTGTCGTCTTCGAAAGTCAATGCGATGGCGCGCTCTTTCGGCAAACCGGAAACCGCAAAGCGACCGGCGTCATCGGCGCGCCCAACGATGCCAAGGGGTGAATCGCGGAAATTGTACGCCGGCATCGGACTCTCATCGATGCTGCTATCATGCGGCAATCCGGCGATCGCCGTCAGTCTCACCATAACTCCGACCGCCGGTCGCGCTTGTTCATCGACGACGCGACCGACCAGAGTTGCCTCAGACTCGAGAGAGAAATTCAGGGGTTCTGAATCGTCAGGTCTCGCGAGAGCTTTCCAGGCCAATGCGAAACCATTCACGCGAACGATGACGTCCCACGGGGTGCGTCGAAATTTCGCCGCGAGATCGTCTTGCGACGGATACGCGACAACTCCACGCAACTCAAAATAACCTTGAGCGTCCGTCTGCGTCCGCGCCAAGATATCGTCCGGGGGCGAAGTCCAATCATCTTCAGACCTGCGACTGCGAACTGCGTCGCGGATCACGACGGTCGCCCCTGCGATGGGCTCGCCGCGCGCGTCCACTACTCGGCCGTGCGCTGAAACTCGCGGCGCGGCGGAGCGCGCGCTTCGCTCACCCAAGCTCCTTGGCTCGGCGCCTGCTGAGTCCGGCTGAGCGCAGTCCAGGAAGCCATGCAATGCTTGTAAAATAATCGACGTGGCGACAAAGCTCATCACTCGCCGCAGACCCGTGATCGACGACAATCCAATCGAATTGCGACGATACCGACTTGCAATGCTCATGGCTTCCTCGTATGGAACGCGTGTCGCCTAGCAAAGTACCGCATCGGCCAACTGAACGCCACGCGAGAGGCGCTCGTAAATCCATGCGGCGGCGCGCCGACACACTCACGGTCGGGCCGCGCCTGTCGGAGCGGTTCCAGCGTTCCGGCGCGTCGCTGATCGTCGGAATGACGACGGTAACGCGGGCAAGCGAGACGCTTGCTCTACGATTTGACAGCAAGCGAGGACGCTTGCTCTACGATGGGTTGCCTGTCGTTTCGCCGATCGACAGCAGCTTGGCCAGCGCTT
>Ga0070735_10003423_pt1 | contig 13906 bp, 7 predicted proteins | sample Coa_R1_FD_66443 | JGI IMG/M metagenome (GOLD analysis project Ga0070735, IMG submission 66443) | Surface soil microbial communities from Centralia Pennsylvania, which are recovering from an underground coalmine fire - Coalmine... | ecosystem: Environmental > Terrestrial > Soil > Unclassified ...
GGAACGCATGTCTTCGTTCGGATTCCCGGTAGAGGGATAGTCTTTACCGTCGAACTTACCCGTCCACTCACTGTGCGTAGCCGTCCCGTCCGGCGCGTTGCCATCAATAGTGACTTTTATGCTGTCACCGGCAGCTTCATAGACAACCGTGCTGTTCTTGGGTGTCCCAGCAGCGATTTTCGATTTCGCCTCGTTCAACTTCCATGTGCCCATTTGTATATCGCTGGCCAAGCACACTGCCCCTGCCAGAAAACACAGGACCAGAGTCAATAACACAGTTCTTGATTTCATACCGCGCCTCCATTGCGAACAAATTGTGTGGATGATTTACCGCGCGAATTCTAGTTCTGTACAGCGCATCCTGCAACTCAGTTCTTCGGTGCGGCAAAAGGATGGCTGACGTTAACAGGCATGGCTGTTGAAAAACTCCCAGCTCGGGTCAAACTCTTTGTGAGCTGTGTGGGTGCTGAGCATTCCTTTTTCTCTCCTAATAGTGGGAAGTTGCGGTGCTGTCGGTGGGTCAGCCGGGACACAAATGCGGCGATCAAGTTCGCTATACGCCGCTTCCGGTTCCAATTCGGCAAAGAAACGTCACTCTTTTTTCGAATCGATGTCCATCTGAGTTAGCTCACAACTTGTACGCTTGTGATAGTCTGCGCTCAACGCATTTCCTTCCTTGGAGTGTTTCATGCCGCGTGTTCAATTTCTGGTTGTTCTCCTTGTATTTTGTGTTGCATCCGCATCGACACAAGGCCAATCGTGCAGCGTTATGAGTGTTGGGCGTGAGGCCAATCTCAATGGCTTTCTTCCCTTTCCCTCGGACAGTGCCTGGAACCAGGACATTTCAAGCTCGCCCGTAGATCCAAATTCGAGCGCCATCATCAACTTTATTGGTGATTCCACGCCGCTTCACCCGGATTTTGGCGCGGGACTGTACGATCGGCAATCGATCGGGATTCCTTACATCGTGGTGAGTGGCTCGCCTTTTGAAAATGTGAAATACACGGCCTATGGAAGCGAAAGCGATCCTGGACCGATGCCGATACCAAAAAACGCTCCTATCGAGGGCTTTCCCAACCCAGGCAATGGCGACCGGCACGTTTTGGTTCTCGATCGCAACAATTGCTGGCTTTACGAGCTTTACAGTTCGTATCTACAGACAGACGGGAGTTGGAAGGCAGCATCAGGGGCGGTGTGGGATTTGCTAAACGATGAGCAGCGACCCTACACATGGACCTCGGCAGATGCTGCGGGGCTGCCAATCTTTCCGGGTTTGGCCCGCTACGACGAAGTGGCGAGAGGCCAAATTAGTCACGCACTGCGCTTCACGCTGCAAAACAGCCAAACCGCTTTTACCCCTCCAGCGTCACATTGGGCGGGCAACTCTCCCGACCCCTACGCGGCACCGATGGGTATGCGTATGAGACTTAAGTCTTCCTACGACATCACCTCATTTCCGCCGCAATCCCAGGTGATCCTTGCGGCCCTAAAGAAATTTGGCATGATCATGGCCGACAACGGCAGCTCGATGTACCTCAGCGGCGATCCTGACAATCGTTGGAATAATGACGACCTGGGCGCACTGAAACAGGTTCCAGCATCGGCCTTTGAGGTGGTGCTGATCAACCCTCTCTACACTCCCAACAATGTGCCCACCGGGCCATCGCCGGTTATCAACAATTTCACAGCGAATCCGTCGACAATTTCTGCAGGCCAGCCGACAACTTTGACCTGGAATGTCACGGGAGCTTCCTACTTCGTGATTTCGCCGCAGGTTGGCGCCTTACGAGGCAATTCGATCATTGTTTCTCCGACCGTGACAACCACCTACACTCTGTATGGAACCAATCAATACGGGAGGTCAACCTCCAGGGTTAAGGTAACGGTAGAGTGACTCAACTCGTTCGTTGGCGTCGCTTCGCAGCCGACTCGAGGGGCTTTTCGGATTGCGCCCGGATCACGCGCAAAACGCAGCCAGGAAGCTGAAGGCGCGATCGGGCCCTCGTCAGCCGGCCGCGTCGTAAATTGCTCTACCGCCTTCGTCCTGCCCTTAGACGCTATACATCCTTTGAGCCTGAATAATGAAGTTGCAAACGAAGAGCAGCGCACGGCCACGCCTTTGATGCTTGTGCCCCAAGTCGTCGATTCGGATGCCGTCAACCTCTGAGCTCGCAGCTAGCTGAACGCGATCGGTGGTGTTGCGACGTTGCGGTAAATTCTTTGTTTAGACTTGGAGCACATCCCCGTCACGGGCAACCATCTCATACAAAACAGGATTAACGAAGAATCCGATGAAGAGGCGAGAGACGAGTCCGGCCACGATGACAATGGCGAACGGCCTTTGAGTGTCTGATCCGATGCCGGTGGAGAGCGCGGCCGGCAATAATCCCAGGCAAGCAACGAGTGCCGTCATCATGATCGGGCGCAGGCGCAGAAGCGAAGCCTCGCGAGTCGCTGCCCGAATTCCCATTCCCTCCTGCCGCAGCTTGTTAATGTAGGAAACGAGGATGACGGCGGTCTCCACCGAGACACCTAGCAGCGCCAGAAGGCCAAGCACCGAGGAAACGCTGAAGGGAGTGTGCGTGAGTTTGAGCGCGACCAGCGCGCCGACCGGTTCCGTCATGATCACGCCTAAGGCGATGGTAACCGGGAATTTGAAATTCCCGTAGAGAGCAAACAGAATCATGAAGATCAGAATCACGGCAAGCGGGCCGATAAAGTACATCTGCGATTTGGCTTCCAGGAACTGGCTGTATTCGCCGCCCCACTCCATCCGGTAGCCCTGCGGCAAGGTCATGACTTTCTTGACGGCAGCCTGGCCATCTCGAACGGCGCGCTCGAGATCGCGGCCCTCGACGCTGTATTGCACGCCGATATAGCGGGAATTATTCTCCCGATAGATGAAAGACGCACCATTTCCCTGGGTGATGTTGGCAAGCTGGCTGAGAGGAATCTGCTGGCCATCTGGAGTTCCGACCAGGAGGTTGCCGATTTCATGCGCGCTGCTGCGGAACTGGGGCTGCATGCGAACGACCAGGTCGAAGAGCTTTTCTCCTTGAATGACCTGCGTGACCGCCTGGCCACCGACAGCGGCGGAAATCACCGCCTCCACGTCTGCAACGTTGATACCGTAACGAGCGATCTTGTCTCGATCGACATCAACCAGCAGGCTGGGCTGGCCGAGTTCCCGCACCACCGTGAGTTCGGTAAACCCGGGCACATTGGACAGTGTGTTCTTGACCTGTATGGCTTTGTCCTGCAGGACGCTCAAATCATCTCCATAGATTTTGACCGCCAGGGAACTCTTCAAGCCGGTGAGGGCTTCATCCACGGCATCTTCAGCCGGCTGGGTGTAGTTGAAAATGATTCCAGGGAAGGCTATGAGCTTCTTGTTGATCGCTTCAATGAGCTCTTTCTTTTCGCTGATCTGCCCGCTCCAGGATTTGTCTTTGTAAGGCTTCAGGCCAACATAAAATTCGCAGTTGAAAAAGCCGGTGGGATCGGTACCGTCGTCGGGACGTCCTAACTCTGAACCGACGACTGTGACCTGCGGGTAGGACATGAGAATGTTGCGGATCTGGGGAGCAATGCTGCTGGCCTCTTCGAAAGAGATGGTGTAGGGCATGGTGGCGCGGACCCAGAGCGCGCCTTCATCGAGGTGCGGCATGAATTCCCCGCCGATGAAGGGGACGAGCAGCAACGTGAGCCCAAAAATCAGGGCCGCTATTCCCATGGTGGTTTTGGGGCGGTCGAGGACCCAGTCCAACTGGACCGCGTACTTCTGCTTCATCCACTCGAATGCGCGATTCTGCCTCTCGCGAACGCCCCTCTTGAACCAGTAGGAGGCGAGAACAGGGATCAGGGTAAGCGTCAGGATGAGTGCACCGACCAGGGCAAAAGACATCGTCTCGGCCATGGGATGAAAGAGCTTTCCGGAGGGCCCGCTGAGTGCGTAAATCGGCAGATAACCGGCGAGGATAACGGCCACCGAATAGAAAATCGGACGATCAACATCTTTTGCGGCGGCGAGGATCACCTCGTTCAGGTTGTATTGTTGCCCCTCGCGTAGCGCCAATTCGCGATAAATGTTTTCAATCATCACCACGGTGCCGTCGATGACGATCCCGAAATCGATAGCGCCGATGGAAAGCAGATTGGCGGCGACGTCATGCGCGTGCAGAACGATGAAGGCAAACAAGAGCGATAGTGGAATGGTGAGGGCAACAATGACCGCGGCGCGGAAGCTGACCAGAAAGAAGATCAGCACAATCAGCACCAGAACCATGCCGCGAAGCAAGTTGGCTTCCACCGTGTCGGTAGTCAGATCCACTAACTCGCTGCGGTCGTAATAAGGATGAATCTTGACGTCAGGCGGCAGGATCTGGCGGTTCAGTTCTTCAGTTTTTGCCTCGACTCCTTTCAGGACGTTCTGCGTTTGCTCACCACGCAGCATGAGAATCACGCCCTCTACCGCGTCGTCATTTTTCTGGAACCCGAATTCGCCGAGCCGCGGCGCGTGCCCGATCGTCACCTCGCCGATATCCCGCACTCGTACCGGCACGCCCTTGTTTGCGCCGACCACGATGTTGCCAATGTCGTCGGTGTTGCGTACCAGACCAATTCCGCGAACGTAATAGAACTGGCCGCCTTGAGAATAAAAGCCGCCACCGGCATTCGAGTTGTTGGCGGCCAGGGCGGTGGTGACTTGCGGAATCGTAAGGTGATATCCGTAGATGCGCGCCGGATCGAGCAGGACCTGGTATTGCATCACCGTGCCGCCGAAACCGGAATCGTCTGCCACGCCGTGGACCGACCGGTAGGCTCTCTCGATTACCAGTCTTCGATGGTTTTCAGTTCCTGCGGACTACGGTCGGGACTTTCGAGCACATAGCGATAGACCAGGCCGCTCGGGCTAAACAGGGGCGAGAGGGTTGGAGTGACTCCGGTCGGCAGTGTGGCTTGGGCGAGCCTTTCAAATACGATCTGCCGCGCAAAATAGCTGTCGGTGCTTTCCTCAAAGGTGAGGATTACGTCTGAGAGACCATAGAGCGAAATCGAGCGCATCACCACCATGTGGGGGACGCCGTTCATCTGGAGTTCAAGCGGCAGCGTAACCAACCGTTCGACTTCTTCGGATGCGTGGTCCGGCCACTGAGTAATGATCTGTACCTGGGGAGGCGACAGGTCGGGATAAGCATCCACCGGCATGCGCTGAAACGAAAGGATTCCGCCGACCGTGATGAATGCGGTCAGCATCAGCACCAGGAACCTCTGCCGCAGTGCCGCTTGGACGATTCGGTGAATCATTCAGATGTCGTGGATTCTGTCGTTGCCAGTGTTCCCCTAAAACGTCTGTCCAACCCAAAAAACTTAGCGCTGCAGCGAATTCGCAAACTGCAGGAACAGGCTGCCATTTCCGATCACCTGATCACCCGCTTTCACCCCGCTGTTGATCTGCGTCTGGCCGTTCAGACTCTCACCGAGCGTCACCGAACGGCGGCCAAACTGGTTTGCAGATGTCGCCGCGTACACGAAGGGCTGGTTCTCTGAGTCGCGCAGGATGGCGGCATCCGGGAGCGCTATGGCGTTGGAAATCGTACCCGCGTTGACAGTCGCCACCACGTACATGTCTTTCTTCAACTTCTCGCCGGGATTATTGGTGTCGATGCGGGCTTGCAACGTCCGAGTAGCCGGATCCAGTGAGGCTGCGACGTACGAAATGCGGCCGTGGAAAACTTCAGCATAGGTATCCGTCTGAATTGTCACCGAATCGCCGACGCGTACGTACGGCAAATCCTTCTGATAGACATTGACGAGCACCCAGACGGTGCTGACATCGGAAATCATGAAACACTGCGTCGTGCCTGGCTGAATGAGTTGTCCAGCGGACACATCCTGCTCGACAACCAGGCCGGCAATCGGCGCTTTTACCGGAACTTCAAAAGATGGCGGTGCTTTTACCAGTGCGTCGGGATCGGTGATACCCATCACTTTCAATGCAGCTTGTGAGGAGACCAGATCGCCTCCGGCCTGTATTTCAGCCGACTGGGCCTGCTCCAAAACCTGTTCGGCAATCGCATGATGCTGGTACAAATCCTGCGCTCGGGCGCTGGCCTTTTGCGCCAAGGCGTAGGCATCTTTGGCCTTGAGGTAGTTGGTGCGGAGTTGCGAGTAATCTGGACTTGCCACGTACAACATCGGCTGACCTTGCGTCACCTTCTCGCCGGGAACCACCACCACTCGGCTGACTGGTCCACTTACCTGCGTGATGACCGGGGTTGTGTGAAAACTGTTGTAAGCGACCGCTCCAGTCAACCGCAGAGACCGAGTCAAGGTTGTGGGCTGAACGGTCAGGACCTGCACGTGCGACATCTGTTCCTGCGGAATAGTAAACAGTTCAGGGCTGTTGGAATTTGAATTCGCGGCGACGCGCGAACCGGTGTCACTGCAACCGGCGAGGGCCCAAAGGATCGCCGATCCGGCAGTGACCATTGCCCAGCGTCCACAAAAATGTTTGCGCCCGATCATGGAAGGTTTCTCGTCCCCACCGCTTCTTTCAGCTGCTCGACTGCTGTCATATATGATGCGAGGGCCTGGCGGTAAGCAAGCTGGACCGACCGGTAACTGCGTTCGGCATCGAGGTAATCCAACAGGCTCGCGGCGCCGCGTTTGTAGGCATACTCGCTGATATCGCGCGAATCCTGCGCCTGCTTAAGATACCCGGAAGTGTAGAGTTGCACCACCTCATCGTTGCTCTTGACCGCCTCGTAGGCATTGGAAACATCGGAGAGAACCGTATCGCTGGCAGCTTGCTGCTGCTCCCGGGCCTGGGTGAGCGCATAGCCGGTACGCGCGATCTCCCCTTGATTTCGATTGAATATGGGCAGTTCGAAGTTCGCGAAGATGGAAGCGGTATTCTCCCCGGAAACGTGGGTAAAGTCATAGGTACCATTTACATCGACCTTGGCGTTGGCTTTGGCCAGCAGGATCTGGCTTTGGGCGGCCGTGACTCCCAGTTCCGCCGCGCGGTAGTCGGGACGTTCGCGCAGTCCCTGTAACTGCAAATCCTCCATTTTCGCCTGAATCGGCTGGTAGGCGAGATCGCCGATCACGTCGAAGTCGGCGGGCACTGCGTTGTATCCCAGGAACTCACGCAGGGACACAAGCGCCTGCACCTTCGCCAAGCGGGCGGAAGAAACGTCAGTCTGAAACTGCAGAAGCTGCAGTTTGATCTTCAGGTAATCGCCCTCTCCGATGTAGCCCGCCTTGAGTTGTGCCTCGCTGATATCGACCGTTTGCTGAAAATCTTTCAGATCCTCGAGAGCAAACTCAAGGGTCGATTCGGCCAGCAAAACGCTCACGAATTGCTGTCCAACATTGAATGCGAGGGTTCGCTCTGCGTCGGTGACCTGGACACGGGTGACAGCCGTCTGGTCGCGGGCCGCTTGCAGCCGCCGTTGACGCTTGTGACCGCGTTCGAAGAGATACGAGATTCCAATATCGAACTGCTGCGTGACGTTCAGATTGTCGCTGGAAAAATACTGAGGACTGAAGAATGGGATGAACTGCGTATCCACCCCGAGAGTTGGATTGGGACGCAGGTTCGCGGTGATCTCCTGAGCCTGATTCTGAAGGATCAGGGTTCGGTTGGCTATGAGGGCATGGTTGTGCGCCAGAGCCAGATCGATGGCCTGATCAAGGCTGATCAGCGTCTTAGCTTGCCCATTGCCGCGCCCCGCTAGAAGCAGGAAAAATATCGCAGCCGAGGCGAACACCCGAAAGTACCCGGAGCGCATAAGGGTTGAAATGAAAGTGTACTGACTGTGGCGCAACCGAACCCTCATGAGGCTCGGACCTAACGAGAACCGCCAAGCTCCGTCGTCCGCATCATCCTCCTAGCTGAGAGTCGGACTCAATAATCAATGGATGTATTCTAACCCACTGCATTCACGATTCCGGCCACACTTGCGATTCTCTATCAAAGACGTCTTCAATTGCACAATCGACTGGATTGTTGCTACGCGTAAGAACGGCCCTGCGTCAGCGTACGTAGCCAAACTAAGCGGTTTTTTGCAAAGAAAACGTTGTCCGGAAGCGACTTGGTGTGCATGTCATATCATGTTGGGGCAAAGGAGCAGTATCAACCCAATCTATGTTCACGCGAATCAAAGTTTGTCTCCTCTTGGTCCTGATCTCGGCTCCAGGCTTGTCCGGCGCCGATTTTGCCATGAAGGTGACCGACAAGAATTACCTCGATACTCAAGGTTTCAGCGTTTTTCTATACGACAGCACGTACCATCCCGTTTTTGTGGACCAGAAGAACACAGCTATGGAGATGATTCTTCACGGCCAGCGTATCGCCACCAACGGCGACGTGCACCTGATGCCAACGCCGGAGCAGTGGGATCTGGTCGCAACCCTCAAGGATCGCCATGCCGACAAGGCGAACAACCGGTTGACGGCCGATCTGGCTTTCCCGACGTTCGACCTGAGTTACACACTGGAGGTGGCGGCGGAGCCAGGCGGCGTGAAGGTCAGCATCAATCTCGACAAGCCGCTACCACAGAATCTCGCGGGGCGGGCGGGCTTCAACCTGGAGTTCCTACCCTCGATCTACATGGGTAAGGCTTATCTCGTGGACGGAACTAAAGCCGGGATTTTCCCACGTACGCCGAACGATCCGATGACAAAGGTTTTGCCCCTGCCGGATGAACCGAAAAAGGCATACTACTTGGAGGACTGGGACAAGGCCAAGGGATACACTCAGCCGCTGCCGTTCGCCGAGGGCAAGAGCATCACTCTGGGGGTCGCCGACGCTTTGGCCCGGGTGAATGTCGTCTCGGATACGGCGAACCTCATGCTGTTCGATGGACGCGACCGCGCGCAGAACGGCTGGTTCGTGTTGCGTTCGCTAATCCCCTCCGGCAAGACCACCGGCGCTATCGTTTGGCACATCAGGCCGGACGTGATCCCGAACTGGACGCGGCCGCCGATGATCGCGCACAGTCAGGTCGGTTATGCGCCGGGCTTCTCAAAGGTCGCGGTGCTTGAACTCGACCCGAAGTACAACGCCCCGAAGACGGCTAGAGTGCTCCGCCTCGTGGAAGATGGATCTTACAAGCAGGTGTTCGAGGGCCCGATCACGCCTTCAACACCGTGGCTGCGCTACGTCTATTCGAAATTCGACTTCACTCCGGTGAAGGATCCCGGTCTTTATGTAATCGAATACGCAGACCAGCGCACGGCGCCCTTCCCCATCTCGGGCGACGCTTACACCAACATCTGGCAGGACAGCCTGGATCATCACCTTGCGGAGCAGATGGATCACGTTTCCGTTCGCGAAGGCTACCGTATGTGGCATGGCGCTTCACACCTGGATGATGGCCGGATGGCACCCGTAATTGGGGAGCAATTCGACGGCTGGAACCAGGCCACAGCAACCGACGGGAAGTACAAAGGCGGCGATCACATCCCTGGAATGAACGTGGGCGGCTGGTACGATGCCGGCGACTTCGATCTCGAAGAGCCTGCGCAGCTGAGCGTAATTCAAAGCCTTGCTCTGGCGTATCGCGAATTCAATCTCAAGTACGACGAACTCACGGTCGATGAGGCGGCTCGCCAGGTTGAGATGCACCGTCCGGATGGCGTGCCGGATACCGTGCAGCAAGTCAAGCACGGCGCACTGCTAATCCTGGCGCAGTTCCACAACATCGGCCACGCCATTCGCGGCACTCACGAGCCAGATCTACGCCAGTACACGCAAGTGGGTGACGGAGCCTCAAAAACGGACGGCCGCATTTACGACCCGAAGCTCGGCCCGAACGAAGAAAAGGGCGACTATTCCGGCAAGCCGGACGATCGCTGGATATTCACAACGAACAACCCCTTCTTCCAGTGGAATGCAATAGCGGCGCTCGCTGCTGCAGCCGATGCGCTGAAAGGATGGGATGACGCATTAGCGAAAGACTGCCTAGAGACCGCGATCAAGGCATGGAAAGACACGAAGGCTAATCCGACGCTGTATCCGACGGACCTCAGCTCCGGCGGAGAGGCTCCGGCAGGTCCGCCCGCAGGTGGAGTGCTGGCGGCCTCTCAGGGCGTGGTCTCTGGCGCTCAAGGCGCTCGTAAGCCAGCACAAACAAACTCCGGTGCGACTAGCGCACCAGCAGCTCCGCCGGGCGGCTTCGGCCGTGGAAGATTTGGCGTTGGAATGGACTGGCCCGCCGCCTTGGAACTGACCATCGCGACGAATGGTGCCGAGCCATACAAGTCCCGTCTGAAGGAATTGTTCCCTAAGATGATCACCGAGCAGCAGATGGATTTTCGCGGTTGGACAGCAGTCCGGGCATTGCCTTATCTGGATGCGAGCGCGAAAGATCAAGTGCGCGAAGCAGTGAAGACATACATGGCGGGTTTGGACAAGCGGCTGGACGAGACCCCATTCGGCGTGCCCCCAAGCCTCGGCACATGGGGCGGCTCAGGCGCCGTCGTGGACATGGCCATCCGAATGTATTTCCTGCACAAAACTTTTCCAGATCTCGTTGGCCCCGAATACACACTTCGCGCCGTCAACTACATTCTCGGCACGCACCCGGTATCGAGCACTTCGTATGTGGCTGGAGTCGGTACCGTTTCGAAGACGAAGACGTACAGCAACAATCGCGCCGACAATGCTTACATCCCGGGCGCGGTGATTCCCGGGTACATCATCATCAAGCCAGATTTTCCGGAGTGCATCGACGACTTCGGATTCCTGTGGTTTGAAGATGAAGCTGTCGTGGCCGGGTCGGCAAGCTGGGTCGTGGCCGGCAACGCGGCGAACGCGATCATTATGGAATCGAAGTGACCAAGTGCTAAGAGCGCCAGGCGGCCTAGAGGAGGGTTGGTGGCTATCTTCTCAAAGCGAAACCTATGGAAACTCGAATGGGCAGACATTGTACTCGCTCATGCTGTGCGAGATTGTAGAAGCGATGATACCCTCGTATTGTTTTCTTACCGCTGAAAAGGAGATTCGAGATTGCAATTCAAGGGTGCGCGTCAGCCAGTCGGTTGGGGAACTGCATGGCTTACGCTTCCAGCTTGGTTGATTCTTGCTATCGAACTAGTCGGCGAATGGCGATTCGAAAAGGGCGAAGGTAGCACACAGTATGCGCTCAATCTCGGCGCTCGGTACAACTCGCTTGCGGTGATTGCCTTCGCACTTCTCGCAATGGCTCCGTTTTTGATCGCGTTCGGCTGGAGCACGTTCTTCGGTAAGAACGCGATTCACAACAGAACGTTCAAGCCTCTGATTATCTTCTTCGCCATGTCTTTCCTCGTAAGTCTACTCAGTTGCCTCTGGACATGTAGTGGTCACCCGACATGGATAAGTGGCTACACGCAACGTTGAATGCAAGAGGTCACCCACCACTGATTCCGCAATTTAACCGCGTTTCCGATCAACAACTCAACCCGCCAGAGTGGCCGTTGTCGTGACCCACTCAGTGACCAGGCGATGTTCGCCCACGCATCGGGCGCAGAAAACTTTCATGAATCGAAGGACGAAGCAAGCAAAGGTCGCGGGAAAAGTGCCCCGACCCTCGCGCCCGGGCTGGATCAGAAGAGTCTGGGCGCGAAATCCTTCAGATCGCGGCGCCAAGTTTGCCACTCGTGGTCAGTGCCGGGTGATTCGTAGAAGACATGTTGTATGTTCGCTTCCTGAAGCGACGTATGCAGTCTCTGGAGCCCCCCGCGCATTCTCTCCGGCTCATTCGTCCCCACGCCAATCCAAAGCAAGTGCACTTTCTTGGCGAATGCTGCCGGATCACCGAACGCTCCGTTGTAGTCGGTCTTGGGATCCAGCTTGCGATTCCCGAGAACGAGCATCCCGCCCGCTCCACTGAAGCCGCCGATGTAAGAGAAGAGATCGAGATGATCCAGAGTAATCTGGAAGGTCTGCATGCCACCCATCGATAGGCCTGCCATCGCGCGGTGGTCACGGTCGGATAACGTGCGGAAGGTGGAATCAATGAATGGGATCAGAGCCTGTGTTACATCATCTTCGAATGCCGCCGCCATATCCTGCATTGCCTTCAACATTTCAGGTGACCCAAACCCTTTTGCGAACAGATCGACAGGCGCCTCGCCGGCGCGGTGCGCATAGCCATAGGCCATCACCACGATCATCGGCTTGCAATTCTTCGCTGCGATCAAGTTGTCCAGGATGAAATTCGCGTTGCCCTGGCGGATCCAGCCGGTCTCGTCCTCACCGGCGCCATGTTGCAGGTAGAGGACCGGATAGCGTGTCTTGGTCTGCGCGTCGTAGTTCGGAGGCAGATAGACCAATGCGTGCCGCCACGTCCCCCTCACCTTCGAGTTGTACCAGACCTCGCGCACTGCGCCGTGCGGCACATCTTGCACCGAATAATAGGTAGAGCCTGGCTCCGGAACTTCCACGCCACTCGCCGGCTTGCCTCCACCGAAGTAGGCGTGAGTGTTGGGATCGCTGACCTCGGCGCCGTCGATGACTAGCGTGTAATAGTGAAAACCAGGAACCAGCGGCGCAGTGGTAACCGTCCAGAATCCGTCCTGCTGTTTCTCCATGTCCAGTTTCGGACCGCTCCAGAAGTTCAGTCGGACTTTCGTAGCATCAGGAGCCTTCACGCGAATCTGTACTCTGCCGGCGCTGTCCACCCGTGGATACTCCGCTGCCCAGACATTCGTCGTAGAGGGTTGAAAATTGCCTGATTCCTGTGCCCAACAAAAACTCAAAGACAAGAAGACCAGTATTGCGAATGGCCGCATGTTGCTCTCCTTCGTTGCCATCGAAATGTGAACCATAGCACCGTCGAGCGATAGCTTTTCGTTAGCTTCGGCGTTGCGCTCGCAGGTCCGGTTTGGATCACTGCTCAACTGAGACGACGGTTACAGACTTAGGCTCCAGTTTCAAAGTCAGCTTGCCACCCTGAACCTTCGCTGAGATCGGCTTCGGTATAACTGTGTTAGCTGCGTCGAAAGTATTGACACTGTCCACCTTCGGCGCGGTCAGAGTTTCTCCGCTCGCTGACTTGGCTGCGATACCAGCCAGACCCGCTTCGACTTCGACCGGTTCGTTGGGGTCGAGATTGGTGATCTCCAGCCACAACTTGCCGTTCGCGTCTTTGGCTGCGATCGCGTCCAGGCGCGGCAAAGCCACAGCCCCATGTGTGTACCAACCGGCGTCAAAAGTCACCGGTACGAACGTGGCGTCCTGAAACGGCACATACATTTTGAAGACGTAATAGGTTGGAGTCAGGACCATTTTTTCTTTGTCTGTGATGATCATCGCCTGCAGCACATTGATCATCTGTGCGATATTAGCGCCGCGTACCCGGTCGGCATGACGAGCGAAGATATTGAGGTTCAGAGCCGCGAGAATGGCGTCACGCAGGCTATTCTGTTGGACCAGGAACCCCGGATTGCTGCCCTGCAACGGCGCGTACCAGCCTCCCCATTCGTCAACCATGAGCGCTACCTTTTTGTCAGGGTCATACTTGTCCATGATTGCCGAGTGCTTGCTGATAAGACCATCCATTTCCAAGGTGGATTTGAGGATTTGGCTGTACTCAGTCTCACCAAACCCCACCGATGTATAAGAAGGCGGCCAGTGCACCACCGTGTAGTTATGCATGGAGAGTCCGTTGATGTCCCAGCTCCACGTGTGTTGCTGATAGGCCTTCATGACGGTTTCCGTCCAATCGGTCCATCGCGGGCCATCGCCGCCCGGACCCACGGCGATCTTCAGCATCTGCTGTTTGTCCTGTTGCGCCGGATTGAAGTTCCTTACGAAGCGGCTGTAGATCTTCATCTGGCTAACGTAATAGTCGGCAGTCATGTTGCCGCCGCAGTCCCAGCTTTCGTTACCGATGCCGAGTAACGCGACTTTGTA
>Ga0070735_10003424_pt1 | contig 13906 bp, 18 predicted proteins | sample Coa_R1_FD_66443 | JGI IMG/M metagenome (GOLD analysis project Ga0070735, IMG submission 66443) | Surface soil microbial communities from Centralia Pennsylvania, which are recovering from an underground coalmine fire - Coalmine... | ecosystem: Environmental > Terrestrial > Soil > Unclassified ...
AGGATATCGCCTGCTAGGCCGAACGCCGGCCACGCTCTTCGCCGGCAGAAAGGCTGGCTAACCTATGCTGCGGGGCTCGCTTGGAGCGCAAAAGTGTCAACACCTCGTCCACACTGGACATCCTAGGGACCGGCGAGTTCCCCGCGGGACGCCTGTGATCCCGGACCCCGGGCGCCGGCGGTTCGCCCCGCAAACCGCGCCGGGTCGAACGGCGCGAGCAGAGCCGGCCGTTCGCCCGCAAGCAGGCGCCCGACGCCGCGGGCGGTGGCCGGTGCCAAACTGACCCCAAGCATGGCATGTCCGGTCGCGACGTAGAGATTGTCAAAACCAGGAACCTGCCCGATCACGGGAAGCCCGTCCGGCGTCACGGCGCGCATGCCGACCCACTCCTGCCCCGCGTCTCGCGACCGCCAACCGGGGAGAAAGCGCGCCACGGCACGGTCCATCGCCGCGACGCGACGGCGGTCCAGCCGAACGTTCAAACCCGAGAACTCCATGGTCCCCGCCATGCGGATGGCCCCGCGAAACGGCGAGCAGGCGACCTTGGCTTCGGCGAGGTAGAGCGGCCGATGCACGCGAAATGGTGGCGGCGTCACCGTCACGCTATAGCCTTTGCCCGCTTGGACAGGCAGGCGATATCCGACCTGCCGGAGCAGCGGACCCGACCACGCACCCGCGGCGATCACGCACTGGTCGAACGCGACGCGCCCTGCGCACGTCCGACAGGCCATCACCCGACCGCCGGCCACGTCAAAACCCTGGACATCGACGTCGGTCCTGACGGGGACCCCAAGGATCCGCAGGCGTTCGGCCAGCGCCGCGGTGAGGCTCTCCGGGCGGACGTGCCAATCGCCTTTGGCAAGAATTCCGCCCACCACCCCCCGCCCGACGGCTGGCTCCAGCGCCTGCACCGCCCGCGCGTCCAGCTCCTCGGCAACTTCGTATCCGCGCGCAGCGAGGCGCGCAAGGTCCCGTCGGATGTGGTGTTGTTCCGACCGGCCGAGGAACAAGAAGAGCAGGCCGGTGCGATGCAGCTCGAACTCGAGTCCTTGTTGTGCCGCAACGTCGTACAGGGACCGCGACTCTTCGTGGAACCGCACGATCGCCTCGAATCCGCGGGCGTAGTCGGTCGCGTTGCATCGGCCCCAAAACCTCCACACCCACTGCAGCAGTTCCGGATCCGCCCGCGGCGCGACGTAGACCGGACCGGCCCGCATCACGGCCCAGCGCAGCAAGCGGCCCCGAAGCCCCGGGGCGGGCAAAGGTCCCGACAGCGACGGGACGATCCACCCGGCGTTGCCGGCGGAACAGCCGGCGCCCGGCCGTCCCTTGTCCAGCACGACGACGTCGGCGCCACGGCCGCGAAGCTCAAGGGCGCACCAGAGCCCAATGACCCCCGCCCCGACTACGACAACGCGACTCACCCGCAAACCTGGCGGAACACCCGAAGGAAGTTTCCGCCCAAGATCTTGTGGACGTCCTCGATGCTGAATCCGCGACGGAGCAGTCCATCCGTCAGGCGGGGAAAACCCGAGGGGCGTTCGAGCCCTTCTGGGTAGTACCAGGGCGGCGGCGGGTACGCCTCGGAGGTCCACACGCCGGTCGCTAACAACCGCTGGTACTGCGCGGCCGCCTCGGACGCGGGGATCACACCCGCCATCCCTTCGTAGTAGTCCAGGCCCAACCCGATCGCCTCGGTTCCCACCAGTGCGGCGATGTGCTCGATGTGGGCGATGAAGTGGTCAAGCGTTGGTCTCGGCACCGACGCCACAAACGCGGGGAACCCGACCATGCCGATCATCCCGCCGCGCGCGGCAACCGCGCGAATTTGATCGTCCCGCAGATTGCGGGGCGAATCACAGACCGCCCGGCAGTTGGCGTGACTGAAGATCGGCGGTGCACTCGACGTCTCCATCGCTTCCATCGTCGTGCGGTAGCCTGTATGGGCGAGATCGACGATGAGTCCCAGGCGATTCATCTCCTGAATCACGCGCACGCCGAACCGCGAGAGCCCCGCGTCGGTCCGCTCCTCGCATCCGTCTCCAACGCGATTCTTGCGATTGTACGTCAGCTGCACCACCCGCACCCCGAGCCGCGCGTAGGCGGTGAGCAGGTCGAGATCGTCCGCCAGCGGCTCGGTGCCTTGGAAGTGGAAAATGATGCCGAGCCGGCCCTGCGCCTTCGCGGCGTTCACGTCGGCGGCACGGGTTACGTGCAAGAGCTTGTCGGGGTGGGCAGCGATCCGCGTGAGCCAGCGCGCAATACTGCGCATCGCGCCGTCGACTCCGGTCGATGCCTCGAGCGAGGGAGCGATCGCCGTCGCCCCTCCCCGGATCCATTCGTCGAGGAACTCCTCGCGATTCGCAAGGGGACACGTGCCGTCGATGACGATCGCTTCGCCGTGCACGCGCCCAGCATCGGTCGTCCCCATTCACCCCTCCACGTCCGCAACGCGGGCGTCGGATACGCAGTGCCACACGAGTGTGCGGCGCGCGCAACCGGCACGCGCCCGCCCCGATCTGCCCGGGGCGGCCACGCCGCCCTCGTCGGGTTCTACGCAAATTCCTGTCGGCCGTGACAGGTCCCTTTGGCGCCGCGCACAACCTGGGGCGCAAATGTTGTCGAATCAGCTAACGCGGAAGCACGGGCGATGGCCCCAACGGTGTCAAATGCCGCAGCTTCAGCTCTACATGGATGATCAACCGTTTGCTCGCGTCTGCGAGGTCCAGATCCCCGACCTGGCGCATCTGACGGAGACGGTAACGAATCGTATTCGGGTGCACCGCGAGTTTTGTCGCGACCGCGGTCACGTCCCCAAATGCGTCCAGATAGGCCTCCAGGGTCGCGACCAGCTCCGTGCCTCGCACTCGGTCATGCGACTCGAAGCGCTCGAGGTGCGGGTCGCGATAGCCTTCAGCGAGGTTGTGATCTCGGACCGTGCGTAACAGGCGGTAAATGCCGAGGTCGTCGTAGTTGACCGGCAACCGCCGCCCCAAGAATCCGCCGCAGATCCTCGCCGCTTCCGTAGCCTGCCGATACGCTTGCGGGAGGTGATCGAGCTCGTGCAGCACCCGACTCGCCCCAATCGAGAACGACAGTCTCGGAAACCGCTGAGGCAGGTGAGCGTGCAGCGCATCCGCGAGCGCGCGTACTCGGTCAGGCAACGCGGGTGTCTCGGGCGCCCCCGGCCGATCGCCGAACAAGACGACGGCGCTATCGCTCCGCAGCAGAGCCAGCGACCGCTCGCCGAATCGCCTCGCGATGGCGCGGATGGCGGCAAGCAGTTCGGCCTTGAGCGCCTGCACCCATGCTTCATCCTGGCCGTCGATGTGCGTCTCGAACTCGTCGATGTCAACGACCAGCACGGCGAACGGTTTCAACAGTTCGATCTGGAGGGCGTCCGCGCGGCGTCGGGCCGCGGTCTCGCTGACCACCTGGCCGTCGAGCAGGTCGACGAGGAATTCCCCGACGAGACGGGTGTGCGCCGTCTGCTCCGCCTCCTGACGGAGCAGCAACACAGCGGCGGTGGTCGCGGCCTGGGACAAAATACGGACCGCGTCCGGCGCCGGCGGCCGCCGCTGCTCCATGATCCAAATCTGCCCCAGGATCCGGTCGCCAGCCCGGATCGCGATCGCCGTGCGCGGGGCGAGCCCCAATCGGGGACAGGCTGGTACGCGGACGGGCAGGACGCTCCGATAGATTCGATTCATGGCCCCGCTCCGCTGGAGCCACTGCGCGATCTCAAGCGGCACCGCCTTGTTGAAGATGGTGTCGCGTCGCGCCCGGTCCACGGGTCCTGCCTGACGACTATATGCCACGAGCCGAAAGTTGGGGTCCTCTACGGTGACCGGGCTGCCCAGCAGTTCGGCGACGGCCTCGACGAGTTCGGCAATGGTGCTCGGAGCGCTAAGCAGCACCTGCCGATCTGGCACACGCCGTTTGCGCTTCGCCGGAGTGTGCCGCGCGCGCCTCGCTGCTGTCACCACGGACCCGTCATCAATTCGACTCACCATCCGGCCTCGTCCGCGCGGCGGGCATGCCCGGCCGCTCGCCAGGTCGCCCGCACCGGCTCACCACCGGCCGGACGCGGTCGCCCCGGGCATCGCCGTCCACTGAACGCCCCGCGCGATTGTCGGCTGGCGCCAGCACGGAACGTGACGTCGGCTCCCACACCACCCATCTCCAGCCTCACCTCCCTCGGCCCGACGCGCTGTCACTCCTCAATTGACCTCCGAGACCGAGATCCCTCCCTGCGTGTGTCCTCCCGATGCGCGGAGGTCGGCAGCGGTTCACCGCCCTCACCGGCGGTTCCTAGTTCTTGAAACATGAAGAGACCCGCGTCGATCAAGACGCGGCCTTGTTCCGTCGCTGAGGTTACGCAGAATGTTCTGTCAACTTTCATGGAGCCGAATCGGACCATCGCCCGATACCGGCACTGCCTCGACGCATCTAGGATGAACGCAAGCAGTCCGGGAGGAAGGGAGCACGGTCATGACTCGCAGGCACGCTGAGTATCGCATGGGGTGCTATCGAGTCGTCGAGCAGATCGACGACGAGCCGTGTGCGGACGGCACCACAGGGTTTCGGTGGCGTGCGACGGCCTTCGACGAAGCAGGCAGAATGCCGTGCGATGTGCAGTGGACGGCCCCGACCCCCGAGGAGGCCGAGCGGCAACTCGCGTTCGCGGTCAGCCGCATGAGGTTCACTTTGACGGAGCAGGGAGAACCACTCGTGTCGCTGTTGAAGTCCGCGTAAGGATCTGTTGAACCGCGAGGTGCCTTCGCATTTGTTGCTCACGTCGCGCAGGGAGAAGGGGGATCGAGGATGCGACAGGTTCTGGCGACGCTGGTCTTGGGGACGATACTGCCGCTCGGCACATCGATGGCGTGTGCTCATGGAGGCGTGCAGGCTTCGCCGATCGCGCACACGATCTCGACTCCGGCAGCGGATCTGCCCGACTACGACTACCCAAACGGCAACTGACGTCTTCGCGGAGTCACTGGCGACCCCCGGCGTGGTGCTTTGGGGGCCTGCCTATTGCGTGAGCCGGTTCCACGGCGCTCTCGTTGAACATGCTCAGCCTACTGTGTCTTCGCCGTGAGAACACAGCGGGCGCTGGTTGACACCCGGGGATTCGTCCCTGCATGCGTCAACGCTCGCAGGGCAGTTATCGGCGCTCGCGGCGCTCGTACGTCGCGCGGCATTCCCCCACCCCACCAGTCGTGTTGGTGTCGCCGTGCCCGACTGTCTGTCATCCCGATGCGCACGCGACGACCTGTGCTGGGTGCATCGTTCGCTGCTACGGATCCGGTTCTCCGACCGCGCGCATGCGGATCCCTCGGACTCCTCCGAGGGCGGATGCTAGGCCTCGCTCACGGCACGGTTTGCAGAAGTGGGGTCCACTTCTCTCCAGCTTCCGGGTGACACTTCAACCGACCCCGGATCGGTTGGGCAGTCGTTCCGTAGCCGTGTCAGCTCGTCAGACGAGTTGGCAACCGTGATAAGATCCCCGGTCTGACCCGGAATCTCTTGCCAGACCCGCAGCGTGCTATGTTCGGGGGGCATCGGCACACTCATCCCCGAAGAGTCAGATGGGCTCCTTCAACGAAGGTGCTCAGGCACAGATAATGGAAATTCCGGATATCGCCCGGTACGCGCATGCAAGGTCAACAGGGGGAGGTGCCAGATGACGCTTCAGCTTGGGGAGACAGCTCCGGACTTCGAGGCAGACACGACTGAAGGACACATCCGCTTTCATGAGTGGGTTGGCGACTCCTGGGCGATCCTGTTTTCACATCCCAAGGACTTCACGCCGGTCTGCACCACCGAGCTCGGGTACATGGCGAAGCTCAAGCCGGAGTTCGATCGGCGCAACACCAAGATCATCGGGCTCAGCGTCGATCCCGTCGACAGCCATGCGAAGTGGGCGAACGACATCAAAGAGACGCAGGGCGCCGCGCCGAACTATCCGATGATCGGCGACACGGATCTGAGGATCTCGAAGCTGTACGGCATGCTTCCCGCGAGTACGGCGGGGACCTCGGAGGGGCGCACGCCCGCGGACAATCAGACGGTCCGCAACGTGTTCGTCATCGGGCCGGACAAGAAGGTCAAGCTGATTATCGTCTATCCCATGAGCACCGGGCGTAACTTCGACGAGGTCTTGCGCGTGCTCGACTCGCTGCAGCTGACAGTGAAGCACAAGGTGTCGACGCCCGTGAACTGGAAGCGGGGCGAGGACGTGATCATCTTGCCCTCCGTCTCCGACGACGAGGCGCGTAAGGCGTACCCGCAGGGCTGGAAGACGCTGAAACCCTACCTCCGCATCGTGCCGCAGCCGAAAGCGTAGGGCGCACGACCCTGTCCGCTACGCGGGACCTCGTGGCCACGGAGGGGACGGTCTTGTGGCCGTGCTACTCGAATTCGCGGCGGGGAGCGCTAGGGTCCCGTCCCAAGCGTCCACCGACGATCTCGGATAAGGACAAAGCAGATTAAACAGTACGAATGCAGAGGTTCTTTGGCGCACGGGTAACGTCTCGCGATCGGTCCGCTGGCGAGCGCAGATCGTCTGGCATTGTGCCACGAGCCCGCACCGTCTGTGATGACCCAATCGTGCATGGGGCGCCTACTCTATCGCGCGCTATGCCCAACGCTCGCTTGGGAGACCTGCCCGTCGGAAGTCCTCGTGGCACGCGTATGGAACTCGGTGCCACGGAGTTAGATAGTCAGGAAAGGAAAAGGCCTAAAGTTGGCTTTTTAGTCGGGCCGGGCGCATTTGAACCGCCGACCACCTAAACTCCATCCAGGGAGCCGCTTAGACGGGGCCCCTCTCCTGTCTCCGTGGCACGAGACCCAAGCATCGATACGTTCGTTGTGTTCGAGCGTGCTGATATGGCGATGAATGCGCAGGAGCACTTCTTGAAGCACGTCGTCGGCATCGGCTGGATTATGGATGCGGCGGCTGATGAAGCCGCGCAACCGTTCAATACGCTCGTCCCAGTGTATCCTGGTAGCCGCTTTCATCGCCAGTCACCGCCTCACCGGCAGCCGCAACTTCCCGAATTCGTCTGCCCGCAGCATGCCACCGTTTCCGAGGGATCACAGCAACTCATCCGCTCGGCGGGTGAGCAGCATGTTGCTCCCAGGGCCCTCTTCTTTGTGGCCTTCCCGGCGAAGAACCGAACCAAGTTCTCGGAGAGATCCTCGTCCACGCCTGCAACATGAGCTGTCGGTCGGGAGCCGCCATAGAGCTCGCCCAGGATGGCCTCCACGATCAGCCCGACGGGTGCCTCCGTGTACTCCTGCCCGCGGTAACCCCATACGCGACACCTTGTCTCGCCATCGCACCCGCAGAGATCACCGCGCTCGCCGCAGTTGCTCTCCCTGAGCTCACTCGCGATGTCGTGCCCGTTAACCCCGAATCGTTGGCGAGCTGACGAACTGCAAGACCTTCGCCTGCTGGGCCGACTCAACCAGCGTCTTGCGGACCTCTACTTGCGTCCCGGTCGCCTCAAGAGCAGGTCGAACCGCCTCTAAGGCTTCCCGCAAGCTCTCGTTACTCCCGAGGCAGCGAGAGCACGTGCCGAGGTCCAGGTAGAGAAAGTCGATCTCGACCCGCTGATCGTAGTGTCCCTGTGCCGAACTCGTCACCGTATCTGATGCCATAGTGGCCCTCCCACGCTCTATTCTGCAAGGCCCTGCCGCCGTAGGCTTTCGCCTACAAAGACGGAGCCGCGACCGAAAGGACACACCGTGCTCCCGACTTCGGTGCATTGAGCTGAGATCAGATGGGACACCGCCTTGCCCATCGCCTCGCGGGACACTTCCTTGCTGAGACCGCGAATCGCCTTGACGAGCGCCTGATTCGTCTGTCCCCTGCCGCGCAGCGCCTCCACCGGCATCTCCTCGACGGCCGAGTGCGTGCCTCGGGAGAACTTGACCGCCAGCACATCTTTCCGCATCTCGCCGACTTCAGCAATGGCGACGTCGTCGCGACCCATCCCCACAACCGAGTGCTCAATCACGTCTCTGTACGTTTTGAGATCTTCCGTCCGGACGGCCAGCGAGGGGCGCCGCACCCAGGTGCGGGATTTGCCGGGCTCACGCCCTTGTCCTCACGAGGTGCCCGCCCGAACGTGCGCGCAGATCCTCTTCTTCCTCAGGTGGAGAATCCGAGCGGCTGCGCACTCGTTGAGGATGTCCGGCGGCACGACGAACTCCCGCATGGGAACCCGGTGTGCTCGTACGGGGCGAGCTCCTCTGCAGGGAGCTCCATATCGTGTCATTAGCCATGTGCGCCAACCACCACGCGACCTGGACGGTCTTCCTAACGTTCGAAAACCCACGTCTTGAACCGATAGGGGGGTTCTCGCGCACCTCACTCTTCAACAATGTCCCACGAGTGTCGGATGTCGACGCATCCCTTGAGCGTCTGTGCCACCGGGCAGCCTCGCTCGAAGACCGCGAGTGCGCGTTCGGCCTCGGGGCGTTTACCCGACGGGACTCGTAGGTGGTAGGTCACCTGAATTTGTGTCACTCGCATAACACGGTCCGGAGCTTCGATCGTGCCTTCCGCTTCGGTCCAGAGCTTATCGGGGTAGCTTGGTATCCCGCGCGCCTCCAGCGCGCCCGCAAGGGTCCCAGTGAGTCACCCGGCGGCGGCCCCCACGAGATGGTCCAGCGTGCTGGGGAGTTCCTCCTCCGGTTCCATCTTATAGAACGCTTTGACTCCGGTGTTCACACCGTAGCGGATCGGCTCTGGAAAATCGCCGATGTACGCGCGCCGGTTAGGGCGCTTTTCTTGATACACTCGAACGCGCGCGATATGCACCGTGTCCATCTCATCGCCCCCTGTGTCTGCTCTGATCTACGCCGGTCGTGCCGACCCGCGGCGCACGGTCCAGGAACGCCTTGTGTGGTGCCATTGGAGCGTTGTCCGATCGACTACTCCGGAAATGGCGACTCGCCGATCTGCAAGTTCACTCGGGCGGTCGCGGGCGTGAGACACGCGGTCTCGCTGCACGCCTGATACTGGACCGTTGTGCTGATGCTCAGGTCGCCTCGACCCGACGCGACCGATAGCGTCAGTGGGATGCGAGCATACACCGTGCCATCGAGGACGCAGAATTCCTCATCGATCCCGCCGACCTTGAACCGCCGACCTGGCGGCCACGTTGATTGTCCCACCTCAAGACCATCGAACGGCATGACCTCGATGCCTAAGGGGACATACCCTTCAGGAATCGGGGTCGTATAGACGTGCCACCCTTCGCGAATGGACACCACGACGGTCAGTTGCACTTGCTGATAGGGTCGGTAGGTGGACGAGTCGAGGGAGCCGCGGACCGTGACGGCCTCGCCGTCAATGACGCTGGTCGGAACAGGCGCGGGGGCGGGGATGCTGAAGATGGCCTCCAACAGCCCCGTCCCGGTGTCCCGGATACGATAGTTCCGATGGGTCCGCTTCCGTTGTACGGTGCCGCTACGATCAAGGAGAAAGACCGCCGGATAGGCGACGCCACGCTGGTCATCCCGCACGCCCCGCCCAAACTCGGCATGATGACGGTCCAGGTCGTCATCGAGCATGCCGAGGAGTTGGATCACACGACTACCGTAGTCAGAGAGGAGCGGGTAGGTGATGCCGTGTTTCGCTCCGAACGCGGCCAGGGTCTCGACGGAGTCGTAGCTGACGGCAAACAGCGCCACACCCGCCGCGTCGAGGCTCCCCGCAATCCGTTGCAGCTCCACGAGCTGCGTCTTGCAGTAGGGTCACCAGCGAGCGCTGCGATAGAAAACGACGAGCGCCTGTCGACCGTCGCGAGCCCGGTGGAGATCGATGGGCACGTTTTGCTGGTCGGGCAAGACGACGTCCGGAAACCGCTCTCCGATCGTGGGGCCCTTCGCCATCAGATCTTCCGCCACAACAGCGCTCCTTCACTAGGTCGGTGGGACGGCCCATACATGTGTTTGGAGTTAGCGTGGGACTTCTGTTTGTTTCCCGAACTTCCTGCCACACAAAAGCCCCGGTTCGGGTCTCAGGCCGGACCGCGCTGTGGCTTGAATATCTGACCGCGCTGATGCGGGGCGACGCGAGGATCTCCCGCGGCATCGCGGAGCGGATTTTGCACGAGTTCATGGGCCAGATCGCGGTGCCCAGCGCGACGCTCCCAACGCTCACCTCGCGAGAACGGGAGATCCTTGCCTTGGTCGCGCGCAGGCTGACGAACAAGGAGATCTCGATCCGCCTGAACATCAGCCAGGGCACGGTCAAGCGCCATCTGGAGAACATCCTGGCCAAGCTCCACCTGCGCAACCGCGTCGAACCGGCAACTTTCGCAGTCACTCGGGGAATCACGTCATCCGGTCCCTCAACTACCAGAGACTAGACGCGCGCCGCCAGTAGGTACGCTGCCTCACCCGTGGCAAGCGGGATCCCGTGTGGAGAAGATGACCGCGTCTGTGGCGCGGGAGCCCAACACCGCGCGCCACACGTCCGACTCGCGGCTTTTATTATTCCCGCTGTCCCTGCGCTGATCCTTACTTGTAGAAGTACGGGTCAAGGACGCTCACTTGAGTGATGCGGTCAACTGGTAGGCCATTTCCCAACGCGGCGCGGTGGATTGCGTCCGGGTTCGGGCCATCATAGATACAGTATGTCTTGGTCTTGTCCTCGCTTACGTACGAATGGACCCAGGTTACGCCCAACGCGCCGTTCTTGCCGAACACGTTCAAACACGTCTGCGCACCCTGTTCAGTCATGGGAATCTGCAACCCGTTCGGAAACGTCCGTTCCACCAGGTATCGAGGCATCTTCCCCACCCTTCGACCGAAATTGTTTCGTCCCACATTCTACCTTACTTGCCCGGATCCGCGATTTTGTCGCTGGTCGTCGCCGGAGCGCGCATGAACATCGCGTTCCACCTGCGGTGCCAGCATGATGTCACAGGTCACCAATCTGCCACGGCTCAGACTGTGGTCGGAGCGATCATCGTAGAGTTAGTCGCCTCCAAACGCGGCGACTAAGAAAGGAACCCGATAGACGAGGCCGAGCGCGCACACGATCAATGCAAGACCCACGGGCGCTGTAAGCCGGCGGCCCCAGCGTGATGTCCGCTCCAGCAGCATCACCGCCCCGAGCCCCAGCATCCACCCGAGGTTCACGCCGCCGATCCCAAACATCACCAGCATGAGCGTCCAGCAACAGCCGAGACAGTACAATCCGTGCCGCATCCCGAGGCGCACCGCGTCGTATCGCGCTCGCCGCCCGCGCCAGTGTTCTACCAGAAAAGAGTACGGCGACCGGCACTTCTCCAAACACATCTCTTTGAGCGGCGTCACCTGGTACACGCCGGCTGCGGCCAATACCAGCACGCCAAACCAGCCGTCCAGAGCCGCCAGGGCCGGGTTCCGCTCCACGCCGGCGTGGAGGCCGGCGTCGCCCGCAAAGGCGGCGATGCCAAAGGCCGTCCAGACCGAGAGGTAGCCGAGCAGGAGGTACGGCGTGAGGGTCGCACGGTCGGCCCGTCCGGCCATCAGCGCGCGGAAGAGATTGACGAGGGGAAGGCTGCCGGGCAGCATCATCGCGATTGTCATGAGCAGCCAGCCCGCCGCGAACACGGCCAACCGGAAGGCGGTGAGCCCTCCCTCGGCCAGCTCGCGATGGCTGAGCAGCGGCGCGAACGGCGAGGCGCCCCACGCCGCGAGCACCACCCACGCGAAGAGTACGAGCGCGCCGGCTGCGACGCGATACCAGCGGGTGTCCTCCGGCGTGCGCAGCGCACTGATCATATCCGCCCGCCTTCCCCGGTCTGGCCGGTGTCTTACGCCTCGAACCGGAACTCGCCGAGCACCGCGTTCCGGCCGCTGAACTCCCACATCATCCCGTGCTTTGGCAGGTTCACGCGATGCGTTGCCGCCTTGCCCACGTAGGCGGGCGACCCGGGAATGGTGCTGAACACGGTATCCACCAGCTTGGTTGGTCGACCCTGCGCATCGACGTACGGCTGCATCTCGGCCGCTATCGCCTCCCCCACCCGGATCGTGCCCTTCCCCTGCGTGAAGTTGAACTCGATCGGAGCATCGTACACCCCGACCACCTCACCGATAAGTTTCGAGAGGTCGGCTAGCGGGCCGCCCAGCTTCCCAGTGTGTGCCGCGAGGATCGCCTCTTTCTGTCGCGTTGATGCCGCTCCGTCTACAAACGCGGCGATCCTCCAGTTTCCCTGGAGGACATTGCCGGGAATCCGCGCGACAAGCGCGAGTGTGAGCCCGCTGACGTCGACCTCATTGATGTGGCCCCGATCGTAGTGATAGGCCAGAAACGCGTCGCACGTTCCGCCATCAGGATCGTCACCGACCCAACACGGGCATGGTCCCCCGCAGGAGCAGGCTTCCAGGAGCCGTCCTTCTACGGCATACGCCACCTTATCACCCCCTCCGTTCTAGGTGCACCCGCAACCTGAAGTCAAAGCTACGGAAGCTTGTAGCTATCTTCGCGAATCTCTACGACCTCGGTCACGTGGTCACACGGGATCTCGGCCAACCGGGCTGCCTCACGGACGGCGTCAACACTGGGCGCCTCGTACTCGCAGAAGCACTTACTGCGGTCGGTTGCCAGGTTGCTGTGAAGCCACCTGATCCCCGGCAGCGCAGTGTTGACCGCGATCGCCCGTCGGACGGCGTCCTCCACCTCCTCGGCCGTGATGCCTGACGGCAGGCTTCGCTCGATAAGGTATCTCGGCATGGGGCCTCTCATGTGCCGAACTCACACTGTAGCTTACACGGAGCCGTGCCCCTCGTCATGGGTATTTCGCCCTATCTTGCGCGCAGGCGACCCCCAGGTTGCCGTCGAATAGTGCGCTTCATCGGAGGCGGGCGAATGACCGCATTCCTTGAGCGTGGCGTCTTCCTTCAAGAACTCTCGGCGCGGCTCGACGCCGCCAGGAACAGGCGCGGGGCGCTGATCTTCATCGGCGGTGAAGCGGGCGTCGGGAAGACGACTCTGGTCAGGAAACTCTGTGAGATCGCCCGCAACAGCGCGAAGGTCGCGTGGGGCATCTGTGAACCGCTGTCCACGCCCGGCGCCTTCGGTCCCGTGGTCGAGATCGCGGCCGCGCTTGACGAGGGGATTGCGCGCCTGTTCGGCGAGCCTCGCCAGAGGCGATTGGCGTTTCGCTCGCTGCTCGACTCTCCCCGCCCACGAGGTAAGCCGTCGTTGCTTGTCTTCGAGGACGTCCACTGGGCGGACGAGGCCACCCTCGACTTCCTGCGATTCGCCGGCCACCGGATCGGCGAGACAACCACCCTGCTGGTTGCGACGTACCGAGACGACGAGGTAGGTGCCATCCACCCTTTGCGGGTGCTGCTGGGCGATCTGGCTACCTGCCCTGACGTGCGCCGGCTCGCCGTGCCGGCGCTGTCGGAGGCGGCGGTGCGGACGCTCGCCGCGGGGAGCGAGGTGGACCCGGTATTGTTACACCGCCGAACGGGCGGCAACCCGTTTTTCGTGACGGAGATCCTCGCCAGCGAAACGACGGACCTCCCGGCCACCGTCCTGGACGCGGTCCTCGCGCGCGCCTCCCGGTTGTCGAAACCGGCGCGGGAGGTGTTGGAGGCTTGCGCGGTGGTTGGATCCCGGATCGAAGCGTGGCTGCTGGATCGGATGGCGTCGCCGGCCGTGGGGGCTGTCGGCGAATGCCTGTCGCGGGGCATGCTGCATGCGGAGGGTCAGAAGCTGGGCTTCCGCCACGAGCTGGCGCGCGACGCTATCCTACACTCGCTCTCCCCCCAGAAAGCTCACCAGCTCCATTCGCTTATCCTGGCGGCGCTACGCGCGTCACCGGTGGCCGAGAGCGATCCGGCCCGACTGGCCCACCACGCCGAAGCGATCGGCGATGCTTCCGCCGTC
>Ga0070735_10003425_pt1 | contig 13899 bp, 12 predicted proteins | sample Coa_R1_FD_66443 | JGI IMG/M metagenome (GOLD analysis project Ga0070735, IMG submission 66443) | Surface soil microbial communities from Centralia Pennsylvania, which are recovering from an underground coalmine fire - Coalmine... | ecosystem: Environmental > Terrestrial > Soil > Unclassified ...
AAACTGAAGGACCAACGACCAAGCCCGGAAACCATTTGCGCACAAACGGAGATGGACGAAACGCTCCGCTATGCACTCGCGCAGTTGTCGCCAAAGCTGCGGGATGCAATTCACATGTACCTGGACGGTACCTCGACGCGAGAAGCAGCTAAGGCCCTGGGAATTTCCACGCACGCGGTGAAGTCCCGCGTAAGACGAGGGCGGGCGATGCTGAATATCCTTCTCAATAGAGTGATCACAAACCGTAAATCAGCCCAGGTGGCACCAACTGTGAATACAAGAAGCGTTGTGTGCTCTTTGCCCGAGTCTCCGGAACATGAGGAAGTATCAGCTGCCACGGAAGCTCTCGCATTACTTCAGGAAGTTGAATGACGCACCGTGGAAGTGAACGCAATGAAACGGCCTTCTTTGATCACTCATCTGATAAGTATGTGGTTGCGCTTTTATCGTCGATCGCGCTCGTCGCGCAATTTCATAAAGACTCCAGTCCGAACTCCAACATCACACATACCCGTCGCGGTGCATATCCATCGTTACTCTGGATTGCCTTAGCACAAAGCAGGGGAGTATAAACGGCCATGAACACTACAACGATAATAAACGGCAAACGAAAAGAAACGTCTCCAGCGGAAAATGCCCCGGAAGTGGACGTCCTGATCGATGGCTCGATCCACACAGCACGGCCCGGCGAGCGGCTAGTCGACCTCATTAATCGCGAGGGCCTAAAGCTATCGCAAGTTTGCTATCACCACCAACTTGGGCCGATTCAAACGTGCGACACGTGTCTCGTTGAGATCAATGGCCAACTCGTGCGCGCCTGTGCGACCACGGTCTCGAGCGGAATGAGCGTCACGATTGGTTCGTCGAAGGCACATGCGGCACGGCAAGAGGCCTTCGAGCGCATTCTCGTCAACCACATGCTGTACTGCACCGTCTGTGACAACAACAATGGAAATTGCACGGTGCACAATACCACCAAGCTGCTGGCCATCGAGCACCAGAGGATGCCGTTCAAAAAGAAACCCTACGTAGTTGACAACACGAATCCGTTCTACCGATACGACCCCGATCAGTGCATTCTGTGCGGCCGCTGCGTGGAAGCTTGCCAAAATTTACAGGTGAACGAGACCCTTTCCATCAACTGGGAGGATCCGCACCCCCGCGTGCAATGGGATGGTGGCTCGACGATCGGCGAATCCAGTTGCGTCTCCTGTGGACACTGCATCACCGTTTGTCCGTGCAACGCGCTGATGGAGAAATCGATGTTGGGTCAGGCCGGCTTCTTCACGGGAATTTCCCAGCCGGCGCTCGAGGGCATGATCGACGTCGTTAAAGACGTCGAACCGGAAACAGGATATGGCCCCATTCTGCGGGTGTCCGAGATTGAAGCGGCAATGCGCGAGTCACGCATCCGCCGCACAAAAACCGTCTGCACGTACTGTGGCGTGGGCTGCAGCTTCGATGTCTGGACCAAGGATCGCCACATCCTGAAGGTTGAGCCTACGGATGGTCCGGCCAACGGAGTTTCCACCTGCGTCAAAGGAAAATTCGGATGGGATTATGTGAATGCTCCGGATCGTTTGACCAAGCCGCTGATTCGCGAAGGGGACAAATTCCGCGAAGCCCGTTGGGACGAAGCTCTCGATTTGGTGGCACGCAAATTTTCAGAAATTAAGTTGCAGCACGGGCCGGACTCGCTGGCATTCATCTCGTCCTCGAAATGCACAAATGAAGAAAGCTATCTGATGCAAAAATTGGCGCGCGCCGTCGTCGGCACGAATAACATCGACAACTGCTCGCGCTATTGCCAGGCGCCCGCGACGATGGGTCTTTTCCGTACCGTCGGCTATGGCGGCGATTCCGGCTCCATTCACGACATTGAGAACGCCGATCTCGTCTTGATCGTTGGCAGCAACACGGCGGAAAGCCATCCCGTGCTCGCTACGCGTGTGAAGCGCGCTCACAAACTTCATGGACAAAAACTTATCGTGGCAGATCTGCGCGAACACGAAATGGCGCGGCGTGCCGATGTTTTTCTCCACCCCAAACCGGGGACCGACCTCGTATGGCTCTCCGCGATTACTCGCTATCTGCTGGAAAACGGCTTGGCGCACAAAGATTTTCTTCGCCAATGGGTGAGCGGACTCGAAGAGTACAAAAAGACGCTTGCGCCTTTCACAATGGAATTTGCTTCCAAGACCTGCGGAATCCCGCTGGAGACGCTCAAGAACGTTGCACACATGATCGCTGACGCCAAAGGAATGTGCGTGCTTTGGGCCATGGGAGTGACACAGCAGAGCCAGGGATCCGACACATCGACCGCCATCTCAAATCTTTTGCTGGTCACTGGAAACTATATGCGGACCGGCACCGGCGCGTATCCGCTGCGCGGACACAACAATGTCCAGGGCGCCAGCGACTGCGGCTCGATGCCCAATAGTTTGCCCGGCTACCAATCCGTGAACGATCCGGAAGTGCGCGCTCGATTTGAAAAGGCATGGATTACAAAGCTGCCCAGCACCAAAGGTTTCGACAATCATGAGATGGTCGACGCCATTCATCAAGGCAAGATCAAATCGATGTACCTCATTGGCGAGGAGATGTCGATTGTGGATTCCAATGCCAATTACGTTGCGGAGGCGTTTTCCAAACTCGATTTCTTCGTGGTGCAGGATATTTTCTTCAGCGCCACTTGCCGGTTCGCCGATGTGGTTCTGCCGGCCTGCCCCAGCCTGGAAAAAGAAGGCACGTTCACGAGCACCGAACGGCGCATCCAGCGGCTGTATCAGGTATTCGAGCCGCTTCCGGGCACGCGTCCGGATTGGAAGATCACGCAGGACGTCGCCAACCGTCTCGGCGCCCAGTGGAATTACCAGCATCCCTCCGAAATCATGCGCGAGATGGCTTCGCTCACGCCGTTGATGGCGGGCGTGACGTACGAACGGCTCGAAGGTTACAAATCCTTGCAGTGGCCCGTCGCCGCCGATGGAAGCGATCAGCCATTACTCTATACCAAGAAATTTGCTTTTCCTGACGGCAAGGCGCGGCTGTATCCGCTGTCCTGGTCGGGACCAGTGGAAAAGGAGAACACGCAATTCGATCTGCATCTGAACAATGGGCGCCTGCTCGAACATTTTCACGAGGGCAACTTGACTTACCGTGTGAAGGGTATCCATGAAAAAACGCCGGACACCTTCGTCGAAATTTCTCCGGAGCTGGCGCAAAAACGAGGCGTGCAAAGCGGCACGTGGCTGCTGCTCACTTCACGTTACGGACAAGTTCGCGTGCGAGCTCTCGTAACCGATCGAGTCAGCGGGGAAGAACTCTACATGCCGATGAATTCCACCGAAAGCCCGGTGAATCGCTTGACCAGCAGCATTACTGATCCCGCGACTCACACACCAGCCTACAAGGAAACCAGCGTTCACATGGAAGTTTTGCCAGAGATTGGCGAAAGTCCGCTGCCGCGCGTCAATCATCGCTTCGGCCATCCCACTCCGCAGCACGGCGTCGAGGTAGAGCGGAAATGGAAACGCCCTGATTATCATTTCCCAGGAAATGGACTCGTACAAATCCAGCAGCACTAGAACAGAAGGAGAGAGCCATGGCTAAGCCTGTCCCGTTGCAGTTGCCTCCTCGCGATCCGCGCGAGGAACTGCGCTCACGACTAGAAAGCGCGCCAGTCGAACACGCAGACGCGCTGCTCGCCACGTACGAAGTCTTGCAAGGACTGCACGACAGTGGAGTGCTGGAAGCGTTGCGTGGTCTGCTCGGATCCAGTGACAAAGTGCTCGAGAAAGCCGTCGACGCGGCGCGAGCTCCGGAATCTGTGCGTGCCGTGCGCAATCTCGTAGTTGTATTCAAAATGCTCGGAGAGATCGATCCGGATGTGTTCGACGGTTTTGCGCTGGCGCTTCCCGAGGCGATGCATCACGCCAGGGAGCAAGGGAAAGAACCGCCCGGCTTGCTGGCAATTCTAAATAAGTTTCGGAGCAGGGATTTGCGTCGCGGGCTTGTGGCTGTGAACGCTTTGCTCGAGGCGTGGGGAAAAGAATTTTTCTCGGAAGCGCATTCCAGGGCAGCCCGCTCCGAGTCAGCCAATTCCGCGCAGGCTAATTCGGCCTCGGCCAATTCTGCGTCGGCCAATTCTGCGTCGGAGAGATAAGTTGTCGGTGGAGGAACCGTGCGGACCATGAACCGTTGGGTAATTGCAACAGCTGGAGTTTTCTTACAGATAGCCTTGGGCGCCGTGTACGCCTGGAGCGTTTTTCGCATCCCGCTTGCGAAACAATTCGGATGGAGCATTCCTGAAGTCACACTGACATTTACTATCAGTATTTTTGTTTTGGGCATATCGGCATTTTTTGGCGGGCTCTGGCTGAATCGCAGTGGGCCGCGCATCGTTGCGTTGACCGGAGGCGTCCTGTATGGCCTGGGAGTTTTCCTGGCCAGTTTTTCTGATCGCGGGCTGTGGTGGTTGTATCTGACTTATGGTGTCATTGGCGGAATCGGGCTGGGTTTCGCTTACATCGTGCCAGTTGCCGTGCTGGTCAAATGGTTCCCGGACCGCAGGGGATTGATCACCGGCATCGCAGTCGGCGGTTTCGGCGCCGGCGCATTAATCACCGCGCCCGTCGCGACGCGCTTGATACAGACCGTGGGCGTCCTCCATACGTTCGCCTATCTGGGTATCGCGTTCCTGATCGTGACAGTTGTCGCGGGATCGGTCATGCAAAATCCGCCGGACGGTTGGAAGCCCGCAGGCTGGACCCCGACGGCGACGCAAGCAGCTCAACGCGCGAAGCGTGATTACACGCTTCCGGAAGCGCTGCGGACCTGGCAGTGGTGGGCGTTGTGGTTTCTGCTTTTTCTGAACACCTCAGCAGGCATTTCCGTAATTTCGCAGGAAGCACCAATGTTTCAGGAACTCGCTCGCGTGAGTGCGGTTACAGCTGCCGGCATGGTCGGTATAGTTAGTCTCGGCAATGCCCTGGGGCGCGTATTCTGGGCCGCGGTTTCCGACGTGATCACGCGCAGAGCCACATTTTTCGTGATGTTCTTGATTCAGGTGGTGCTCTTCTGGTTCCTGCCGAACATTACTTCCGCAACAATGCTTACCGTCGTCGCCTTCATCATATTGCTGTGCTACGGAGGCGGATTCGGGACCATGCCCGCGTTCGCAGCCGATTATTTCGGCGCAAAAAACGTTGGACCGATCTACGGCCTCATGCTGACGGCCTGGGGATTTGCAAGTGCGTTCGGACCGCTCCTGATTGCATACATGCGCCAGGCAACTGGCACGTATCGCGAAGCGCTGCATGTCATCGCTGGAGTGATGCTGATTTCTGCCGTACTTCCAATTCTCGTGTCTCCACCGCGTGAGGAGCAACTCGAAACCGCGGCGCACGAGCGTGATCCGTTGTACTCCAAGGATGCAGGAGCAGGACGACCGCGACCAGCGCACTGAGAGGTTTTACAAATTTGGCAAAAAGTTTGTTTGTCGTCATTCCGAACGAAGTGAGGAATCTCTCTTGGTTTGATGCGCAAAGAAGAGGGATTCCTCGCCACGCAGCGTGCCTCGGAATGACGCGGTCTACATAGTGCAAGAGTTTTGTTTTATGGCGAAAAAAAAACGCAGCATCGAACTGACACAAGTAACTCAGTGGGAAGACGGCAGAGCCACGCGTGTTGAAGATTACCTTGCAGCCGAAGAACCACTGGAGATGCGCGCCGGACAGTACTCACTCGGCGTCACTCTGCGAACGCCAGGCAATGATGAAGAACTCGTAGCCGGCTTTCTTTTTAGCGAAGGCATCATTTCAAAACGAGAAGACTTGGTGGCTTTGCGAATGCCAAGCGATAAGGATGTCGAAAAAAATCTCGTGCGCGTGACGCTCGATCCCAGCGTGCAGCTGGCGGAAAGTAGCGCAGGGCGGAGATTTTCAGCAGGGTCTGCCTGCGGCGTGTGCGGCAAAGCGTCCATAGCGCAACTTCGGCAGCGAGGGCTGCACTCTCCAAAGGCTTCTTCGCTTTTTGATCCCGAAATACTTTGCCAGTTGCCGCCGATTCTGCGGGAGACGCAGGCAGTCTTCGTGCGAACCGGCGGTTTGCATGCGTCGGCGCTTTTTACCGCGGGCGGGGAACTGCTTGCAATGCGCGAAGACATTGGCAGGCACAATGCCGTGGATAAGGTCATCGGCTGGGCGCTGCTTGGCGGGCGCGTGCCTCTCAGTGATCATGTGCTGCTCGTGAGCGGGCGCGGAGGATTCGAGATAGTACAGAAGTCGATCGTTGCCGGAATTCCTCTGCTGGCGTCGGTGTCTGCGCCGTCGAGTCTTGCGGTACAACTGGCGCGCGAGTTGGGACTGACGCTGGTCGGCTTCCTGCGCGGAAGGCGTTTCGTTATTTATGCCGGCGCGGAGCGGATTGCCGTTTCAGCTTCGGTGTCCGCGGGGGCTTCGTGACATGCGCTTCCTCGCTGACTCGCGCGGTGGTCCACCAGTTCAGCGCGTCTTCGTAATCCCTGGGCGCGTTCATGTTTCTCAAAACCAGTCCGCCCGGATCGAGCTTTCGCCAGTCGCTCGGGTAGATGTAGTCCACTCGAAGCTCGTCGATGGCGTCGGAAACTTTGCGCACCCCACGCGCGAGCGCAGCGGCAACTTTCGCTCCGCATTCTCGGCGGTAGATTGCGGCCAGCGGCTCGATGCCGCGCTCGCTCCGCGGAATGACAGCTTCGCCGCGCGAACGCATCGCACGAGAAAGCAGCCAGTTAAGCCATTCTGCGGAAAGGTATGGCATGTCGCAGGCCAGGACCAGATTCCATGGAGACCGCGTCGCGGCCAAGGCGGTGGCGATTCCCGCGAGAGGTCCGTATCCAGATTGATCCGGCCCGCTTTGAATTTGCACGTCATCGGCGATCACATGCAGTCCGAGGTTTGTATACCGATCGAGAGATCCGACAACCGCAACTTCGGCTACAAGTGGTTCGATCAATCGCGCTGTATGAAGGATCAGCGGAACGCCGCCGAAATCGAGAAGTCCTTTGTCGCGACCCATGCGCGAGCTGGCGCCTCCGGCAAGAATAAATCCAGCGACTTGGCGATAGCGCTTCACGACGGCCCTGCGATTTTACGATTGCGCGCGGAACTTGCACAGCGCCGAGGAGAATTTTGATGCCCCATCCAGAGGGATTGGTCAGAGAGCACTGTGAAGTCAGGTTTTCAGGAGGTCGGGACTTCGGCCCCGACCTCCTAAGAACCACAGTCGTTGCAACTGGATTGTAAGTAGGACTTAACCGGAGTAATTCGATGTCTACAAATGGATTTGACGAAGCTCTTCGCATGATTCTCTCGAGCGTCCGGCCTGTGAGTTCGGAAAATGTCGCGCTCGATAAAGCACTCGGTCGAATCGCCGCAGTTTCGGTGATCGCCGAAGAAAGCGCTGTGCCATTTCCTCGCTCGGCGATGGATGGCTACGCGGTGAGGTCGAGCGAATGTGCGCGAGTAACGCCGGATCGTCCGATTGAGCTTCCTGTTGCCGGCCAAGTGTTCGCCGAAAAGGGCGAAGCAATTCTTGCACCCGGAACTGCCTTGGCCATTATGACGGGCGCGCCGCTGCCGCGCGGAGCCGATGCCGTAATTCCGCACGAACGCACGGAGCAACAGGGCTCGTCAGTACGCATTTTCGCCCCTGTGGTACCGGGCGATTGCGTCTTTCCCCCTGGCGAAGATTTTCGAAAGGGCGACGAACTGATTGCGGCAGGAGAAATTTTGAATCCGGGAAAGCTGGCGCTCCTCGCGTTTGCCGGCAAGAGCGCTGTGCAGGTGTTCCGGCGGCCGCGAGTCGCCATCGTTTGTACGGGCAATGAACTTGTTAATCCTGGGTCCAAGCCCGCATACGGCCAGGTGCGCAACAGCAATGCCGTCGCACTTTCAGCGCTCGTGCTCGGCGCCGGCGGAGAACCTCGTTACGAAGGCGTGGCGCGAGATAGTCGTGACGCCCTCGCGGGAATCCTCCAGAGGGCACGACGAGACGCTGACTTAATAATCACTACCGGCGGAGCTTCAGCAGGGAAGCGCGACCTCGTGAAAAGCACTCTGGCTGAATTGGACGCTGAATTTCACTTCACGCAAGTAGCGATGCGGCCGGGCAAGCCGTTCGGCTTTGCAGAATGGCGCGGCATCCCGGTTTGCGTGCTTCCAGGAAATCCCGCGGCAGCTTTCGTGTGTTTCCAAAAATTGGTGCGATCGGCTCTAGCACGCCTTGCGGGCAGCAGCGCCATTGAACTGCCGGAACTGCAAGCTAGGCTTGACGCATATCTCCGCGGGCGTAACGGCCGCCGCTACTTCGTTTTGGCTCGCCTCCATCGGGATCCAGAAGGCTTCGTCGTAAAGCCACTTGCGAATCAATGCTCCGCGCTCGTGCGTACCGCCGCGGATGCGAACGCCATCATAACCGTCCCCGAGACGTCGTCTGAACCCAGCGCCGGGCTTCGTCGCGGTAAGATGGTTAACGCGGAGGTCTTCGATTGGTCCAGTGTGTTCGCATCTTCGAGCGTAACAGTTTCTGCGGGCGAGAAAGCCGCCTGAATCGCGCATTTTCTCCAGTCGTCCCATAATCCCGTGGTCAAATGCCATGCAGAAATTTGCCGACAGCGTCGTGAAGCTGCTACAATGACGCCGTCGCGGACCGCTATTTAATTATTCAGTTCCCACAACAAGAGCGGTGGATCGAAACGCGGCAGTCGCAAGTTGTTGAAAACACAATGCGCCCGTAGCTCAGCTGGATAGAGCGTCTGGCTACGAACCAGAAGGCCGGGAGTTCGAATCTCTCCGGGCGCACCACCTACCTACTTCATTGCATTCAACTTACGCACTTTGAAGCACCAAGTCATTTTGGGTGCAACAGGGTGCAACTTCGCATTCTTCGCTTGAATTCAAAGTTGGAATCTCGAACCCAAGCCCAACATTCTCCGCGCAGACCTTGCGAAACTCCACGTCTTCCTTGACCTTGGAATAGTGGTCCGTGACGCTCTTGTCTGCGTGTCCAATCCAGAAGCGAAGCAAATCTTCCGGCACCCTGTTCTTTCGCAGATGCGTAACGCGGTACCTGCGGAACGAATGGAAGCCGCACGTCTCCCGTTCCATTGATTCTAGGATTGGGTGGAGTCCACGCTTTAGGGTGTTGGTCTGAGACACTGGTCTACCGTTGCGACTCTGGAATAGAAAGCCGGATTTCCTGTCTGCGATGTGTTCTTTCAGTAGGGCAGCGAGTGAGGAATGCACGTCAATCTCCCGTACACCGTTTTCAGTCTTCGGTGATTGCACGATGCCGTTCCACACACCTTGCCGTACCGTGATCGTCGTTCCGCAGATGTCTTTCACTTCCAAAGCCAACGCCTCACCAATTCTCATTCCGGTGCCCGCCAACAGAGCAAAGAGAACACGAAGTTCTCCCGTTGCCGCAGCAAGTATCTTCGTTATGTCTTCTGCGGTGAAAGTGGGAGTCCGCTGGTCCGTGACTTGTGGCAAGTCAATGAACTCATGGTTCCACTTTCGCGGGTGTAGTTCTTCTCCCTGTTCGTTGACGGCAGAGGCGACAACCATTTTCGCAACCTGCAAATAGTTGTGCATCGTCTTCGGCGTGAAACCCGCCTCTGCCATTTTGCAGACCAGCGCCTTCAACGCGAGATTGTTGACCGATGCCAGAGGCATATCGCCCAACACCGGGTTAATCCACGCTAGGTAGCTAGTCCACGATGATGCAGTAGCAGGCTTGATGGGTCTTCTCTTCCTTGTCTTCACACGTTCTAACCACTTTTCTGCCTGTTGCTCGAACGTCACGCCAAGATTAGCGGCCTGAACTCGGTTGAAAAGTTCCGGGGAGTCGGCCCCACTCTCAGCGATTATTTCTCTTGCTCGCCTTGCTCGTTCTGGCTTCGTCATGCTTCCGATGCCGGACGCAGGGCAGATGCGGACACTTTTGTATGCCCGTTCATTTTGCCCAACGACATCAATCCGAAACCGCACGTAGAAGGCGTTACCTTTCCGTTCAATGTAGCCACTTTGACCAAACCTACGAGACATGGATTTTCTCCCTGTTCGTTTGCTTGGCGTCGCGGCTGGGACTATAGCAAGGCTACGTTCTGGTGTCACTTCCGGTGAAATGCCGGGCAGGGAATTGCAGAGCGTGGCGTCGAACACAAAAAAACCCCTACAGGTTGAATTACCGGCCCTGTAAGGGGTTCAAAAAATAATCCGGCGAGAACTACAACCCAAACAATAACAGAAATACCCGCATAAATCAAGGCTAAATCTTGGTTTTGACCTTGTGTTTCGGCCCAAGATCGCGCAGCGCCTTCACATTCTTCCCAACGGTTTTGAGTCCGCCCTTGGTGGGGGATTCATTCGCGGGTGCTAGTTTCGTCTTACCAATATCCGGCAGAGGATTGCTGCGAGTGCCAATACCTTTGTCGTTGCGTGCAAAAGCAACGTGATTGCCAAGGTCTCGAACTTTATCTGTGTAACCGATGATTGTGATCTACCGTAAATTAGTTAACCGCTTGAGTGTTTTGTGACGCCTTCAGCCGTGCGACTTGCGTAAGCAGCCCATTGAACGTCGCTGTGACTTCCCGGTGCTTCACGGCTACTTCGTCACGGAGCGATTTAAAACGTGCCGTCAATCGTTCGTGTCCGTGACCGCTTTCAGATAGGCCGCGTCCCGATAGGAGAGAAACCGAATAAGCCCTGAGGGACGAGATTATCGCAAGTTGGCGCTTCCGATCTGGCGGAACTTCCACATTCCGGTAAGCGGACTTCCCGGGACTTGGCCCAATCCATGATAAATTCACACTCCCAATGACTGAAAACCAAAGATACGGGATCGCACTGGCGGCATCGCTGGTCTTTGCGTACTTGGGAAGTACGGCTCCCAACCATAGAATGCCGATTGATTATGACGCCATAATTTCGAGGAGCATTCCATTCGCAATTGTTTGGGCGTTGATATTCACGTTTTGTTTGTGGCGTTACAAGAAGCGGGGATTGTGGCTTCTTGTAGGGGCACCGAGCGCACTCTATTGGCCAATCTGGCTCCTGCTACATTATTTTCCGGCGTGTTACTACTTGCATAACTGCGAATGAATTGAAGCTGTGAACCTGCCTCCGGTGGCAGAGGATTCCCACATTCCGAGAAGCCGACTTCACAGGCCCTGGCGAGGACTCCGTTGCGATGACTTGAGGGGGCGTCCCCCTGTGACCACTATGCCCACGAACACCAAACCGACTAGGAAAACCAATGGGCTGTGGAACGCCTGCCAGCGGAAGGTTATCAAGAGGCCCAACTCCAAACCTACGAAGCCATAATACAGGACGTCATCAATGGAAACCCTGATGTTGTCGGCCTTTCTTCTACGGATTGTCCGCATTAGCCTCAGCCCACCAAAGACGATAGCTGCAACTGCAACCACAATCCAATTCGCGGCGGTCCGCATTTGAACCTCCCAGCACACTAACGGCAAAATACCACACGGAACGCTAGGTAACCCAGGACCTCCAATCGGAACCGACGCCTGTTCGAGAAGTGGTCTGGATTTTGAGGGCCAAGTCCTGAGAAACGGCCTTACCGGTAACTGAGATTCGAGGGTCGCCAGCGGATTTTTCTTGACAACTGCTTTTATAGAACGGGCTTACCGAAAACTAGCGCTCAGGAACGACTACGTCCGCGCTATTCTGCCGGGCATTCAACCTCTTTTCTCTCGACCACACCAGTTTCGTTGCTGAACAGTCCGAATGTGCAATTCGCCGAAGTCTTGCCTACAATCGACACCTTATAACTATGCGGTGACAGATCAAGGCGAATGACATATCCCGGCAGTGGTTCGCTTTTCGATAGCAGGTTGACCGGTACGATGGTCCAGTTGTGCCCTCCGGTTCTCTCCAGCTGTCCCGAGTTCAGCAGAGTCGCGTAATCCGCATACACACCGTGATCGAATCTGTATTGAACCTCGGCCTCATTTATGAGCCAGACGGTTGCCAATGGTTTCCAATCGTCCGCGGGATCTCTCAGTTGATCCTGACTGCCTACTGTCCCCTCGCGGTGCAGTTGGATGCGGGGCGGCAGTCCTCGGAGGCCCTTGTTGTGGGCGAAAATCTCGTTGCCTTCTCCGGGATTCATAAAAAGATATAGGCGGGCTACGTTAGTGCCTTCCGCAATAAATCTCATTTTTCCGCCATGGAATGGAGCGTCGCCGCCCCATACGAACCAAAGGCTGGAGTCCGATAAGGTCAAATCGGAAATGGGGGACTCCGCAAAAGTCAGCGCGCTTAGGACAAGCTCGCCGTTGCGCACGCCACCGATCTTGAAATGGCTCATGGTGCCTTGCAACTCGGCGTTAACGACACTCAGTCGCAGCACCAAAAAGGGAGCACTCTCACCCGGATTCGTCGCCACCCACGTTCCAACATATGTGCTCAGAGGATCGAACTTACCGGCGGGTCGCGACTGAGCCATTGCGACTGTTAGGGCGAAGTACGTGGCAAGCCCTCCGGCAGCCACCATCAGGAAAGTCGACTTTGTGGCTCTCTGAAAATTCATGGAGCCTTCTTGTCAGGCTACTATACGCCGAAACCGACCTTGCTGCGCTTCCGATATCTCAACTCCCGTGAAACGGGCTTACCGGAGACTGGGAAATTGGCAATACCCAGATGATGAGAAGAGGTGCATGACTTTCCCGTGCAAACCGCGGCTCTTGTTTCTGAAATGCATAACAAATCCCGACATGGTCACCCAGCGCGGCGCTTACGAAAAATCAGGGCTATAAACGCGGACGGAAAGAAGCCAGCTAGAAACCAGAACACGATGAGGAAAGACCACGCGCTGTATTGAGCTACATCATCCGCTCCAAGCCATACCGGCAGCCAGTATAGACAGTAGGCAAAGACGAAGGGTACAGCGAGAATCCACAGCGGATAAAACCTGACCGGAAGCACATGACAGAGAATCCAGACAACGCTTGCCGACAGGACGGATACGACGATTGCCCCCGAGACAACGTCCAGCGATTCAACAAGTTCGCGCATTATCACAACTTTATCACTTTCTACTCGAATTATCCGCGCTCCTTCCGCCGAATAGAACCACATGGCTACCAAGAGCCAAATCCTGGTAAACGGGCTTCTCGTCATGTGGCCCAAGGCTCGGTGTATCAGCGACCACCTTATCTATCGAGCGACCTAACACCACGCGATTAGATTTTCGTTTTGACCTTGCGCTTCGGCCCAAGATCACGCAGCGCTCGGACAGCGTTGCCCACGGTAGACAACCTCACAGGGTTCTCTGTCGCCGGTGCGAGTTCCGTCTTACCAATATCGGGCAGAGGGTTTCCACGCCGTGAAGTGCCCTTGGTGTTTGGTCCAATCTTGACGTGATTTCCGAGATCACGAACTGTATCTTTGTAAGCCATGTCGTTTCTCCTTGGTTTGGTGTAGCAGTTTTAGAGGGATTCCGCGCTAGCCGCTCACGGTGCCGTGAGTAGTCGCTGTTTGGCTCTATCCCGGCTGGCCTTGCTCATCACGCATGAAGCGAACTTGACGGCGTGGCTCTGGTCCATCGTCCCGCCAACACGAAGGTTTCGCTTCGCGGCGTCGAGAATTCCTTGGGAAACGATGGAGCATCCAAACGAGCAAATCCAAAACATAAATTGCGCGTCGCTGGGCAAAGGGATCACTAGGACGTTCGTCCACAGAGTTTTCATGGCGTGAAGCTGGCCTTGGCGTCGGCTGGACATCGGTAGGGATGACCTGATGGAGTTTTTGTACCACGGTGAGTGAGAGAGTTTATAGCACAACCTCCGACGGATGGGGTTTTGCAAATGGCGGATCGCAGGGAGCCGAAGGCGAC
>Ga0070735_10003428_pt1 | contig 13897 bp, 10 predicted proteins | sample Coa_R1_FD_66443 | JGI IMG/M metagenome (GOLD analysis project Ga0070735, IMG submission 66443) | Surface soil microbial communities from Centralia Pennsylvania, which are recovering from an underground coalmine fire - Coalmine... | ecosystem: Environmental > Terrestrial > Soil > Unclassified ...
GGGACGACGAGATCCTTCAGCGTCCTGCCGTCGTTCTTCGGATCGTCGTGGAGGTATTTCGCGAGCGCGATGACGAGGAAGAGCTTCATGAACTCGCTCGGCTGAAAGCTGTACGAGCCGATGTAAATCCATCGAGAGCTTCCGCGGATCTCGCGGCCCAAGATGAAGACGAGCAGGAGCAGGACGACGCCCATCGCGTAGAGGGCGTAGCCCAGGCGCTCGTAGTGCCGGTAGTCGATCGCGGCCACAAGGGCGCCGAGGATCCCGCCGCCGACGAGCCAGTAGATCTGCTGGATGTAATCGTCGGTGTGCGCGCCGCGGAGCACGCTCGTCGCCGAGTAAAGGTTCATCACGCCGATGACCGCGAGCATCGCGACGGCGATGAACAAGGGCCAGTCGAAGTGCTCGCGCGCGCGCCCGAGCACCAGCGACTCGCCGGAGCGCAGCGTCACGGGACGCCTCCGACAGGGGGCTTCGCCGGCACGCGCGCCTTGAGGGGCGGCGCTTTCGGCGGCGGCGGGTGGCCGAGCCTCACCGCCTGCAGCCGCTCGTACTCGTGGATGATCTGCATCGCGACGGGGACCGCGACCTCGGGCCCCGAGCCGCCGTGTTCGACCAGGACGGTGACGGCAATCTCGGGCGATCGCGCGGGGGCGAAGCTCGAGAACCACGCGTGGTTTTGCGATAGAAACCAGCCGAGCTTGGGCTCGTCCTCCTTCTTTTGCACGTAGCCCGTCTGCGCCGTTCCCGTCTTGCCGGCGACGTCGAGGGTGGGGTCGCGCGAGGGGTAGGCCGTGCCGTTCGGGTCGTTCACGACGTCGTAGAGGGCCTCGTCGACGAGGCGTAGGTTGTCCGGGTCGACAGAGATCTGGCGGCGAATGCGCGGCGGGAACTCTTGCACGACCGTGCCGTCGCTGGTCTCCACGGCGCGGACGACCTGCGGCTGGTACAGCGTGCCGCCGTTGCCCAGGGCGGAGTAGGCCACCGCGAGCTGCAGAGGGGTGACCGTCACGTCGCCCTCCCCGATGGCCATGTTGAGCGTGAAACCGAGGCGGAACTGGCCGCGGTACCGGATCGCGTACCACGAGCGCGTCGGGATCCGTCCGGGCGCCTCCGGGTTGATCGCGAGGCCGGTCTTCTGGCCGAGGCCGAACGCCTGCGCGATGCGCGCGATGCGGTCCATGCCCACCGTCTCGGCCAAGTGGAAGAAGAAGACGTTGCAGGATCGAGAGATGGCCTGGCGCAGGACGACGCGGCCGTGGACGTGACTGCACCGGAAGACCCTGCGTCCGAAGAGGACGTAGCCCTCGCACTTCTCCGCGTGGTCCGGATCGACGAGGTGGTCCTCCAGGGCGGCCAGCGCGCTGAACGGTTTCATCGTCGATCCCGGCTGGAAGGCGCCGCTCATCGTCTTGTCGAGCATCGGCCTCAGCGGATCCGCGTAGAGGTGCGAGAAGGCCTCGCGGACTCGCGCGCGGCCCGCGCCGCCCGACAGGTCGTTGGGGTCGAAGTCAGGCTTCGAGTAGAGCGCCATCAGCCGGCCCGTGCGCACGTCGACGACGACCGCGGCGCCGGCGGCGTGCCCCCGCATGGCCTTCTCGATCGCTTGCTCGAGGTCGATGTCCACCGACAGGCGAAGGTCGCGCCCGGGGATAGGCTCGAGGCGCCCGGGCGAGTCGATGAGGCGCTCGGCCTCGGGGCCGGACCGGTAGCGTCCGCGCGCGTCGACGACGCGCTTCTCCCACCCGCGCTGCCCTCGGAGGTACGCCTCCCAAGCGTGCTCGATCCCCGTGGCCCCCACGGTGTCGCCCGCCTCGTAGCCGAGCGGGTTATCCCGCTGCTGCTCGTCGCGCGCCAGCTCGTCGTACCCAGCGGGCCTGTACTTCGCCAGCATCTCGGCGTCGATCTCGGCCACGTACCCGAGCATGTGGGCGCCCAGGTTCTTGTACGGGTAGTAGCGGACCGGCTCGCCGATCACGTCGACGCCCGCGAGCTCGTCACGATGCTGCTTCAGCTCGGCCACGATGTCGCGGGGGACGTCCTCGCGAACGAGGATCGGCGTCCGCCAGCAGGGTGACTTGTCCTCGTCGCTCGTGCACGCCGCGCGGATCCGCGCCTCGAAGGTCCTGCGCTCCTCCGGGTTCAGACGCAACACCTCCGCGAGCCGGGCCCACGAGTCCGGGTCGTGCGGGAGAGCCTGTCCGCCGCGGTAGTGGGTCGGCCGCGCGCTCGGCATCACGCGGCCCGGGACGACCTCGACGTCGTAGGACGGCCGGCTCGACGCCAGCACCTTGCCGTTGGCGTCCCGGATGACGCCGCGGGTGGTGGGAAGCACGACGCGTCGGATGATGTTCTCGTGCGCGGTCGCCGCGAACTCGGCGGCGCTCAAGACCTGCAGCTGGAAGAGTCGTCCGAGGACGACGAGGAGCGCCAGCACGGTCGCGAGCGCCATCCACTTGTAGCGGCGGCGGAACTCGCCGATGTCCGAGCGCGGGACGAGGAGGTTCGTCATGCCGAGGCGCTCCCCGCGGCCTCCGAGCGACGCGCGCTGCCGGTCGCCGTGTGGATCGCGAGGGCGACGCGGAAGACCAGGGGAGCGACCGCGGCGGTCGCGACCGTGTGCGCAAGAGCGAGCGGGTAGAGCGACCGCGGGACCCACGCGTCGCGGCCGAAGATCGCCAGGAGCACGAGGACCATCGTGCTTTGCAGCAGCGTGAACGCCGCCACGAGCACGACCTGTGTCCAGGTGGTCTGGGCCGCCAGCCGCATGCCGGCCGCCCGGGAGAGGGCGAAGGTCGCCACGTAGGTGAACGTGTAGAGGCCGATGGGAGCGATGCCGACGACGTCCGTCGCGTAGCCCAGGACGAAGGCCACGGCGGCCCCCCGTGTCAGCGAGTACTCGTGCACGCCCATGAAAAGGATGAGAGGCAGCACGAGCGCCGGGATGGGCCTTCCGATGCGCGTATAGCCCGCCGACGTGAGCGCCGCGTGCGCGAGCAGCACCGTCGCAGGAAGGACGAACTCCGCGCGAAACGTCGCGATGGCCCGGCGTTGTCCCGGTCCACCCCAGAGCTCCCGGAACATCTGCACGAAGTCCATCACGAGCGCAATGAGCCAGACGACGACCGCCACGGGCACCGACAGCGCGTCCACGGCCCGGAACACGTTGGCCTGGATCGCGAGTATGGCGATGCCGGCCGCGAGGAACGCGACGTTGCGCACCTCACGGCCTCCCGCGCGGACCGAGGGGACCCTGGCCGCTGGCGCCGGTGGGAGGCGCCTCTTCGCCGGGCGCAGCCACGAGGACGAGCACCGAGTCGAGGCGGGAGAAGTCGACGGTCGGCGACGCGTCGACGTCCTGGTCGCGTCCGAGCTCGCGGCGGATCACCTTCGTGACGCGGGCGACCGGGATGCCGCGCGGAAACCAGCGCCCTTTCCCGCTCGTGACGAGCAGGTCGCCGATCTCGACGTCGTCGCGCGAATCGACCATCTCGACCTTGCATCCGTAGCGCGCAGGGTCTCCGGTCCCCCTCACGAACCCCCTCGCGTGGGTGCGCTCGTCCTCGACGTCCACCCCGAACGCCGCGTCGACCGCCAGCTCGACGTCGATCGAGTCGCCCGTGACGTGAAGGACGGCGCCGACGACGCCGTCCGGGGCGACGACGGGCGAATGCGGGCGCACGTCGCGAGCGCTCCGGTCGAGGACGACCCGCGTGACGCGGAAGAACTCCGTGAAGTCCTTGCCGACCACCTGCGCGCTGACCACGTCGGCGGGCATCGACTCCTTGAGCTGCAAGAGGCGACGAAGCTGTCGATTCTCCGCCTGCGCTTGCTCGAGCGAATGGACCTGCTCGCGCAGGCGCGCGACCTCGTAGGTGAGCCGCTCGCTGTCGCGCTTCACGCCGACGAGATAGAAGTAGTCCTCGAGGATGCCGCTGAGGCCGCGCGCGACGGTCGCGGCGGCCAGCTCGATGGGCGCCGAGACGCGCAGGATGGTGCGATCCATGGCGCTCTGGCTCTCGGGCGCCTTCATGTTCGCCTTGAGGACGAAGAAGGGGACCGCGAGCAGAAAGACGACGATAGCCGCGTCGCGATAGCGTTTGAGAACGGGGGACACGGCGGATTCCTACGTCGTCGCCGTCGAGCTTCCCTGCCCTCAGGCGATCGTGACCTCCCGGAGCAGCTCCATGTGATCGAGGGCCTTTCCGCTCCCGAGCACGACCGCGCTGATCGGATCGTCGCTGACCATCACCGGGAGGCCCGTCTCCTCGCGCAGAAGGACGTCGAGATTGCGCAGGAGGGCGCCGCCGCCGGTGAGGACGACGCCCTTGTCGACGATGTCCGCGGCGAGCTCCGGGGGGGTCTTCTCGAGCGCGGTCAGCACGGCTTCGACGATCGAGTGGATTGGCTCCGTCAACGCCTCTCGGGTCTCGTCGCTGTTGACCACCACGGTCTTTGGAACGCCGGCGACGAGATCGCGGCCCTTCACCTCGGTCGTGAGCTGCTTCTCGACGGGGTAGGCGTTGCCGATCTGGATCTTGATGCGCTCGGCCGTCTGCTCGCCGATCGCCAGGTTGTACTTGCGCTTGAGGTACGCGGCGATCGCGTCGTCCATCTTGTCGCCGCCGACGCGCACGCTCTGCGAGTAGACGATGCCGGCGAGCGAGATGACGGCCACCTCCGTCGTCCCGCCGCCGATGTCGACGATCATGTTGCCGCTCGGCTCGGTGATGGGCAGGCCCGCGCCGATCGCCGCGGCCATCGGCTCCTCGATGAGGTACACCTCGCGCGCGCCCGCGCTCTCCGCGCTCTCCTTCACCGCGCGCTTCTCGACCTCGGTGATGCCGAAGGGTACGCAGATGATGATGCGCGGTTTGACGAGGGTGCGGCGGCTGTGGGCCCGGGCGATGAAGTAGCGGAGCATCGCTTCGGTGATCTCGAAGTCCGCGATGACCCCGTCCCGGAGCGGTCGCACTGCGCGAATGTTCCCCGGCGTCCGACCGAGCATCTCCTTGGCCTCGCGGCCGACGGCGAGCACCTTGTTGCCGCCGCGCGTGTCCTTCTGCACGGCGACGACCGACGGCTCGCACGAGACGATGCCCTTGCCCTTGACGTAAATAAGGGTGTTCGCCGTGCCGAGATCGATCGCGAGATCGTTCGAAAACAGGCCGTGAAGCCAGTCGAAGATCATTGCGCGCTCCTTGCCGCCTCGCTCGGATGACCCTTAAAAACCAGGACTCACGCTTCTACCACAAGGGGGTCGGGTGTCTACGGGGCCTTACCCGATGGTCTCGCCCACCCGCTTTGCGCGCTTCTCGCCCCGCCGCGGCCTGCGCGGATGATCACGCCCGCCCCAAGCCCCCGCAAGTCGGCGTCTCAGCCCTTCGAGATCTTTCCCTCTTTGTGGGCGAAGTGCTTTCGGCAGGCCGGGCAGAACTTCTTGATCTCGAACTTCTCGGACATCGTCCGTTTGTTCTTCGTCGTCGTGTAGTTGGCGCGACCGCAGTTGTCGCAGGTCATCTTGATGATGTCACGCATGGCAGCCTTCCAGGACGGGCGAAGGTACGTGCGGCACTGGAACAGTCAAGTGGGCCGGATTTCCCTCGGCTAGTCATCGTCCTTGTCGTAGTCGATGACGCGACCGCCGCGGAACTCGTCTCGATCGCTCTTCTTTTTGCGCGGGCCGCCCCCGTCCTCGAAGGACCTCTTGCGCCGCTCTTCGTGGGGGGCCACCTTGCGGTGCGGTGCGCCCGTCGGGCTGCTGCCGCCGAACGCGGGCTGGAAGGGCGCGAAGCCGCCGCCGCCGCCCTCGGGGCGCGGAGGGCGCTCGCCCTTGGGATGCGCCAGGTTGACCACCAACCGCCGCCCGCGGAGGTCGGCCGAGCGCAGCGCGTCCGCCGCAGTCTTCGCGGCCTCCGCGCTTGCCATCGTCACGAAGCCGAAGCCGCGCTTTCGCCCGTCCGCGTCCATCGGAAGGTGCACGCGGACGACGCTGTCGGCCACGGCGCCGTTGATCAACGTCTGGACCTCTTCCACCGTGGCGTCGTACGGCAGGTTGCCAACGTAGAGCGTCCGATCGGGAGCCTGCTGCGCGCCGCCCGGACCGCCCGGCCGCGGGCCCATGGGGCCCCCACTGCGCGGACCGCCCATCCCGTCCCGCTTGGGGGGCTCGGCCTGAAACGGTCGCACCGAAATCGACTTGCCTGCCTGGATCGAACCGTCCAGGGCGTCGCGCGCCGCCTGCGCTTCCTGCGGTGTGGCGAGCGTCACGAACCCGAACCCACGGGGCCGGCCCGTGGTCCGGTCCTTCGGCAAGCTGACGCTGATGACCTTTCCGCCGGTCGCCTCGAAGAGCTGCTTGAGCACGTCTTCCGAAATGCTGTCGGGCAAGCCTGCCACGAACAGCTTTGCTTCCTCGTTACCCATGCGAAAACTCACGCGCCTCCGTTCCGATCGGCCAAAGAGCAGAGCGTGCCGCCCGTGGCGAGCGTGGACAGCGTCGCGGCGGGGGCTATCTCCGAGCTACCGTTCACGATATCTAGCATGTTTCGGCAGTCAACTCTCACCCGGGCGCAGAACCGGGATGGAGAAGGCGAAGCTTGCACCACGCTCGGCCGGAGCGGCGCTCTCGACCCATGCGCGGCCGCCGTGGCTCTCCGCGATGTGCTTCACCAGCGCGAGGCCGATGCCGCTCCCCCTCACGGGCAGCCCCGATCGCGTCGTCCGGGACGTCGCGCCCCGGACGAAGCGGTCGAAGATGCGCTCGCGGTCCTCGGGGGTCACGCCCGGCCCGCGGTCGACGACGCGGACGACGATCTCCGTGCTCTCGCGGGCGGTCCCCCGAGTGGCCTTCACCGTGACGGTGTCCGTCCCGCGCGCGTACTTGAGCGCGTTGTCGATGAGATTGATGACGGCGAGCTGGATCGCCTGCTCGTCGATCTTCGCGTCCGGCAGGCCGGGCTCGATCTCGGCGGCCAGGTCCACTCCCTCGCGCTCGGCGTGGTAGCGGTACACGTTGACGGCCTTCGAGACGGCCTCGCCCACGCTCCCCTCCATGAAGTCGTAGGGCTGCCTGCCGCGTTCGACGCGGGCGAAGTCGAGGACGTTCTCGATGAGCGAGGACAGGCGCTCGCTCTCGCTGACGATGATGTCCAGGTACTCTTGGCGCTTGGCCTCGCTCTTGACCCGGCCGGACTGGAGCATCTCGCCGAACATTCGGACGAGGGCGAGCGGCGTCTTCAGCTCGTGGCTCACGTTGGCCACGAAGTCGCTCTTCATGGCCGAGAGGCGCCGCTCGCGCTCGGCCAAGAGCAGGACCGTCGCCACCCCGAGGACGATGACGGCGCAAGATACGACGACCATGACCACCTCGAGGATGGCCCGGTTGCGCACGCGCGCGATGAGCTCGTCGCTCGCGCTCGGTGACACCTGCACGCGCCACCCGTAGAGAGTCGTCGGGAATCGGAGGCCCACCGTGAACTGGCCGGTGCGAAGGGGAGGTCCGAAGACGATTCGCCCGTCCTCGTCGACCACGTTCACGCGGCTCGGCGTGGCCGACTCGGAGAAGAGCGCGGGCATCGTGTCCTTGACGATGCGGCCGACGTCGTGCCACGCGACGATGAGGTAGCGGCGCGGGCGCGCGTCCCCCTCGCCCTCGTCCGCGGGGCCCGGCGGCACAACGCGCTGCCAGTAGCTCACGAGGTAGCTCTGGCCCCGGTACTCGTGGTGAAGATGGCGGAGCTCGTCGGGGGCTTGCTTTCCGAGCTCCATGTCCGCGTACATGCGCTGCACGAGGAGCCTGCGGAAGGCCTCCTCTTCGGCGAAGGCGCTGCCTGCGCGAGACGCGAACGCCAGCACCGTCCGCGAGTCGTCGAGCACCAGGACGCCGCGCACGGTCGGCGTCTCGCGCTGCGCGGTCGGCAGCCACCGCTGGGTGAGGTCGGACAGCCGAAGCGGGTCGGCGATGGCGTAGATGACGCTGTCTTGTTCGATGATGCGCTTGTCGAGGCGGTCGGCCTTTTCGCTCGCGAGGCCGAGCGTCGCCTCCAGGACCGATTGCTCCAGGCCCTCGACCTGGAGCGTCGTCCGGCGGGTCAGATAGGCGAGCACTCCGACGGCCACGACGACGGCCGGCAAGAGGACGAAGCTGGCGAGCCTCTCGCGCGAGCGGGCCATGGCCGTCGGGGCGCGTCACCCCTCCGAGATGCGCCGCGCGCTGATTCGCTCCGGGTCGGTCACGATGCCCCGCGTCGAAACGAACTCGGCAAACTGCTCGGCGATGTACGTCACGGCGTTGCCGTCGGACTCGGTGAACGGCTGTCCGTCGAGCGGGTTCACGAGCTCGACGGCGCCGAGCGGCCTTCCGGCGACCATCACCGGGGCGACGACGAGACTTCGGGCGCCGCCGAGGATCGCGTAGCGATCCACCGTGGCGGCCTCGCCGAGGTCGCTCTCGGCCAGGACGACGGCGCGTCGCTTGCGCAAGGCCAGCGACAGGAGCGGATCGGCTTCCGGGGAGCGCCGCAGGAGCAGCGTCTCGGTCCCCGCGCCCCGCGCGTTCGCGACGAGGAACTCGCGCCGACTGATGTCGAAGACGTGGACGAGCGCCGCCTGGCTCGGCAGCTTTTCCATCGCCGTGACGAGGCAAAAGTCGCCGCCCTCGACGGCGTCGCGCGTGAAGTGGAGGTCGTGCATCGACTCGAAGAGGTCCGCGATGAGGTCCTCTCCGCCGACGCGCGACCCGGGCGGGACGGACGCCGGCGCGGGCGCGTACTGCACGGGTGCGGGCGCCGCGACGGGTGGCGGCGCGAACGGCGCGACGGGCTGGTTCAAGGGCGCGTAGGGAGCCACGCTCGGCGGTGCGGGCGCCGACATTCCAAGCAAGGTCCCCGCCGGCAGCCCGGTGGCAGGCGCTGGGGCAACGGCCGGGACCGCCATCTGTGCGGGCGCCATGCCCGGGAACGCCGCTGCGGCCGCGGCCATCGGCGCCGCGACTGCGGGAGGCGGGACGGACGCCGGAGCCGCGACCGGCGGCGGGTACACCGACGGGGGCGGTTGCGTCGGGATCGGAGCGGGGGGTGGCGGCGTCAGCGCGGAGAGGTCGGGCGGCGGCACCGCGGGAGCGAACGGCTGGGCCGGCGGCAGCGGGGCCGCGAACGGCTGCGACGTCGGTACCCCGAACGGCGACTGCGGCACGGTCGGGGCGAACGGTTGCACCTGCGGTACGGGCGCCGCGAACGGCTGCGGTGGCGCGACCGGCGGCTGCGGTGCTGCCGGCTGGGCGAAGACTTGCGGCGGTGGCGGCGCGGCGGGCGCCACCCTTTGCGCTTGGGGGGACGCCGGCTGCGCTCCCCGTCGGGGGAAGCCGACCACCGCCGGGCCGCGCCAGTCCTTCCACGTGAGCGTGGCAAGGGGAGGGACGGGGGGCTTGCCCTGGAACGCGACGTCGAACACGGCGAGGTTCACGAGCTTGCCCGCGGGCACCCGGTCGAGCGACGTCTGCACGAGCTCGAGCTGCGTCTGGAGCAGCATCTCGGCCGCGGACTCGGTGGTCCCAGGGTGCACCACGTAAACGTACTCACGATAGGTGAGCGGCATCGTGTCGCTCGCCTCGTGCTCGCGTTTGAAGACGATCTGGGACGGGACGTTGACGACCATCTCCGGCCGGAGCGGCTGCGGCGACTCGGTGGCCGTGACCGCAGCGACGGCCGCACCGCCGGCGCCGCCTCCGCCCACCGCCAAGGCTGCAGGCTGACCCCCGGGTCGACGGAGCGTCGACGGGACGTGGGAGGCGGGGCGAGGAGGTCCGGCGTGAGGGGCGGCGGCGGCGGCCGCGGGCGCCGGAGCGGCGGGTGGCGGCGCCGTGACGACCGCGCGTCGGACTTCGTAGCGAAGGCGCGAACCTGGATCGACCGCGCGGCAGCCCTCGTCGAGGAGCTCGACCGAGAAGCCGGTCATGGGGCCGGATTCCCCGCGCTGCGTTCGAGCTACCTGGAGCGCCTTCTGCCACGTCTCGGCTTCGACGTGGAGCGACTCTCTGTCGTCCTTGCCGAGCGACGTCACCTCGACGAGCCAGCGCATCCGTGGCTATGCCTTTCTTCGCGAGGGCACCGCGCGTGCCCCGGCACCTTTTATCAGCCTCTTGGACGGACGGTCAACGCGGGGCCAGCCCATGTCCGCCCCAGGTTCAGCCCATGGTCGCACGGTGAGCCACGACTGGCTCTTCGGGCGTCCACGCACCCGCGCTGCTACTCGGCCCGCAGACCGTCCGCGGGGCGAAGATGCGCCGCGTAGACCGCGGGGAAGACCGTGGCCACGAGGCAGATGATGACGGCGACGACGGCCGGCAGGATGAACTCGATCGGGTGCATCGAGATGGGCAGGTGCGAGATGAAATAAACTTTCGGATCCAGCGGGAAACTATAGGCAAGCAGGAATCGACAGCACAGCCATCCCAAGGCGACGCCGAGGACCGTGCCCGTCAGCCCGATGATCCCGCCTTGATAGAGGAACGTACGGAGGATCGCGTCGTTCTTCGCGCCGAGGGCCTTGAGGAGCGCGATCTCCTTTTTCTTCTCGAGCACCACCATGATCAAGGTGGCGATGACGGTGCACGCCGCCACGAGAATGATGAGGCCGAGGACGAAGCTCATGCCGATTTGCTGAATCAAGAGCGCCGTGAAAAGCCCATGGTTGAGCTCGCGCCAGTCCATCGTGTGGTAGACGCCGTTGTTCAAGATCTTGTCGATCTGTCTTGCGATGTCGTGCGCGCGGTCGATGTCGTCGACCTTCATCTCGACGCCCGTGACGCTGTCGCCGTACTCGTAGAACGCCTGAGCCTCGTAGAGGTCCGTGTAGACGAGCTTCGAGTCGTACTGGTCGAAGCCCGCCTCGAAGATCGCGATGACCCGGAACTGCTTGGCGATGGGCGAGCGCGCGCCCGCGCCGAAGGCGATCCCGATCTGCGGCGAAGTGACCTGCACACAATCGCCGAGGCCCGCGTCCAGCTGCTTGGCGAGCGTCCTGCCGACGACGATGCCGGCCATCTTGGCGACCTGCGCGGGGTTCTTGCACGGGTCCGGGTCGATGGCCTCGGGCACGAAGTCGTCGTCGGGCAGCGTGCTCTTATAGCCCCCGGCCGGCGTGACGTCGCCGGCGAGGGCTCCCGGAATCGGCGGCGCGACGACGGGGCGCTCCGCGCGGGCCTTCTTCGCCGTCGCGACGGGGGGGGGAGGCGGGGCGGCCGGCTCTTCGGGCTCCGAGGCGGACCCGCTCGGCGCCGCGCCCGCGTCCCCGTGGGCAAGCTCGTCCTCGACTTCTCGCCGCATCACGGCGAGCAGCGACTCGCTACCCCCATCCGTCGTGTCGCGCGCGTCGAGGCGGTCGCGGAGCGGGTCGACCGCCCGCTCCGGAGGCTTCGCGTCGGGGCGGCGCAGCCCCGCCACGCTCCCCTCGACGATGTGCTTCGGAAGGTCGAGCACCTTCGGCATCTCCGCGGGGTCGACTCCCTTGAGGAGGACGCCCGTCGCGGTGCGATCCCCGTGGGTGACCATCATCGGGTTGATGACGAACGGCGCCGCGCCGACGACGCCGCGGATCCCTTCGACCTTGCGCAGGACGTCCCGGTACTCGCGAAAATCGATGGAGTACTTGAGGACGAGCACGTGGGCATTGACGCCGAGGACCTTCTCTCGAAACTGCTCCTGAAAGCCGCCGGTGACGCTCATGACGATCGTCAGCGCGGCGACTCCGAGGAGCACGCCGCCGACGGCGAGCGTCGTGGCGAGCGAGATCATGTTGCGCTTCTTGGAGGCCAGGTAACGGATCGCGACCGTGATTGGGTATCCCATGCCTCTGCGGCGGGCCTCTAACACGTCCGGCCGCGCTCCGCCGCGACTGTGCCAGCATGCCCCGCCGGCGCGCGACGCGTCGCCCTGTATGAAAAAATTGCGAAGGCGCCCAAAGTGGGAGGACCAAAAAACCTCAGCGGGCGAGCACCATCTGGGTGGATGATGATGAAAGGTTCGTTTCTTGCTTGAGCCAGGACGCTGTGCCGCCCCCTGTCCCGAAGTCGCCCCCGCGCCCTGAGGCGCCCTCCTCGGAAGGGGGGCTCGCCGCCAGCCTGCCGCACGCCCCGACGGTAGCCCCGTCGTCGCTCGACGCGATCGAATCGGCGACGCCGCCGCCGTCCCGCGTGGACCCGTACATCGGCAAGACCATCGACGGGCGCTACCTCGTCGAGCGGCTGCTGGGCGAGGGGGGAATGGGCGTCGTCTATGCGGCGCGGCACAAGGTGATCGACAAGCGCGTCGCCATCAAGATCCTGCGCGGCGAGAAGGCGACGGATCACGAGCTCAACGAGCGCTTTCTCCAAGAGGCGCGCGCCGCGAGCGCGATCGGCAACCCGCACATCATCGACATCAGCGACTTCGGCCAGCTCCCCGACGGCTCGACGTACTTCGTGATGGAGTTCTTGGACGGCAAGAGCCTCACCGACGTCATGACCGACGCCAAGGGTCCGGTGCCCGTCCCGCGCCTGTGTCACATCGCGAAGCAGATCGCGCAGGGGCTTGCGGCGGCGCACGCCGCCAGCATCATCCATCGCGACCTCAAGCCGGACAACGTCATGCTCGTCAAGCGCGGCAACGAGCGCGACTTCGTCAAGGTGCTCGACTTCGGGATCGCGAAGGTCGGCGGCGGCAGCAAGAAGATGACGCGGGCCGGGAGCGTCTTCGGGACGCCGCACTACATGAGCCCGGAGCAAGCGGCGGGGGCGACCGTCGACCACCGGACGGACGTCTACGCGCTCGGCGTCATTCTCTACGAGATGGCGAGCGGCAAGGTGCCGTTCGATGCCGACAACTTCATGGGGATCCTCACCCAGCACATGTACAAGGCGCCGGTGCCCATCCGGGCGCTCGTGCCGGAGGTGGACGTCCCCCCCGGGCTCGACGCGATCGTCCTCAAGTGTCTGACGAAGAAGCCCGAAGGCCGCTACGGGTCGATGGAGGAGCTCGCCGTCGATCTCGAGAAGCTCGAGAAGGGCCTCTTGCCCGACGCCGTGCAGGAGATGATGGCGCGATCAGGGGGCTTCAACGTGCCGGCGGACTACTTCCGCTCCGCGGGGATGCCCGAGCCCGTGCCGGCGTCCCCGCCCCTGCCCGTGCGACGGTGGCCGCTCTACGCGGTCATCGCGGCGGTCGGAACAGGGGTGGCCGCCATGGGGGTCGTGGTCATCGCCCGGACGACGAGCAGCGGCGCGCAGACGCGTCCCCCGATCACGGCCGTGGCTCCGGTCGCGGCGCCTCCGCCGCCCCCGCCGTCGGCCGTGCTCCTGCCGCCCCCGGCCACGACGCCGGTCGCGCGCGAGGTCCTCGTCAGCGTGGTTCCGGGCGATGCGACGATCACGCGGGACGGCAAGGACCTGGGGCCGCAGCCCCTCGCCCTGCACCTGGCCGATGGCGAAACCGCGTCGCTCGTCGTGTCGCGCAAGGGGTTCAAGGCGAAGACGGTGACGATCGACGGGGCGAACCCGCGTCAGTCGATTGCGCTCGATTCGGCGTCCGGCGGCGGGCCTGCGCCCCGAGCGGCCGGCGGAGGCGCGAAGCCGGCGAGCGGCCCCGCCTTCTCCGGGATCGACGACGTCGGCGATCCGTTCGCGAAGAAACACTGAGAGGTCGCCAAGGCGCCAAGCCGCCGGGGGTCGAACTCAATCCTTGGCGTCTTCGCGTCGCCGGATTTGGCTCGCGTGACGCCCCGCGTCTGGCACGCTTTCCACGGGTACAGACCGGGTTCTTCCTAGACAAAGTAGACCGGGTTCTTCCCTGACAGTCAGGGAAGGGCTGAGGTGCTGGCGGGCGGGTCCGCCATACGGCTGGTTGGGCGGCGAGGAGTGCCG
>Ga0070735_10003430_pt1 | contig 13895 bp, 11 predicted proteins | sample Coa_R1_FD_66443 | JGI IMG/M metagenome (GOLD analysis project Ga0070735, IMG submission 66443) | Surface soil microbial communities from Centralia Pennsylvania, which are recovering from an underground coalmine fire - Coalmine... | ecosystem: Environmental > Terrestrial > Soil > Unclassified ...
GATCTTGCGAACCAAACTCTGATTCAGTCGCGGGATCGTTTCGCGGCGGGTGTCACCGATAATCTCGAAGTCGTGCAGGCACAGGAAGCCGTAGCTAACGCGAACGAGACCTACATTTCCAGTCTGTATGCTCACAACCTGGCGAAAGTGGAGTTGGCCAAGGCCATCGGTTGGGGTGAAGAGGGTGCAAGGCAGTATCTGCAGGGAAAGTGATCTATGGCTGAGAATCAGAACACAACGGTAACCGACCGGCAGCCCGAAGCTGCGGACAGAGCGGGTCGCCCGGCTCCATTGCCAGCATCCGACCGCGACTTACGGTGGAAGAGTTTCCAGTCGCGGAATCCGCGGGCGCGCATTTTTGCGATCGTGGGCGCGGTGGTATTGATCGTGCTGCTCTTTTTCCTATGGCGATACTTCACCAGCTACGAGGACACCGACGACGCTCAGGTGGACGGGCATCTGAATTCAATCAGCGCCCGGGTTTCTGGCCACGTGGCCAAGCTTCTGGTGGATGACAACCAGTACGTCAAGGCCGGAACTCCGCTGGTGCAGATCGATCCCAAAGATTATGAAGTGGCGCTGGATCATGCACGCGCTGACTACGCGGACGCGCTGGCGCTGACGGAAGCAGCGAATGTCAACGTGCCGATAACATCAACCAGCACCAGCAGCCAACTATCGACCGCACTCGCGGACGTCGAGAATGCGCAGGCGGGAATCGCCGCCGCAAAACAGCAATATTCGGCTGCTCAAGCGCAGTTGGTGCAAGCCCAGGCCAACAACGTACGGGCGCAGGACGATCTGGTGCGCTACAAACAACTGGTCGATAAACAGGAAGTCTCGCAGCAGCAATACGACACCGCATTGGCCGCAGCCAGAGCGGATGCGGCCGCGGTGGATGCTGCCGCAGCTTCGGCGTCGGCAGCGGAGCATCAGGTGCGACAGGCCCAGGCCCGGCTGGCGCAGGCTCAGGCTGAAGTTCGCTCCGCTCAAACCGCGCCGCAGCAAGTGGCAGCCATTCGTTCGCGAGCAAAGTCAGCCCAAGCCGAAGCCGACCTCAAGAAGGCGGCCCTGGACCAGGCGGGATTGAATCTCGGGTACACGCTCATTCTGGCACCTGTGGATGGCGTGGTCACCGGCCGCACCGTGGAAGTCGGACAAAATGTCTCGATTGGTCAAGAGATGATGCGTGTGATCAATCTTGATGACATTTGGGTCACGGCAAACTTCAAGGAAACCCAGTTGAAGTACATGAAAGTGGGTCAGCGGGCCACAATTCACTTAGATACCAACGGAAAGGACTACAAGGGGCACGTCCAGAGCATCGCCGGGGCCAGCGGTGCGGTGCTAAGCCTCTTGCCTCCGGAGAATGCAACCGGCAATTACGTAAAAGTGGTGCAGCGTGTACCGGTGAAGATCACCCTTGATCCGGGCGAGACCAAAGAACACGAGTTGCGGCCCGGAGCGAGCGTAGAACCCAAGGTATGGATAAGATAGAGGTAGGAAGAGCGGAGGGTTGAGTTGTATCGAGTCATTACAGTCGAACGGGAATATGGCGCAGGGGGTGGCGAGATCGGTTGCGAACTGGCCAAGCGATTAGGCTGGAAACTCTGGGACTACGCCCTGACCGAAGAAATCGCCAAAGAAGCTAACGTCGATTGCAGCGCCGTGGAGCGCTGCGCGGAGCGGGTTGATACGACCTTCCAACGCCTGGTGCAGGTATTCCTGCGCGGCAGCCACGAGCATAGCGTTCCCCTGCATGGCCATGAACCATTCAACACCGACCGATTTGTGGCGATCGGCGAACGAGTCATGGAAAACGTTGCCGAAGCTGGAGACTGCGTGATTGTGGGTCGAGGTGCGCCATATTTCTTGCGCAGTCGAGGAGATGCTTTTCACGTTTTTCTTTACGCGCCGTACGCCGAGAAAATGCGCCGGCTGCAGAAATTAGGCAAAAGCGCAGTAGAAGCCGAGAATTTGCTGAACCAGATCGATCGGGATCGAATCACCTTCGTGAAGCGCTATTTCGACGCGGACTGGCCAACCCGCTGCCTCTATCACATGATGATCAACACCGCGATCGGCAATGAGAACGTAATTTCGACGATCCTGAGTACCAAAACCTCGCTCGAACAAAACTCCGCGCAGATTCAAGCGATTGATAGTTGCGTCGCGCCGTCTCCGCGCTAGAGTTGCTGGTACGCCCTTCCGTAACTCTCCATATGCACCTTTTTCGCTGCAATTTAACATTCCTGCAATATTCTGGACCTATCATGGAGCTTAAAGTTCTTGCTTAAGGAGCAGGTGTTGGCGGCGTCCAGGTCTCTTAGATTTGCCCTACCTTTGCAGGTTGCCGCCGTTTGTTACCGTCGGCAGGGCGCTGCTGTTGAATTTCTTTTGGTCAACACCAACGGCGGAGGAAAGTGGACGTTTCCCAAGGGAGCGCCGGAGCACGGGATGTCCCACAGCCAGGCTGCGGAACAGGAGGCCTGGGAAGAAGCCGGTGTGCGTGGGCACATTGAGCCCCGTCATTTTCATCTTTATCTTCACTCGAAGGGTGTTTTCTGGAAGCCGCCCGGAGTACGCGAGTTTGTCGTGAAGGCGTTTCTGCTGGAGGTCGAGCAAACCGAATCATCGCACGAGCCCGAGCGAAATCCCACCTGGTTCTCGCCGGACGACGCGCGAAAGATTTTGGCCAAAGGCCGCGAAGTGAAATACGGACGGGAGATGCGAGCTGTTATCGATCGCGCCCTCGAGCACATCGAAGCCATGAAACATGCGCCTACGGCCTAGGGCAAATTATTGAAGTTTCTTTTCGGCATTTTCCTTAATATTTTTCTTCCGCTGCTCGTCGTCTTTTGTATCACTGCCCAGTAGCTCTACCGCCCGTCTCGCGCTACTACGTGCCAGGTCTTTCTGGCCATCTGCCATGTAGGCATCACCGAGGCTATCGTAGGCGTTCGGCGAATCAGGATACGCCACAGTGTTGAGCTTCATGATCTCAATCGCATTTTTTGTGTCACCACTCAGCATGTGTTCGTACCCCAACAGATTCACGACTGCTTCCGGCAAATGCGCAGCCTTCGGATCAACCTTTACGGCGCCATTCGGTTCGTCGATAAGCTTCAAAGCTTGCAACTGGGGAGAAGGCAGGGAAGCGCCATTCGTTTCAGGCAAAGCACTGGGCTGATCCTTGAGCGTGGCCTGAAACCAGCGAGCGATAAGCGTGGGGAACTCGGGGTGGGAAGCGAATATCTCTGCCCCGTGGCCGCCGGTTGCATATCGTTGAGAGCGACTGGCGGGATTCGGCGACAGGCTGTAGTACCACTGCATGATGAATGTGAAGTCAGCAAAAGAATCGTCGTCGGCAGCACCGGTGAATATGGGCAAGCCCGGCTTCTGGAGGAATTGTCTGCCGTCATGATCGGTCGCGCCGGCGAGAAGCACTAAGACTTTGATTTCTGGATGTCGCCGCGCCAACTGAATGGAGTTATCAACGCCGCAACTGGCGCCGCCTGCGCCGATCTTGTCGCGCTGAACGCCCGATTGCGACAGAAGATATTGATAGGCGACGTCAATGTCGCCGGGCCAGACTTCTTTGGTGACTTTGTTTTCATCATCCGGCGAGAGTTTATCGAAGCGAGGGCCACCACTTTCTCCGAAGCCGCGATAATCCAGAGTGAGGACGCTGATCCCGACCGCATTTAACGCCTGCGCCAGCGGATCCCATAACTTGCGCTGTTGATTGCATTGATGAAGCAGTAAGACTCCAGGGCCGGGTTGCGCAGCCGCAAAGTAGCTGGCCTTCAGGAGTGTTCCATCAGCGGCTTTCAAATCGACGATGCGGGGCTGAGAGTCCGCCTGGCAGGCCATAGCACACAATAGAGGGAAAAGCGTGAAGCAGAATTTTCCAAGTGCCATAGCAGGTTAGATGAGCGAACGAGGCATAGGTTAGCGGGTCTTCGAGGGAACTTGAGGCAAGAGATTCGACGGTTCCGCGTTGATCGTTCCGCAGCTCTCGACGAGCCCGGCGCTGAAGAATTTAATCGCATTTCATGAGACGATAAAAGTACCGATGATCCAGCTTTCTGCCGCCGGAAAACGCTATGGCCACAAGCTCCTGTTCGAGGGGCTGGACTGGCTGATCACGCCTCGTGACCGCATTGGCCTGGTGGGGGCAAATGGCACCGGCAAGTCGACTCTACTCAAAATCCTTGGCGAAATCGAAACTCTCGATTATGGCTCGATCAGCACAGCCCGAGGCATCAGCGCCGGCTACCTGCCGCAGGATGGGTTGGAGCTTTCGGGGCGTACGGTCTTTGCCGAATGCATGGCGGTCTTTGACGATCTCCGCGAGATGGAGCAGGAGATGCAGGAACTGACGGCGCGCATGTCAGAAATCGACCAGGCGTCAACCGAGTACACGCAAGTAGCCGAGCGGCATCAGCGGCTTGAGCACCAATTCCGCACGCGCGATGGATACGCGATCGAGGCCAAGGTCGGAACGGTGCTGATGGGATTGGGTTTCGGCAAAGATGACTGGCAGCGGCAGACCGAGGAGTTCTCCGGCGGCTGGCAAATGCGCATTGCCCTGGCGAAATTGCTGCTGCAACAGCCGAATCTTTTGTTGCTCGACGAGCCCACGAATCATCTCGACCTCGAAGCTCGCAACTGGCTGGAAGAGTATCTGACGAGCTATCCGTATGCGTTCGTGCTGATCTCGCACGATCGTTACTTTCTTGACGTGACGGTCAACAAAATCGTCGAGATCTGGAACAAGCGAATTCATTTTTATCCCGGCAACTATGAGAAGTACCTGGCGCAGAAGACGCAGCGGCAGGAGCAACTCGAAGCTTCCTACCAGACGCAACGCGAGCGCATTGAGCAATTGGAAGTGTTCATCAACCGCTTTCGCTACCAGGCGACCAAAGCGAAACAGGTGCAGAGCCGGATCAAAGAACTGGAGCGGATAGAACGGATCGAACTGCCCGAGGAAGAGAAGACGATTCACTTCTCGTTTCCACAACCAAAGACAAGCGGCCGGATCGTAGCCGAATTCAACGGAGTCGCGAAGTCCTACGGAGAAAAGGAAGTGTTTCGCGACGTTAGGTTCATGATCGAGCGCGGAGACCGGATCGCGCTGGTGGGTGTGAACGGGGCGGGGAAGTCCACGCTCATCAAGCTGCTGGCTGACGAAGAACCGTTGACCGAGGGGGAATACAAACTCGGCCACAACGTGCTGACCGATTACTTCGCCCAGGACCAATACAAAGAACTGAATCGGGACGCGCGGATTCTGGATGACATTGCAGAATTATCGCCGCGTTCCACGCAGACGGAGTTGCGCAGTCTGCTCGGTTGCTTCCTATTTTCAGCCGACGATGTCTTCAAGCGGATCGGCGTGCTCTCGGGCGGCGAGAGAAATCGTTACGCATTGCTGCGCATGCTGCTTCATCCCGCGAATTTCCTGCTGCTCGACGAGCCTACGAACCACCTCGACATGCGCGCGAAAGACGTTTTGCTTGAGGCGCTGTCGAAGTACACAGGAACGGTCGTCTTCGTCTCGCATGACCGGTACTTCATCGACAACCTGGCGACACGGGTGTTTGAGGTTGGCGGCGGGCGCGTCGAAGTCTATCCGGGAAACTACGAAGATTACCGGTGGCGCAAAGAAGGCGGCGCAGCAAAGTTGCAGGAAAGCGTGGAGAGTTCGGCGGCTGCCCAACCGACCAATGGCGACCGGCCAACCGCGGCAGAGGCGACGGAGCCAAAGTCCAAGCGGCTGAATCCGATCAAACGCAAGCAGATGGAAGGGCGGGTGCGAGAACTGGAGGCCCAGATCGCGAGCGCAGAAACTGCCATCAGCGGTTGTGAGGCGGCGCTGCAAAGCTTTGTGAGCGCCGAAGAGACAAAGCGCGTAAATGAAGAGCTCACTCTACACAGGAAAGAACTTGAAAACCGCATGTCGGAGTGGGAAGAGTTGGCCCAGCAGCTGAACGCCTAGTTCTTCAACCCCCGCGTGCCTGAGTAGTCCATACCTTACATCCCAAGAGCTCGTTGAGCGGCCGTACAGGTTCTTCGGTAACCTCCTATATTCCTACCGGCCATGCGATAGTCACTTTTAACAACACACCACGCGCATTCACGCTGCGCGGAACAAGGAAGGTCAGAAAATGCTGCAGCCGGCCCAGAGCCCATCCATCGCTCCAAAATTCACCCCACCAACCACAACCTACACGCCAGTCAAAACCGCGGCACCGCCGATGGAACAGGCGACAATCGGCCGTTCACTGGTGATCAAGGGCGAGATTTCGGGAACCGAGCCCCTCTATATTGATGGACGCGTGGAAGGCTCGATTAACTTCGGGGACAGCCGAATTACGATTGGGCGGAATGGCGATGTCACGGCCAATATCAGCGCCAAAGAGGTGGTGATCATGGGATCGGTGAAGGGAAATATTCAGTGCACTGATCGGCTGGACATTCGCTCGGAAGGTTCGTTGATCGGCGATGTGGTGGCCGAACGAATCAGCGTGGAAGACGGCGCGGTGCTGAAGGGCAGCGTGGAAGTGAAAATGGGCGGCCAGAAATCGGACAAGTCCATCGAGAAAGCCAAAGCAGCAGCTGCGAACGCGTAAAACGCGTAATCTGAAGAGACTTCGAAAGGGGCACGGCAAAACCGCGCCCTATTTCTTTTCCGGTTTCAAATCCAGGGAAGCCGAATTCATGCAATAGCGCAGCCCGGTGGGTTTCGGTCCATCCGGGAAGACGTGACCCAGGTGAGCGTTGCAGCGCGCACAGCGGGCCTCGGTGCGGACCATGCCGTAGCTGCGATCCGTTTCTTCTTCTACAGCGCCATTCTCAACCGGCTGATAAAAACTTGGCCAGCCTGTGCCTGAATCAAACTTGGTATCTGAGCTGAAAAGCGGCGCACCACAGCACACGCAGTGGTAAGTGCCTTTATCTTTGGTTTTCCAGTACTTGCCGGTGAAGGCCGGTTCAGTGCCGGCCTCGCGAGTGACGCGATACTGATCGGGAGTGAGTTGCTCCTGCCATTCTTGCTCGGTCTTGGTAATTTTGTCTGTCATGAGCTTCCTCAGGAATAGATTACAGCAGGGCGGGAAAAGTGACGGAATTGTGAGAGCAGCACAAAAAAACGCCGGCTGGTTGGCCGGCGCTTTTCCGTCTGCAGACTACTAAAACTTATTTGGTTTCGCTGGTTGGGCTGGCGCCAAACTCGCGGCGTCCGACAGTTCGGGCGGCGCGGGCGGCGGCGGGAGGCGCTCCGGCAGCTGCACCGTAACGCTCCATGAGCATGGGCACCATGGCGTTCTCAGCTTCCTTCACGAAGCTGAGACTGCCCTCAGAACTCATGTCGACACGTACGAAGTCGCCAAGTTTCACCTGGCCGGTGGCCACAAGGTTAGCCAACGGGAATACCAAGTGACGCTCGATCGCCCTCTTCAAGTGGCGAGCACCATACTTCAGGTCGGTTCCTTCGTTCAGAAGGAAGCCCTTAACCTTTGACGTGCAATTGAATACGAACTGGTTTGCCGCAGAAGCCATCAAAATGCGCTGCTGGACCATTCCCAGCTCGATTTCGAGAATTTGTTGCAGATGCTCCGACCGCAGTGTCTTAAAAACCACTACCTTGTCGATGCGGTTCATGAACTCGGGCGAGAACTTGCGGCGAGCCGCTTCGACAGCGGTGCGGTCAATTTTCTCGTCGAGGCTGGAATCCACCTGCTTCGGTTTCCGCGCAAAACCCAACCCGCCATCGACCAGACCGCACATCTCGCCAGCGCCCAGGTTCGAGGTCATGACGATGATGCACTGCGAGAGATCCACGCGACGGTTATCGCCGAGGGTCAAGGTCGCTTTGTCCAGAATGCCGAGCAATAACTGCCAGAGAGCGTCCGAAGCCTTTTCGATCTCGTCGAAAAGCAGGATCGAGAGCTTCAGTCGATCGGTGTGCCACTGGTTCAGCGCTTCCTGTGTGAGGAGCGGATGCGTCTCGCGGTGTCCGAGGTAACCCGGAGGTGAGCCGATCAATTTAGCGATTTCATGCGAATGCTGGAATTCGGCGCAATCGATCTTAATGCAGGCCCGCGAGTCACCAAACAGTGCTTCCGACATGGCTTCCACGACCCGGGTTTTGCCGGAGCCGGTGGGACCGAGAAACAACAGGTTGCCGACAGGGCGTCCGGGCGGATTGAGACCCGCCAGGAACATCTGATAGATCTCTACCACTTTCTCGACCGCAGCATCCTGACCGACGATCTTCCGCCGCAGGGCATTTTCAAAGTCCTTTGCATCATTACTGCGACGGCTGGGATCCAGAGTTGTGTTCAGAACGTTTTTCATAGCGTGGCCGACGAAGTTTCCTTTCCTGGGCCTTGAGTCTGGTTCATCGAGACCGCGTCAGTTTGCTGCGTAGAAGCGACAAAATTTGTCACTTCCGGTTTGTCTTCCGATAGGCCCCACAACCTATCACACCCGCCATCCTGCAAACGACTCGCCATCTGGTGCCAAATACCCTTGGCTTCTCTTTCTGCATGAATTAGATGCGAGTACCGTTTGCCAAGAGACACTTATATCCTCTGGTACGATCATGTAAGAGGAAATACTTTGCGCATGCAGGAAGTTTCTTGGCATCGGCGCAAGGCAGGGGAGAATACGGGCTGGACCTGACCCGAGGTAACTGGCGCGAGTAACTTCGGTGGCCTAGCATCGTTTTGGCTTCGCATTGGGGGAGAACGTGCGCCGATTCTGTGCTGTCCTTCTAGTCGTAGTAGTCCTGGTGTGTCTTGGTCTTTTCTTTCGCCACGGCTCTGCGATGGCAGCGGGGCAAACTGCGCGGTTTACGCCCGCTGCGGCCTCCGTCCCAACCACGATCGGCGTGTCGGTGGAAGCGCCGCGCGTCGCGCCTCCGGGCAGCACGTTATATCTGGCGAAGCGTGGAGATACCGTTTCACTCGTTGCCCACCATTTTCTTTCGCAGACTTCCTACCTTACTTCGAGCGAACTTGCTGAAGCGATTCGGGGCGCCAACTCTGGGTTTGCTGCGACCTATTTCAAGCCCGGGCAGTCGGTAATCGTGCCCGGACTTCTGGACGCGCCGATCGTGGAGAAGACTATTCCTGTGGCGCGAGATTTCGAGGTGCGTGCCATCTACCTGACGGGGTTGATGGCGGGCAGCGATCACGGGATCCAGATCATCCGGCACTGGCGGCAGGTTGGCGGAAATGCTGTGGTCTTCGATATCAAAGACAGTGATGGCAGCGTCAATATTCCGTTCGACTATCCGCTGTTAGGCAAACATCACACGCCGATTCCTGATCTGCCAAAGTTCGTGCACTTCCTGCATTCGCAAAATATGCACGCCATCGCGCGTGTCGCGATTTTTCGCGATGAACATCTGGTCGTGAGTCATCCTGAGCTGGCGGTGCAGTCGCACAAAACGGGCCAGGCGTGGCGCGAGAACGGCAAACTGGTGTGGACAGACCCTTCGCAGCCCAAGGTGCAGGAATATGACATTGCTTTAGCCAAGAAGGCGGCCGAATCGGGCGTGGATGAAGTGCAGTTTGATTACGTGCGCTTTCCGGCTGAGGGAGATCAGAAGGATGCCAAGTTCGTGTTCCAGACTGAGCACCCGCAGTGGCAGCGCGCCGACGTTATCGCTGACTTTCTAAAACATGCTTACGCAGAGATTCATCCCACGGGTGTGCTGCTCTCGCTGGATGTTTTTGGCGTGATGGCCTGGCAGCGACAGGTTGACCTCTCACACACCGGCCAGGACATCGTCAGAATGGCGAAGTATTGCGACGTTCTTTCTCCGATGATCTATCCCTCACATTTCTTCGGCATGGACGGATACGAGCACCCGGGCGACGCGCCGGAGCATTTTATCGGCGAGTCGATGGATAAGTTTGAAGCGATCACGCAGGGAAGCGGCGTCGTAATTCGGCCATGGCTGCAGGCTTTCCACTGGCGGACTAAAACCTATTCACCGGAATACATAAAAGTTCAGGTTCTCACTGCGAAACAGAAGAGCGGAATCGGTTTCCTGTTCTGGAATGCCGCCAATAATTACAGCAAGCCATTCGAGGCTATGCCTGAAATGCGCGGGGCCAAAGGACAGTACTTTCGCGGGGATGAAGTGCCGAAGACTGAGCAAGCCAGCGTCGAGCATCCCGCCGCAGCTGCGACTCAGACTTCCGCAGCGCAGTAATACATACCTAGACGAAAGACTCCTGTTTCGTCGAAGTTCGTCATAGATTTGTAAATCTCCTCGGCTGTAACGAAAATCATCCTTGATTTTCTGAACCTCGGTTATAATCACCTGTCTTTCGGTGCTTCAGGACCTTCCGGATACCGTGCCGCCTGAGTGCCAGCAGGTGGGCCGCCCACGGTCGGTGAAATTGGCATCCAAGAAACGCATCCCTCGGCTGTAGTGGTGAATCTTAGACCTTAAGGAGTGCGCATGGCGATTCAGAAGACCGAGAAAATCTGGCACAACGGGACTCTCATTCCCTGGGATGACGCTCAACTGCACGTGATGTCACACGTGGTGAACTACGGTTCGTCCGTATTTGAAGGAATCCGTTGTTACTCTCTGCCGTCAGGCCCGGCAATTTTCCGAGCCCATGAACACGCCCAGCGCCTACTCGATTCCGCCAGAATTTATCGGATTGACGTCGATTTCACCCAGGAAGATCTCGTCTCCGGAATGGTCGAACTGATCAAGACCAATGGGGTCTGGCCATGCTACATTCGCCCCATCGTCCTCCGCGGCTACGGCGAAGCCGGGGTAAATCCCTTCAATTCGCCAACCGAGGTGTACATCTGCAACTATCCCTGGGGCAAATATCTCGGCTCGGATGCGGAACAGGGCGTCGACATTTGCGTGTCGTCCTGGACGCGTATTGCGCCGAACACGCTGCCGGCAATCGCGAAATCGGGCGCCAACTACATGAACTCACAGCTCATCAAGATGGAAGCCATCCTCAATGGTTACGTCGAGGGCATCGCGCTCGATGTGAACGGATACGTGAGCGAGGGTTCGGGCGAAAACGTCTTCGTGGTACGCAACGGCGTGCTGCAGACGGCTCCGCTGGGCAACTCCGTGTTGCCGGGTATTACGCGGGACTCGGTCTTGAAGATCGCTCGCGATTTGAATATTCCTCTGGTCGAGCAAGGCATTCCTCGCGAGATGCTCTACATCGCCGACGAAGTGTTCTTCACCGGAACCGCGGCCGAAATCACTCCGGTGCGTTCGGTCGATAAGATCAGCGTCGGCAAAGGTGTAGCTGGCCCGATCACCAAATCGATCCAGAAGGAGTTCTACGGGATCATCGGCGGTCAGAAGGAAGACCGCTTCAACTGGCTGACCCCGGTTCCGGTGAAAACCAAGCAGCCGGTCAGCGTCTAACTCTGAGTTCGAACAACGAAGCCGCCCTGCGGGGCGGCTTTTGTCACCTCATTGGCGTTTGCGACGCTCGAGTTTTGGGAGTTCGCCGCCATAAAACGCCTTCAGCAGATCGTCGGGCAACGGCGGCCCGTGATCGTGATCTCTTTTCCCGCCTCAACTTAATTCCACCAGCGAAAATTAAAATTGGTGTTGAAAAACTCATCATCGGCTCTGAAAGCTCAGATTTGACGCCCGTTTTGCCTTGACACTACTTACAACATGGAATTAGAGTCCTCATCAAGTTTTGGGGGCTCTTCCGCGGTTTCCCGCTCCAAGCAGTAGTCAAAACAACTAATCGCGCACATTGCAGACTACGAGAGGACTGACTATGAAGAGATTGATGTGTGTGGTGTTCGCGATCACGTTCATGCTGGCAGGCCTGGAACAAAGTTTTGCTCAGGTTCAAGGGCAATGGGCAACTACCGGCACCATGCAATCCCCGCGCGAGCTAAACGTCCAAGTCCGGCTAGGGAATGGAGCGGTTCTTTCGGCGGGAGGGCTCGACAACAACAACAATCTTCTAGCTTCGGCGGAACTTTATAGCCCTGCTACAGGCGCTTGGAGTCTCACCGCTAGCATGGCGGAAGCGCGTGAGCTCTTCCCAGCAGTCGTCCTCACGAACGGAAAAGTTCTAGTGGTCGGCGGGCTCGGCATCGGCAACACAGTCCTGTCCGCTGCTGAGCTGTACGATCCCACAGCGGGCACATGGTCTTCGGCGGGATCCCTTTCTGTTGCCCGCCTCGGTCACACTGCGACATTGCTTTCGAATGGGACGGTGTTAGTCACGGGCGGCTGCACTACATACAGCTGCAGCGCAGACACAGCGGTCAGCGAAATCTACAACCCGGCAACGAACAGTTGGTCAACGACGGGCAGCCTCAACACTGCTCGCTTCTACCACACGGCGGTGCTGCTCCAGACGGGAAAAGTGCTCGTTATAGACGGTACTACGGGCGCCGCTACTACTTCCTGCGAACTCTACGATCCCTCTAAAGGCACATGGAGCAATGCGGCAAGCAGCAACGCTGCGCGCTATCACCATGCTTCAACGCTGCTTCCGGATGGCAAGGTGCTTCTGACTGGCGGTACTACTTCCAGATATCCGATCGGCTCGGCAGAACTCTACGATCCTACGGCCAATACATGGACACTGACCGGGAACCTCCTCACCCCGACTTATGCTCACACTGCCACTGTTTTGAGCGACGGGGACGTTCTTGTGGCGGGTGGAGAGGGGCAAGCGATCAGCTGCGGGAAGGATTGCACAAGTTACATCCCGACTTCAAAGACAGAAATCTACAACGAAGCCGCCGGAAAATTCACTGCCGCGACTGGCATGAACGCAGCAAGGGCGTATGAAAATTCGACTCTGCTGGCTTCAGGACGAGTATTGACCGCTGGGGGCCAGGGCGTGACCAGCGTTTGTTGCATCGTCTTGAACAGCGCCGAGTTCTATACGCCATTGACGCTCACGTTTTCTGCTACCAGCTTGAACTTCGGAGCGCTCGAAATCGGCCTCACCAGCGCCCCACAGATGGTCACCGTAACCAACGTGAGCAGCCACTCAGCGACCTTCACGAGCATTGCTGCGACCGGGGATTTCTCGCAGACAAACACCTGCCCCGGCACGTTGAACGCCGGGCAGAACTGCACGATCACGGTCACCTTCAAGCCGGCGACACCGGGAATTCGCAACGGATCAGTGACGCTAAAGGACAACTGCCCCGGAAGCCCGGTGCAAACAATCGCGTTGACCGGTGGCGCTGCGCCGAACGCGATGACCTTGTACCCGTACACGCTGACTTTCCCCGGAACCGTTGCCGGCACCAGCAGCCAGCCTATAAACACGACGCTTTACAACGATGGAACGGCAGCGGTGAACATCAAATCGATCGCCATTTCACCAAACAATGGGACGTTCACCCAAACCAACAACTGTCCATCGACGATGGCGCCCAACACGAGTTGTCAAATTCAGGTGGTATTTACGCCGCCGGATACCGGTCAGTACAGCGCAACCTTGTCGGTAACCGACAGCGATAAAAGCAGTCCACAAACGGCTGCTCTTTCAGGCACAGGACTGGACTAAAAGCAGACCGCCCCGGCTTAGGGATCATTGCGGCCCAAGTTAGGGGGGAACTGCGTCCGTCGCCCCATTACCTCAGTCATCTTCCTCCCGGCCTCTTTTCGTTCCATCATACGGATGGGTCCGGACCATTTCCTGCATGAATATTGATGACTTACTTCGCATTGCCATGGAGCGGCGCTCCTCCGACTTACACCTCAAAGTCGGTAACTATCCTCACCTCCGCATCGATGGCGAGCTGATCCCACTCACCGATCAGCCGCGAATCAGCGCCGAAGACATGCTGACCATGGCGTTCAGCATGATGTCGGCACGGCAGAAGCAAAAATTCAAAGAAAG
>Ga0070735_10003431_pt1 | contig 13894 bp, 12 predicted proteins | sample Coa_R1_FD_66443 | JGI IMG/M metagenome (GOLD analysis project Ga0070735, IMG submission 66443) | Surface soil microbial communities from Centralia Pennsylvania, which are recovering from an underground coalmine fire - Coalmine... | ecosystem: Environmental > Terrestrial > Soil > Unclassified ...
CTTGGGCCCAACGCCCCAATCCACCTCTCGGCAAACCCGCTGTTTGTCCAGCTCTTCGTCAGCGAACCCCTCATGGACCGTAGTCCACTTCGGGGTTCGCTTTCTCGATCTGAACAAACAGCGGGCTTGCCGTATCGGCTAGACGTTGAAGCGGAAGTTGACGACATCGCCCTCTCGCATCACGTACTCTTTGCCCTCACTGCGCAACTGCCCAGCGGAGCGCAACGCATCGAGGCTCTTCTGCCGCGCATAGTCGTCGTAGCTGACGATTTCGGCGCGGATGAACCCCCGCTCGATATCGCTGTGAATCTTTCCGGCGGCCTGTGGCGCTTTTGTGCCCTTGGGGATCGTCCAGGCGCGCACTTCCTTTTCCCCGGCGGTGAGGAACGTCATGAGCCCGAGGAGGTCGTAGGCTGCCAGCGCGAGTTCGTCGAGCCCGCTGCGGACGATCCCGAGTTCCCGGCAAAACTCCAGCGCCTCCGCCTCGGGGAGACCCGCGAGTTCGGCTTCGACCTTCCCGCAGAGCGCGACCGCCTCACTTCCTTGGGACGCGGCGATCGCGCGCACGGCCGCGACAAGGGGTCCAGGGGCTTGAATCTGCGCTTCGTCGATATTTGCGACATAGAGCAACGGCTTTGCCGTGAGGAGAAACGATTCGGCCGCAACCTCGGCTTCGGGCGAGCCCGCGGGGAACGTGCGGGCCGGCGTGCCGGCTTCGAGCGCGGTGATGAGGGCTTTGGCGGCATCCACCTTGTACCGCACTTTCGGATTCGCGCGCGCTTCGCGCTCGAGTTTGTCCAGACGCTTCTGCAAGGTGGAGAGATCGGCGAGTGCAAGCTCGATACCGATAATTTCAACGTCGCGGACGGGGTCGGGGTCGCCTTCGACGTGCGTCACGTTCGCATCTTCGAAGCAGCGCACCACCATCGCGATCGCGTCGGTCTCGCGAATATGGCTAAGAAATGCGTTGCCCAGACCTTGGCCGGAACTTGCGCCACGCACGAGCCCGGCGATGTCGACGAAACGAACGGTTGCCGGAACGATGCGCTCGCTGTGCACGAGTTCGGCAAGCACGCGCAGACGATCGTCAGGCACCGCAACTTCGCCGACGTTCGGTTCGATGGTCGCGAACGGATAGTTCGCCGCAAGCGCTTGTGCTGAGCGTGTAAGCGCGTTAAAGATGGTCGATTTGCCAACGTTCGGTAAACCGACGATGCCGCAAGATACTGCCATGATGAACGGACGTCGGTTCGTTCGTATGGTACCGCTGCCCTACTTGCCGCCGTCGCGTCTCCCGCTCGGCAAGGGAATGCAGCGGACGCGTCGGATAGATATTCATGCGTCAAATGAAGGTCGACAAGCTGGGCATCGACCTACTGACTCACGACCCGGTCGTGATCCTCAAAGACATGGATGGGGCACACTACCTCCCGATTTTGATTGGACCGTTCGAAGCGACCGCTATCGCGCTTGCACTCGAAGGCGCACCCGTCCCTCGGCCACTCTCACACGACTTGATGCGCAGCATTCTTGTGACGCTCGAAGCGAAACTCGAACAAGTGGTCATTCACGACATCAAAGATTCCACGTTCTTTGCAAAGCTGATGGTGCGCACCAACGGCGCACTCCACGAGATCGATGCGCGTCCCTCCGACGGCATCGCGCTTGCCCTACGCGTGCAAGCCCCGATCTTCGTCACCGACAAGATCGTGCTCGAAGAGGCTACGTCGGAGAAGAAGCCGATCGACGAATCCGAAATGTCGCGCTTCAAAAAATTCCTCGAAGAGCTCAAGCCCAGCGACTTCAACCGCTAGAGGCGGGCGAATGACACGGTTCCTCTAGTTGGTATCGTCGTCTTTTGATTGCTTTACGGTGAACTCGACAAAGAGCGTGGACGGGCGCAGTGGTGACGCGAGTGTCGGGAAGAGCACTCCGGAAATCGTCGGCAAATTCACGGCGTCACGTGGCGATACAAAAGCTCCTGCGTAGGAATTTGAAAGGTTCGTACCGACAATCGAAAGGGAAATCGCGCGACTTACTGGGCGAATGAGCCCAAAAGAATATGACCCGTACGGCGGAAGGTTTCGAGCATTGTCGGCGCTCGTCCAACGGTAGTTCAGTAGACCCTCCACACCGCGCCGGCCAAGAAGCATATCCACAGTCGCGGTAACCGACTGCGGTGCGACACCAGGGAGTTGAGCGCCGACTACATATGGCGAGAAAAGACCTTGCAGGCGCCGATCCTCCGCCGTGATTCGGGCGCCGGTATACGTGTAGGTGAGTTCTACCGTGGTCGAACGGTTGAGCGTTCGGGAAAGATCAATGGTTCCTCCGCTATAAAGCGCCGAGATGTTGGCGACGTTTTGAAGGAAGAAGATTCTATCTGCGGTCGGCGTGGGTCCGCCGCATCCGCCCGAACTGTGGTACGCGGATTGCAGTTGCCCGACAAACGTTGGCGATAAAAAGCCACCTGGTTCAAGAGCAGCTGGAACGAGCGCGTTCGTAAGCAAGGCATGTGACACGCTGTTCGCGTACCCAAGCACACTGACCTGAGTCCGAGCGAGTTGATGCACCCAACCCACGCTCAGATTGGCGCTGCGAGGTGTCGCCACCGTGTCCCCAGGCGCCTGGAGCGAGATCGTCTGCCCCACGCAGTCAAAATCCGCAGACTTCGGATCGGCGAGCGTTTGCGCGACCGCATCGGGGATCACGACTCTCGAACCGTATGCGCCGGAGATTGAAAGGTCGTCGTCAATCGTCGGCCGGCGATGAAGCACCGATCGGATATCCAAGCCAAGATCGCCGCGGTCACTTCGGGTGACATCGATCGTGAAACTATCGGAACCGTTACGGGGCCGATTGTGACTCAAATCGACGGAACCTTCGTACGTCGTCGTTGCAAAAACGTCACGTTCGGGGAGAGCCGATCCAAGAACTGTCTGCGATAGCTGCCGACTAGTCTGATCTTCAACGGCAAGCTGCTCCGAGAAAAAAGGGGTTGATGATACCACTTCGGCACCGAGTGAGTTGCCGATAGCCTGAGAATCCGTGAGCATCGGAAAAGACAGTCCTTCGATTCGTCGCTGACGCGCATCGTCGGTCGATTGGACACTAAACGTCGAAAGCGATATCGACGCGCCGGCCCCTCCTATTCCAAGGCTGCCGTTCGCGGAAGTAATCACGTTTGAGCTGACCGTGTTCGTTCGTTCTCCGGGTCCGTATCCTGCAGGCAAGTCGCCCGCGAAGAATGTTGGTATTGGACTCGTCGCGCTCGTTGAAAAATCGCCTTGAATCGCGCCGACCCAGCTGCCGATCGGTCCAGTTGCCTTGACATAATTTCCGAGCGTTTGCGCGTCACCCGAGTGATCGTAGCTCTGGCCGCTCAGATCCAAATACGTCTTCCCATTGAGAAGGCTCGCCTGCCTCCGATCCGTACGAGCGAAAGCAAATCCCGTCACGCCAGTCGTCCCTTGAGCGGTAAGTTTTGAAAAGTTGCTTCCGAAGCCGCCGGAAGAAAATTGCTCAACGTACGTTGGATTCTGAGTCGGGCTAAGGTAGAGAAAGGAAACGACATCGTTAGCTTCGTCTATTGCAGCTTGCGCGAGTAAATCCGTATTGACGGCAAGTGCTGCGCCGGATCCTGCGAGCGGAACGCCATTGATCTGATACCGAGTTGAACTCACATCTTGACCAGCAATCGAGAACAACGCACCGATACCGTTTACCTGCGCCACCTGGACCCCTCCCACATTTTGGAGCGCATCGATAAGCGTGGGCGAGAACTTCCGCAGCGTCGAGTGGTCTGTCACGATGTTGACGTACGCGTTACGTATTTTTTTTGAGTGAACGCTCGCAATAACGTTTAATGGTCGCAATGCGACATCAAGGTCGGCAATTTGTCCCGATCGTACTTCAATGGAATCAACGAATGTCTCATACCCCTCGTGCCGAACCTCCAGGCGATAAATCCCGGCGGGCAACGATTGCACACTAACCGCTCCGTCATGATCTGACTCGAAAGAGTATATACTCTTAAATGACGATCCGACTAACTCAACTCTTGCACCTGAAAGCGCTACCTTGCTCGCGCTTGACAAGATATGTATCTGAACTTCCCCGAATGAGTCGGCATGCGCAGTGTTTTCTGCGCTAAGAGCTATTAGCACAATACTGATCGACACCCACGCGAGAAATCTCATTCACTCGTCAGCGTGTTGGTTACGGTAGTCTTTCCACTTTTCGAACTCCCTGGCACGCTGATTCCATGCGTCTCTTCCGACACGATACGAACCTGGCGCCCATGCTCAAACGTTACGACGTCGTGCCACGTTTCGCGCGTCGAAAACTGGATATTCGTACCACTCGTCGGATCAAGCTGATTATGGTGTTGCGTCGCCGTAGCTCCGGAAATATCGAGTGTTATTCCGTCATCGGTGAGCTTGACAACGACGATCTTTTCGCTTCCGCTACGTCGTACGTAATCACCGGGCACGTCGCAACTCCACGTATCTCCAACTTTTACGGTTGACGCCGATGGCGGGCACATCGTGCTTGGATCGAACGAGATATAGTTTGGCAATGTAGAGCCGTCACTGTCTTTCGTCCAGACGCCGTTTTCCGAGATCGTGAACGTGGTTACGCGTTTCATGGCTTTGCTCGAAAGGCGTTCAACGGCGTGCCAGCCTTTTGCATCGTGTCCGGTTATTTCCACGGTGTAGTCGCCTTCCACGGACTCACGGGACCCGAACGTCGACGTACTCGCTCCCGCAATGTGATAATGGAATGTTTGCCCAATCACATAGGCGAACGACAGCTGCGGCAATGGCTGCGCTGAAAGTGGCCCTGCGAACAGCAGGGCCACAGTTCCAGCAAGAGCTATGGCTGACACGACGCGTTTTTTTGCTCTTGTCATGTGATGATTCCTCAAAGAAAGCGAGCTAACCGCCGCATGCGGTAAATGTTTGCCCGACGCTGGCCTGGCCGTTAATAACGCAGAGTTGAAACGAATCATGGCATGTGAGGATTCCCACCTTATATGCAGGACCGGTGTACGTCGTACAGGCGTTTGCCGCGGCCACAGATGCCCCAACGGCAGCGATGAATAGAAAGGCTCCTATGAGTGTCTGCCTCACCGTGTATCTCCATTTCATGAAAGCTGGTAAGCAAGTGTAACAGAGGTCGCAGTATGTCAGCCCTCATGGCAGCCACCCGCTCGCTCTAACCGAGCATACAACACGAAGTGGCCTCGGGTCCATGAGTCAAAGGAACTACCTAATCGATCGAGCTTCGGGTCGTAGCGCACCTTAGTGCGAGAAGGTGCCGGATTGTTCGACGGTGTCGCCGTTGAGTTTGGTGAGTTCGCCGAGGATGGTCTCGGATTTTTGGAGCCATTTGCCATCCGTTTGCGTCCAGACGTCGCGTTCGCGGGTCGTGTCTTCCAAGAGCGCGGCGCTTCCCTGTCGGGGAATGACGCCTTTTTGGACGAGCGTCACCGTGATCGTGAGATCGTCGCCGCTGCGCTGCGACGAATCCACCGTGACACCGCAATCGTTGATGTGCAGTCCCGTTTGCGTGACGACCATACGTAATGCCGCAACCGTTTCCGCGCGCGTCGCTTTCTTGCCGTCAACGTTGATTTGGACGTAGTCGTCGGTCATCGTCGCCGTGAATGCGGCGAAGTTTGCCGCTTTGATGAGTTCGCATTGGTTGAGATACGCGTTCTTCACCTGCGTTTGCGCATCGGTCGCGCCCTCCGCACGTGCAGCGGCAGGAACGAGTCCGATCATAAGCGTCATTCCAATGACGAGCGGCGCGAGCACGCGCGCGATCTGCTTCATAAGGCCTCCTCGATACGTTGATGCGGATTCGATTCGATTGGAAATCCTCCCACGTCCGCCCGAGGGGTCGAGGCCCGAGCCGCGAAATGCGGGCGCGTATGGACACACAGGAACGCGCCGATATCGGCGTTTTTGGAGGCTCGGGGTTCTATTCGTTGATCGAGAACGCACGCGAAGTGTGGGTTGAAACGCCGTACGGCGCACCCAGCGACCGTGTCGCGCTCGGCGAGATCGGGGGACGAAAAGTCGCGTTTTTACCGCGCCACGGCAAGGATCACCGCTATCCTCCGCAATCGATCAACTATCGGGCGAATCTCTATGCGATGAAGAGCCTCGGCGTGAAGCGGATCATCGCGCCGAACGCCTGCGGCTCCCTCAAGCATGACGTGAAACCGGGCTCGATGGTCGTCTGCGATCAGCTCGTCGACCGGACGAACGGTCGTGCGGACACCTTCTTCGACGGTCCGGTGACGACGCACGTGAGTTTCGCCGACCCCTACTGCCCGACGCTGCGCCCGATCGCGATCGACGCGCTGCGGTCGCTCGGCATCGAAACGCACGAGCGTGGCACGGTCGTCGTCATCCAGGGACCGCGTTTTTCCACGCGTGCGGAGTCGAAGTGGTTTCAGAGCCAAGGATGGGAAGTCATCAACATGACGCAGTACCCGGAAGCCTACTTGGCGCGCGAACTCGGCATCTGCTTTGTCAACATCTCGCTCATCACCGACTACGACGTCGGCCTCGACGGCATGGCGCCGGTTTCGCATCATGAGGTGATGGAGGTCTTCAAACGCAACAACGACCGCGTGAAAAACGCGATCGGATTGATCGTCGAGAAGACTCCGCTCGGGGCGGATTGCGCGTGCCATCACTCGCTCGAGGGCGCACGGTAGATTCCGATGCGAACGAAGCATCACGTCGATCTGCTGATGTATCTGCGAGCATTCCCCATGCTCGCGCGTCGTCCGTCGATCCTCGTGATGCCGCTGCTGGCTGCCGTGCTCGAAGTCGTCGTCGCGACGCTTGCGCAGTATGCGACCGATCCGCTCGGCGGCATCGGTCAGGGGTTGATCGGCATACTCATCCAGCTGATCTACGGCTTCGCGTTCGGCGTCGCGATCATTCAGGCGAATGATGCGTGGCGCGGCCATCGCGCGAGTTTTGACGACGCCTGGGAAGAAGGCCGTCGCAAAGCCGCCGGCATCATGCTTGCGGCCATCGGATTCAGCTTGACGATCTACGTCGCCGGCCTCGTCGGCAGTCTCCTGGGTGGGGGCGGCATCGGATCGCTCGTGCTCAGCGCATTCGCATGGTGTTTTCTCATCTACACCATTCCGGCGGCAGCGATCGGCGGGCTTCCCGGCTCTCTCGCGCTTTCGGGATCGATACGCGCCGCCCGCGCAAACGTCCCCGCGGCGCTCGTGCTCGCGTTCCTTGCATTCGTATTGTGGAAACTGCTTCCAAGCTACGTTCTTTTATACGCGACGCCCCTCGGGCCAACCGGAGCATTGCTCGCGTTCGCCGGGTTTCGCGCGCTCGTCATCGCGTATCTTGCGTTTCCGTTCGCCAAAGCGTACGACGATCTCGCCTTTCGCGGGTTATGGTGACGCGCTTCCCGTAAGCGTCATTCGTACGAGTTCACTTACGAGCGTCGGGCTGACGTTTGTGCGCGCGAGCCGCTGGGCTTCATCGAGTTTTCCGAGCGCCGCAAGTGCGTGCGCGAGCGAGACCGGGCGAAGGGCGTGTAGCGTCTGCGCGTAGTCGGGCGCCGCGAGCGCGGCACTCCGATCGACCGCACCGAGCGTTATCCAATCGCGCAGCAGCGCCTTCACGACCTCAAGGCCCTCGTCGAGCGTTTCTCGCGTTGCCCATCCCTCTTCGGGCGTTGTACCGTCGATCACACGGAAGAACCACTGCGCGACCTGCGCGCGCAATGAACGTTCCTGCGGTTCGAGCGCCGCGACGGCGCGTGTAACGCTGCCGTCGCCAAGCTGTGCGCCGAGTTCCGCTTGCGCCGCCTCGAACCCCATGCGTTCCAAAATGTCGCGTACCTGCGCAGACGTCAACGGCGGAAATCGCAACTCGATCAATCGTGAGCGAATGGTCGAGAGCAATCGTCCCGGGGTCGCGGTCGTGATGAGTAACACGATGTCGCGCGGCGGCTCCTCAAAGAACTTCAAGAGCGCATTGGCGGCGTGATGGGTCGCGAAATCGATGTCGCCGAGCAGCAACACGCGCAACCCGCCGCTGTATGAGCGCATCGAGAGTTGCCGGACAAGATCGCGCGCGGTGAGATCTTCGCCTTCGTGAAACCCGAGCGCCGAGTCGCGCTCGCCGATTTTCAAGACCCCGGTGTGTTCGAGGAAGTCGGGATGGCGAGCCGCCTCACCGGCTGCAAAGAGCTTGCAGGACGAGCACGTTCCGTCGTACCCGAGCACGGTATCGTCGTTGGTGCGGGGACGCGCACAGAGCAATGACTGCGCGAGTTGCCGGGCAAAATGTTTTTTCCCGACGCCCGCCGGCCCGCTGAAAAGATACGCGTGTGCGATCGATGCAAGCGTCGTGCGCGAAAAGTAGCGCTGCGGCCCTGCAGCACCGACGACGTCGAACGTTGCTGCCGTCATGCAACGCAACCCTCGGTCACAAGCGCATACGCGCGATCGAGAAGCTGCTGCGGATCAAGCGTGCCGTCAAGGACGCGATAGCGGGAGCCCGATGTTGCAAGTGAGAGAAATCCGGCTCGTACACGCTCGTGAAAGGCATCGTCCTCGTCCTCAAGGCGGTCGCGATGCCCCGCCCGCGCGCTCAGCCGATCGCGCGAGACCGGGACCGGAATGTCGAGGATGAAGGTCAAGTCCGCTGCGAACCCGCCGGTGGCGGCGTCGCAGAGCGCTTGCACCTGCGCAAGATCAAGCTTTCTTCCGTACCCTTGGTACGCGAGTGTCGAGTCGACGAAACGGTCGCAGAGCACCCATTCCCCGCGTGCGACCGCCGGGAGTATCGCCTCCTTCACATGCTGCGCCCGAGCAGCGTTCACCAAGAGCGCTTCCGCCATCGGCACAATCTCAAGCCCCGGTTCGAGAAAGACGCGACGTATGAAATCCCCGACAATGGTACCGCCGGGTTCTCGCGTGACAAAGACTGCTTGGCCGTCGCCGCGCAATCGCTCGGCAAGCCCGGAAAGAAGGGTGCTCTTGCCACTTCCTTCAATACCTTCGATCGTGATGAACATCCCGGTCGAGCTTCGACGGAGTTCCTGAGCATGTCTTTCGGCGGCTCAATGTTCAACGACGTCATCGAGTGGTTTCTTGGACGCGGAGACCGTCGTCAATACAAACGGCGCGCGGGAGCGTTTCCGGTGTGGTGGCAACAGAGTGCCGGCGACCCGAAAAGCCTCAAAGCAGGCATCGGTCTCGAACTCTCACCCAACGGACTGCAGTTTATGCTGCCCGATGCGATTCCGAGTACTGAATTCAATCTCGTGCTCCGCGTGCGCGATCAAGCGATCCCCGCGCGCGTGAAATCACTACGCACGGATCAAGTTCCGCATCAAGGCAAAACGTGGCATCGCTATAACGGGGAGTTCCTCGGCATTGCGGCCGACCACTGGGACCTCATCGTTCGCTACGTCGACGACGTTCCCGAGCCCCAGAACAAGGCGGCGGAGACGATGGAAAAAGCCGACGACGCGTATCGTCTGCTTCCGCTCATCATCCAACAGAAGATCGTCGCGATGCTCGTTTCGGCACACAAACTCGAGGAGCCGAAGGCGGGACAAACACCGCTGCTCAAACTGTTCTACGGCGGCATCGTCAAACAGGCGGGGAAGAAGCCTGCACATCGCTTCAATGTCCACAGCCGCGTGCTGCGCAACGACGAAATCCTCGCATTCGATACGCGTTTTCTCATAGCCGACGACGGCGAAATCACCATGGGATAAAATGGTTGAGATTTGGTCCAGCTCATCGTCGCCGAACCCCCTCGTGGACCCTAGTCCACGTCGGGGGCTCGGCTCCTCGATCTGAACCAAATCTCAACCATTTTACCGCGTCATCGGTGATCGATTCGACACGCGCTTTTGAGGCTAGTCGAGATTTCGAGGGAAGCTTTGATTTCGTCCAGATCGAGGAGCTGAGGTCCGACGTGGACTAGGGTCCACGAGGGCCGAGGCGACGACGAGCTGGACGAAATCAAGTTGGGGATCTGAAGATGCGGACGCGGCGGTTGGGCTCGAGGCCCGTGCTGCGAGACTGTAAGCGGTATTTTTCGGCAAGTTGATGTTGCGCGCGACGCACGTACGAGGTCTGCGGTGAGAGTTCGATCGCCTGATTGGTGAGCAGCACCTGGTAGATTGCCTCCTCTGTTTCGCGTAGCGCGATCTCCTCGTGATCGATCGAGCCGAGGTTGAAGACGTCGCGCAACGCGGTTTGGATCTGCGTCGTCGTATTGGTTTTGATCGCGTAAATCGGGACGCTGTCGGCGGCAATCTGTTTGAGTTTCGGCTGCCCTTTGCGCTCGAGCGTCTTGAGTGTCACGACCACGTCGGCCTCGTCCCATGTGCGCGCGATCGACGCGTTGACATGCAAGTTGTGAATCGCCCGTTCGATCTTGTTTCGCGAAACGCCGTACGGAAAGATCATGAGCATCTTCTCGTGATCCTCACCTTCGTGCGGTTCACGGCGATCGTACGCCTCGACGAGTTGCGGCATCGATTCGGTGTCGGCTTCCTGCACGATCGCGACGTCACCGCTCGCGGTACGCTCGCGGATCTCCGGTTGCGGTTGATACCCGCGCAAGAGCGCGTCGACCACGTCGGCGACGTTCTTGTGGATCGCAAGACGATCGCGGTCGTGAATCTCGACGACGACGTCGAAGGTCGGCGGCGCCTTGCGTTCGAGCACGGTCTTGCGCGTACCCCGACGGCGCGCTTCCTCGTCCGAGAGCGTCACCGCGGAGATACCGCCGACGAGGTCGGAGAGCGTCGGATTCATCAACAAGTTTTCGAGCGATTGGCCGTGCGCGGTGCCGATCAACGTCACGCCGCGTTCGGCGATCGTCCGCGCGGCCGAGGCTTCGGCTTCGGTTCCGATCTCGTCGATGACGATCACTTGTGGCATGTGATTTTCAACCGCTTCGATCATCACCGCGTGTTGCAGCGCGGGATCGGCAACCTGCATACGTCGTGCAAGCCCGATGCCTGGATGAGGAATGTCGCTGTCGCCCGCAATTTCGTTCGACGTGTCGACGATGACGACACGCTTGCGATCTTCGGAGAGAATGCGCGCGCATTCGCGTAACATCGTTGTTTTACCGACGCCGGGGCGCCCGAGGAGACAGATCGAGGTGCCGCTTCGCAGCACGTCGAGCAAGATGTCGATCGTGCCATAGACGGCGCGACCGACACGACAGGTGAGGCCGACGATCTTCCCCGTGCGATTGCGAATCGCGCTGATGCGATGCAACGTCTGTTCGATGCCGGCACGGTTGTCCGCGCCGAACGGCGAGATGCGCGAGCAGACGTGCGCGATGTCCTCGTTCGTTACCGGCGTCTCGGAGAGATAGCGAAAATCGTGCTCAAAGCGCGCTTCGGGCGGCCGCCCGAAGTCGAGCACGACTTCGATGATCTCTTCGAGGTTCGGAAGACGGACGAGAGCTTGCCGAATCGGCAACGGGAAGATGTCGAGCAGTTGAGAGAGTTCCCAACTCGCGGAGACGGACTCAGGTTTGACCGCCAATGCAGTTCCTCGCTTCCCAAGGAGGTTTGACGTATCTTACCCAGCTGCGGGCGACCACCCTTCCGCCACGCGCGACATCTTTCGCGGAAACTCCCTAGGCGATCGGACGCGACACGGCCTGCGTGGTTTCGACCGCGCGCGGTGGCGCCATCAACACGAGGCTTGTCCAAATCGTCCAGATTGCGAGCGGTATGAAACCAAAGATCAGCGTCGCCGCGCCGCCCATCGCGAAGAATCCGCTCGTCGCAAAAACGGTGAGCGTCGAGATCGCCGCACCGAACGCGGCAATGTATCCCCACGTCACGAGCGCGTTCGGGAGCGTTCCGTGCCGCAGCCCGCTCTGACTTGCCGCAAAGAGAAAGACGCTCGTCGGCAAGAAAATAAACGCACCGCCCGCGTTGTAGATGTCGAAGAGGACGCGGACGAGTGGCCGCCCCAGTTGCCACACCGGATCGAAGACCATCACCACTTGTACGAGGCCAAGCAGCAGCGCAATTGTCCCCGCGACGACGCCGCCCGTCAAGAGAAACGTCGGCAATCCGTCGTCCTCATGCAGCGTGTGCTGAAGATGTGCACGCAGCTGCACGAGAAACCACAAGAAGAAGGCGATCTGCGGAAGCACGAGCCAACCGGCAAAGAGCCAGGCGGTGTGGCGAACGGCGAGATACGCCCCTACTTGGATGACCGGCGCGTCGGGTGGGGGCGGCAACCCCGGCACCAATGCCGCAAGTATCGCCAAAACGATAAACGCAATCCCGGCGTACCCGCCGGAGCGTTCCATGCGCGAATCGACCATCGAGCAACCCTCCCACGTGTGATATGCCCGCGTTGGCAACGGGCATATCACGGCCGCGGCGCTTACTCGTAGCGCACGGCAACCGCTGGATCGATGCGCGCCGCGCGAACGGCCGGAACGTATGCCGCGGCGAGCGTGGCGACGGTGAGGACAAGGCCGGCACAAAGGTACGTCAGCGGATCGAACGGACCGACCTTGAAGAGCTGTGCGGCAAGCGCGGGGGCGGTGAATGCTACGATGCCCAGACCAATTGCCAAGCCGATGCCCGCAACGGCCGACGCACCCTTGAGTAGCGACGACACGATCGCACCGGCCTTAGCGCCCAGGGCCATACGCAGTCCGATTTCATTCGTGCGTCGCGCGACCGTGAACGCCATGATACCGGCAGTTCCGGAGAGTGCAAGGGCGAGTGCGATGAGCGCGAGGGCCGCAAGGATCGCTGCTTCGGTGCGTGCCGTCGCGGTCCAATCGTTGAGCAGCATCGGCACCGGGCGAATCGATGGATCGGGCTCCCGCGGATCGGCCGCACGCCAAGCGGAAATCACCTGTTCCTTGACCGTCGCGAACGGCACGGTGGTTCGTATCATAAACCCGATGAAATTCCCGCTGAAATTGTTGCGGCTGAATTGATTCAGGTCGAAGAAGAGTTCGGGCAAATGACCACTGGTGAGATTGGCAATCAACATCGATGGCATGACGCCGATGATCCGCACGTTGAGACCGTCCCATTTGATCGTCTTGCCGAGCGCATGACCGTCGGGCACGAATCGATGAACAAGTTCCTCATTGACGATCGCGACGGGAAGCGATGATGCCGTATCGAGTTTCGTAAAATCGCGGCCTTCGGCGGGGTGCGACCCGAGCGTCGCAAAAAAATCACTTGAAACGAAATTGAACTCGGCATCGAACGGTTTCGGCGATCCGACGAAGCTCATGTCCCCGTCACTTTCCGAGTTTTCCAAAGGCAGGCTCGATGCAAACGCGACATGAGCGACACCGTTGATAGCTGCAAGATTGGTTTCGAGGCGTCGAAGATACGCGAACTGACTCGCCGGTGTCGGATAGAACGCACCGCTGAGCGCTGGAGCGTTGAGATCGATAAGGTTCGACGAAGTGTAGCCGACGTCGACCGCGTAGGTTGAGATGACGCTGCGCGCCAACAACCCACAACCAACGAGCAATGCAAAAGCTCCGGCAACTTGCAAGGCGACGAGGAGCGTGCGTAATCGCGTTCCACCCGAACCGGTCTGCGAGCGTCCGCTCTTCAAGGTCGAGAAGAGTTCGGTGCGATGCGAGGCAAGTACCGGAAGCAGGCTTGTAAGCAGTGCGGTACCGATCGCAACCGCAACCGCGTAGACGCCCATGACCCAATCGATGCTGACGCGATCGCCGAGCGGTAGCCCCAGCGCCGGTGCGGATCCCGCATACGCGGCGACGAGCGTTTTTGCAAGCAACATCCCGAGCGTCGCGGCGACGAGCGTGAGCGCAAAACTCTCCGCAACGATTTGACGCACCACCTGACGTCC
>Ga0070735_10003432_pt1 | contig 13893 bp, 11 predicted proteins | sample Coa_R1_FD_66443 | JGI IMG/M metagenome (GOLD analysis project Ga0070735, IMG submission 66443) | Surface soil microbial communities from Centralia Pennsylvania, which are recovering from an underground coalmine fire - Coalmine... | ecosystem: Environmental > Terrestrial > Soil > Unclassified ...
CGTCTCGCACAACACGGGCCTTTACGTGAAGTCGATGCACAGGACCATTCGCTACCCATGGTTTCCCCTATGGCTCGTGATCGCAGCCACTGCGCTGGTGCTAGGTCTATGGATCCGATCCTCACGAAGATCACGAGCATACGAGTCCGCTTTGAATCTTGAGCGACAGGTCCTCACGTGGGTGGTAGGGCCGGTCTTGCTGTTCCTCACTTTGGCCAAGTTTCCGGGATCGCTCGGACCCTTCCAGGGTTTCGACGATGCTCAGTTCCTCGCGGCACCGCAGTTGATCTTCCATGCAGGGCAATTTCCGTGGCGCGACGTGTACTTGCTCCATGGCCTGACCCAAGACGTCTTCTCGGGTGCTATCGGAATGACCGTGTTCGGGAATACTCGGTGGGGCGCCACTGCCGGGATCTTCATGATCCTCAACCCGATGGTATGGCTGGTGATGTACGCGTTCGTCGCCTACTTCACACGCAAGAATCGACTTGTCCTCTTGGCCGTCTCTATCGCGGTGATCTCCGGGCTCCTCCAGGGCGGGTTCACCAGATTCATCCTCGTTCCAGTCTTCTTGATCCTTTTTGCAAAGATGCTGGAAACGCCCTCATGGGCCTGGTGCTCCCTCTTCACTGTGACCCTGCTTGCCAGCATCGTGACGGCGCCCGAGACTGCCCTCTTCGCCGTTTGCCTTCTTGTCCTGACCCTGCTCTTCGAATTGACAGGGGTACGCGATCCTCAGCGAGACGAGCCATGGCGATACCCTCGTACTATTCGCTGCGCCGTTACCGGTGCCGGCTTTACCGCGATCTTCGCCGTTGTCTTGGCCTTGATGGGGGCGCTCGGCTCGTTCGTCGAGTACTTTGTCGTATTCGCACCGAGTCATGCGCTCTGGGGTGCATACCCACTCCAAGTCGGACATAGCGGCCCAGCACAACAGAACACGAATCTCGTCCTTATCTGGTTCGAGATGTACGGCTCAGTGCTTCTCGTTCTGGCGACTATCTGGCGCGTCGTCGCCAAGTTGCGATTGCGGCGCGTCTGGACGATACGAGACTGGGCGCTCGTTGGGGCCGCTTCCTTTGTCTTTGTGTACTACGGAAAGTTCCTCGATCGACCTGACTATCCGCACCTCGTCGAGGTGTTCTCGGTTGCAATACCCCTGGTAGTCCTCTGGATCATCGAAGCAACGTCACCGGGCTTCCGCAGACGTCCGGGGAATTCTCAAGTAGGGGACGCAGGCCCTGTTCGCGTCCGGCGTCTTACTGTCACTGGCGCCCTGCTGCTCACTGTCGTCATACTCTCATCGCAGCTGCCCGTGACTCTTCGACAGGTAATCAACACTGACCCTGGTCGGTTTCATGCTGTTGCCCCCGTACCACCGGTCCGATCACCCGCACTTCTGGGATACACCGTTCCGGGTGCGGTCGACGTCAAACAGATCAATCTATTAGGAGATCTCTTAACCAGATATGCGGGCAAGTCAGGACCCATCCTCGACTTCGCGAACGAAATCGGCGTCACTTACTACTTGTTGGAGCGAAAGCCGGCGACCCGGTTCTTTGTCATCGCGACCGCGCAGACGCAGCGGGCGCAGAACCTTGCCATCGATGACTTGAAAAGGATCTCGCCCCGCGTCGTGATATATGCCGCCACCGACTTCGGACTCCCATTCTACGATGGAGTCCCCCAGGAACTTCGGGCTTATGCCATCGGACAGTACATCCTCGACCACTACTCGCCGCTTGTCGAGTTCGACGGACAACTACTGTTCCTCCGCAATGACCTACGCGCAAAAGCTCCGCCCCTACCAGTGCTTCCCCCGGGCTCGCAAACGGCGGGCCTGTATTTCTCCGTTCCGATCTGCAACTTCGGCTATATTCCCAACTTCTTTGCACGACCGGAGGACCTCGAATCTGAGGCTCGAACCGCGGTTCCTCTCAATGCCGTCGCGAACGTCCGAGCAACCATTAACGGCTGGAGTGTCGATGCGAATGGGCGACCGACGAAAACAGTGTTTGCGGTAGCAGACGGGCACATCGTGGGTCAGACCACAACCAACGTCGCTCGGCCCGACGTAGCAAACGCCCTTAACGATCCCGCCGCTCTCACCAGTGGTTTCGCTCTCACCATTCCCAACTCCGTCACCACGCCCGTCTCGGTCTACGCGCTGAACACCGACGGATCCATGATTCCGCTTCCAGTACTTCCGAGCGTCAGGCAATCGATTGTGTCAACGCCGAACGCGACGACGATTTCGATCGATGGCATCGTTCGTCCGGTAAGACCACTGGCGCGAGCTGGCGCCGTTGACAGCGCAGTCGAGCAGCCCAGTGTCGTGTATCGACTTGAGATTTCACCACACCTGAGCCTCGCTGACTATCACTGGATCGAGGTACACCGTTCCACACACCTTGGCAACGAAGGGTTCGTCCTAACGGACGATCTGACCGCCACCAATACGCATCAGATCGCCTTTCAAAGTTTGCCCCGCTCTGGTCAAGCGCTGTCTGTCGAAGTCGGGAGCTGCCCCCAGTGGCGCGGCTACAAATCCTCGAACAAGGAACTCTATTTGGTTGTGACGGGGAAGCAGCTGGATGCTCGTCTTTCTCTCTCCCTGATGCGATGATTTTCACTAGTGTTGCGCTATGTGACACAATCCGGTCATTGCGTAGATTTGGTCTGCGTGTGCTCGCTGACGCGACGATCCCACCGTTCGTCTGACACCAGTGCGCTAATATCTTGTTAAGCAGAGACCTCGTAGTCGGCAAGTCGTTTTGCCTCGATGGTGGTCGAGATCCGAGAGGTGGCTGACCACCCTATATCGGAAAGTTTGGCTATTGCGCTCGTCGGGTACTGCCGCCGCAACAACACGTGTCACGAGCGTCGTCATTTCTGATACTACGCCTCATTCAAGAGGGGCGGAGCGTGGCCGGTCTGCGAGGTTGGTGGACAAGGGTACGGTACGAAGCTTGCGACTGAGGAGAGGCGGGCAACGATCGTCGACCGTTCGTCACGGCGAATCATCATGTCAGCCCACAGACGTTCGCCTCGACGCTCAAAGGTGAAGCCTACGTACTCACGTGTGAAATGGCGATATACCACGCATGAGCGCATCCTATCTAGGCCCTGCACATCGTCAAAGACGATATCTGGACGCTCAGACGCCACGTAGCGGTAGTCGTAGGCAACGTGTCCGGGAACTTCTGCCTCCCTATTCCGGTGGCCATGGCGAGCGATGAACTCATCCGTAAGGCCATTCATGTCGATCATCCTGAACCCCGTCCCAGCGAAAAAGGACAGTGATCCGTTGGGGAACGTGGCGATCACGGTTCCTCCTGGAAGAGTCGCGTGGAACCAGCGACCAACTTCCGCGAGTTCTTCGACTTGGACACGATGCACGCGAATACTTGGGATCAGACTTCGGTCGGCATAGTCCACTGCGAGCAAGATTGCGGCAACGGCACATGTGACCACGCAATTTCCTCTTTGGGAGGACACAAGACGGGGCATGGCGCCCAATCCCCAGTGCAGTGTTGCCACAGTGGCGATGGCAAAGACGGGCGTGATGGGTGCAAAGAACCGAAATGCAGGCATCCAATCGCCGCCGATCAGGACCACATATACGCAATACGCGATCACGACTGCGACGAGAAGCAGCCAAAAGGTCCTGGACGTGTTCGCAACTTCCTTCCGCGAAGGCAAGAAGAAGGCGAGAGCTACCGCTGAAAGGACGAGGGCGGGTTGGATGGATAGGCTGAACTGATTGAAGTACTGGAGCCCGAGATGCACTTGGTGGTTAAGGGCCATTCCAGCCTTTGCCGCGATCGCATTTGGAATGAAGTAGTGGTAATAGCTGATACGCCAAATCGACCAAGGGACAATCGGGATGGCTAATCCGCCGAACATGGTGCCAACTGAGTGAAGTCGTGATCGAATCGTTTTCGAGGAGACGCCAAGTAGCCATGCCAAAATGACTGTCACGACAATGAACCCGTCGGGGCGGGTCATGATGGCGAGGGCGGCCGTCAGGCCGGTGAGGAGGTACCGCTCGTTGGCGAGCGTAAGAAGTGTCAACACGACGAGTAAAGAGAACAGAGGAACTTCAAGCCCACTGGGGCCCCATGCAGCAAAGCTGCCGATGGCCCCTGTCAGGAGAGCGCTCAGCACGCCCGCGCCCCTATTGTGGGTCAATCTTACGGTTAGCGCATAGGTCGCGAAGAGCGTTGCGACCGCGCAGGTTGCGCCCAGGAATCGGGCGGCCGGTTCTATCGGAAGACCAGCGACCCATCGCGCAGCGGCAAGGATGACCATCCAGAGAAAGTCTGAATAGCCCTCGACGTGTTGACCGAGATTAAAGACCGGTCCATGTCCCATCACGAGGTTCTGGGAATACCGGTAGGTTATGAAAGCGTCCTCTGACACTGTGTCATACAAGTACTCGTGAATGACGAAGATAACTGCGACGACCACTAGGGCTCCGATCGTCCAGGTTCTCTCGCGTTGCACGAGTGGCCAAGCGACGGCAAGAACGAAGAGAAGAGTCAAATAGGCGAGGACGGGGCCGTAGTGATTGATGCCAGTCACGACGATTCAGTGAACCCCATCTCCGGGAGTCGTCAAGGTTACCGCTCGGCAACAATCGTCATCTCGCCAAATCTGACTGGGATGACTCGGTGAACAAGTTTGCGCCTCGCCGACACTCCTTTGCTTCCACGAGCGAGTAATCGAATCAGAGGCGGGCCATACTCTGACGCTTGACCCAAGAGATACGCCAAAGACACAAACTTAGTCGTTGGAACTATTCGAATAATTCGTAGACCCGCCTCGGCGAGAGCGGACTGCATCCCTTGGGCCGAAAAGAGGACCAAGTGCTCCTCACGGTATTGTGGCCAAGCACGACGCGTCAGCCGATGAAAGCCTGATCCGATTCGTGGCGTTGATATCAAGAGACGTCCACTGGGAGCTAGGACCCTCGCCGCAGCGGCAAGAACTTCGGTTGGCGATCGCACATGTTCGATAAAATCGAACATGGTGACAATGTCCCAACCGCCGCCCACCACATCCGGATCAAGCTCACCGCAAATAAATCTGGCACCAGGCACACGTTTCTTCGCGGTCTCGATTGCTTCAGGATTGAGATCCAAGCCAGTCACGTTCATTCCAAGAGACAACGCAGCTTTGGCTAATTCGCCCTGGGCGCAGCCAACATCGAGAATCAATGATCCAGGTCTTGGCTCAAGAAGTCTGAGGGCGCGCATGAAAGTCCGACCTTTCATGGCTTGAAGGACATCCGGCTGCTCCCAATGCCATGCCTCGTAGTAGTCGGGGGCGTAGATCTCAGCCAATCGGGCGTCGTCGGGTTGGGGAGCGAGATATTCCGATCGGCAGTCGGGACAGCGGCGTAAGGAATATGAATTATGTACCGTACGTACATGCAACGGCTTCGCACGAGAATGACACGCGGGGCACGCTTCGGGGACGCACAAGAGATAGTTCAATTGGTGCGCAGCCGACCTAGGCCATCACCTACAGGAGCGCTCAGGATCAAACTCAGTACCAGGCTTCTCTCATGCCGATGACACATCGATTGGGTGCGTTGAATGGAGTTCACTTCAGAGTGAATTCTGCCTTCGATCAATTGGAATCCCAAACATAAAGGGGAGAAAATCGATACTTGAAGCACGCCCGGATCCACGTGAATGGATCCCGAAAGAATGATACCTTCTTGCCCTCGGAAAACGACCGAGAGTGATATGAAACTGGAATTTCCGTCGGTCGATGGCCGGCTCGAATCAACTTGCCGGTCAGTTCCCAATCAAGGTCGAAGCGATTGCATTCAAGGATGAGCCCATAGAGGCAATCCCTCCGTACCACCTTGTACATCGTAAATGGATCCTTGAGCCATGCACCATAAACGAGGTTGAATAAGATGAGGAATGCAGCGTGACCCAGATTCATAATCGGACTGATTAGGCTGCGCTCGCCAAAGTGTCGCATTCCCCACTTGCCATCGGGACTTCGCCTCACTCCAAGAACGAAGCCAGCGTCGGTTGACCGAAGCGGTACAAGGAGACGGTCGTAGTCGTTGACGTCATATTCCAGATCGGCGTCTTGTATCAGGACGTAGTCTCCACGTGCTTCGTCTAGACCACGACGGACAGCATGACCCTTGCCCTGGGGATAATCCTCGAACACAACTCTGACTCGAGGATGGCCGATGTACTTCGATACATCGTCGCGCGTACCATCTGTCGAATTGCTTTCGACCAGAACGACTTCGATCTCGAGATTTGGGATCTCTTTGTCAAGGACGGCCTCAATGGCCGCGCTGAAGGTCCGTTTTTCGTTGTAGACCGGCATGACGACCGACAGCTTCTCGATACGCCGAGACGGCGGCTCATGCGGACTGCGTGTGGCAGTTAGCGTGACGTATCCTCGACTCGGATATATTCGCGGCCGCTCAAATCCCCCACGGAAAAGTTGAGCTCTCAACGTCTCGATGTGACTCTTCACGCCAAATCGCTCGTAAGGACCCTTCCAAGGAAGGCCAAAGCGGCGTCGGCGTTGGCGTCGGCAGATCAGAATTACGAGCCCGTCGGGCCGAAGCAGCCTGTACGCCTCGGCCAGCGCGTCTGCGACAGCGGGGAGATTCTGAATTTCGATCTCGATGGCACAGACGCCGAACCGGGGTCGCCGATCCCCGGATCCTTCATCTAGAGCTTGTTGCACGCCCAATGGCGCGAGTCGGAATGTCGACGTCGATTCAACACCGTCGACACTCGAGAACTCTGCTAGGTCCGACACATCGTTCCCTGCCGCAAGGACATATGGGGACCGCCCCCCAGGGTGCGCACGCGCGAGAAACGAAACGACCGACTGGACCATCGGGTGGAACTCGTCATTCCCACAGGCTGTAGCTCGTGGAGCATGGTTGTCGGTTGGCGCCCCAAGGTCCGCGCGCTTGTCGCCAAGCAATTTGTCGCTGTCGTCTATCTCGAGCGTGGAGACCGCCGCGTCTTCCGGTTCCGATTCGCCAACAGGGTGCGCATCGGACCGATGCTCGCCATCCGGCCCGTGTGCTGATGGCCGCGGGCTGATCATGCGACTGCTACCACTCGGCACGAGAGGTGATCGAGTTTTGATCGTGTGATGTGTAGCTCCTGGACTCGTAACATGACAACAGTCACGCCGTCGTTCCTTGGAGTCGTTACCCTAACAGGCGTGATCGCTCGTAGAAGCCATCGTCTACGAGGCGTCATGAGCGAGAGGTTTGCGCTCGATCCCGCGCCACTGCCTTCTCGACGATCTGGTTGGTAAGCACTGTTTGGCCACCCTCCAGTACGTTCCCAGCAACCAATCGATCGGACGAGCCAGGATCGGCATATCTACCTGGCGGGCGTCGAACCTCCCAGCCAATAGTGGGGCAATCGCGCAGTCTGGAAGGCTGCGTGCAGCCTGGACTGCATGCCGATGGTTCAGAACCCATCGGCAATTGCGCATAATCCAGATCCATCCTCGGACCTTCTGGGTGAGCCAGCGCTGACGAGCGGCAAGAAGGAGCATCCCAAGCTCCAGTGCGATCAAAGCCGGGGCGAGCACGATCAGGGTTGTCTTCTCGTAGAGTGAGGCGACAAGAAGAAGCCGATTGCGTTCGACGTAGTAGTACTTCTGCGGATTACGAGAGAACGAGTAATCGTGCCAAACATCGGCGTCGGGAACCAGGACGACACTCCGCCCAGACATCCATGTCCGCATGCTCAGCTCGAGATCCTCTTGATAAAGGAAGAACTCTGGCGTGAAACCGCCCAGTTCATCGAAATCCTCGGTCCTCATCGCCATGGCGGCGCCGCTCGCACCGGTCACAGGATGCACATCGAAAATGGATGCTGCCGGCATTCTAAAGTTCTTCGCCCAGCCAAATCCCAAGAAGTGCATGACACCGCCCGCCGAGTTAAGCAAGGCGGGTTCGTGCATGAGGCGAAGGCGCGCGCTGGCAATGCCGACGCTCGGGTCCTCAAGGACCTTGGCTAAGCTGGATAAGGCCACTGGGCTTACAACCGCGTCGGGGTTGACGAACACCACCACGTCGCCCGTGGCCTTGGTCACCCCGAGGTTGCAGCCTCCGCCGAACCCGAGGTTCCGTTCAGAGGTCAGCACGTGAACGCGGCCGTCGTCAGGCAACAACCTCAGGACATCCTCGGAGCAGCCGTTGTCGACGACCACCAAGTCGACGTCGGCGCCTTCCGAACGAAGAATCGAGGATACGCAGCGAGGCAGATGGGGCGAAGCACCCCAGGCGACAACCACCGCCGTAACAGTCGACACCCCCCTGCCCCCTCCCCGCATCCCCGGCGTGCCCGAGGGCCCCAACGAGGCTGATCGAGCCATTTCAGCCTAGACCACGTCGGATTACGTCCGTAGTGAGGGGGTCCCGTTCTCTGGATCATGGGTTTGGCGCGTTACGTCGATGTGATTTCCCGCAACCCTCTGCCCGCTGTGCCGAGCAGCGCCAATGGCTAAGTTGACGTCATCCGACCGTTCGACGGGGCGGTCTGGCGAGCGGTCCCGCACACGGAGGTCCTCGGTGGTGAAATGCGCCGACCACACCAAGGGTGAGGGCTACGCGCGACGGCTCCAATCACTGGAAGGCCTCTGGTGGAAGAGATTCTTCAAGGTTCAGGCCCCTTACCGATGGAACCTCACGCGGCTTGGCTTGGGCAAAACCTTGGAAGTGGGGTGCGGTATCGGCCGGAATCTCAAGCACCTGCGCGGACAGGCGGTCGGCATCGACCATAATGCGGCGTCTGTCGCGATCGCGAGAGACCGCGGGTTGTTGGCATTCACACCCGAAGAGTTCAAGACAAGCGAGTACAGCCGTCGAGGAGCGTTCGACTCACTTCTGCTCGCCCATGTGGTTGAGCACATGCTGTTCGACGACGCTGTCAGCCTGGTTAGGGGCCATGTCCCATTTGTGCGTCCCGGCGGAAAGCTCGTAATCGTGACGCCCCAGGAGGCCGGATACCGCAGCGACGCAACCCACGTGACCTTCGTTGATTTTCGGGCCATCGGCGCACTATGTGCTTCTGTCGGCGCACAAGTCGCCCGAAGTTACTCGTTCCCGTTCCCAAGGGCCGCCGGGCGTTTTTTTGCGTACAACGAATTCGTCGTCGTCGCGCAGATACCCGGCTAAGGCCCCACGTCCACTCGGCCCGGGAGCGGCGGCCAAAGGTACGCTAAGACAAGAAGATTGTACCGGGCAAGGAAATGTATGAATGGGTGGACCGTCTATTGTTACGAAGGTCTTGGGTTGAAGCTTCGGCGTGTACCCAAGCGTGGGGCGCTGGAAAGGGGGCCCGGCGACTAGCGATGTTCCGCGACCAAGTCCCACCCGACAGCCAGCCCGGACGGATCCGGACAACGCTAACGGGAGCCTTGGCGCGCGTGCCGAAGGCCGGTCTGGCTTCACTCGCGGAGGATCGCCGCCGGGAGATACGAAGATGCGACGAGGTGATTCACAGCTTGTCTCTCTCGAGACGCACGTGAGTGCCATCGAGTCCCCTGTCCGATCCGGCGAGGTGGAAGCGCACCGGGATCCGCGGATGGCTCGACCCTCGACGAGCACTGGCGCCGCGAGTACAAGGCTGTCCGATTGGATGCGGACTGCTCGCATCTGCGTCATTGTCCCCGCTTTCAACGAAGGGGACTCGATCAGGGGGGTCATCCGCCAGGTCCGCGAGTCAGTGCCCGACGCTGAGATCATTGTCGTAAACGACGGCTCGACAGATGCGACGGCACCCCGGGCCCAGCAAGCCGGCGCGACCGTGGTGACGCTTCCAGTCAATCTCGGCATCGGAGGTGCAGTCCAGACCGGCTATCGATACGCCATGCGAAGAAAATGCGATGTTGCGATTCAAGTCGACGGCGATAACCAGCATGTCCCCGCCGAGATCGGACGCCTGCTGGAACCCATTTGGGCAGGCCGAGCCGACATGTCGATCGGCTCAAGATGGTTGGGTCGGGGCGAGTATGTCGCGTCACGGGGCCGACGCTTCGGAATGCGGGTGCTCGCCCGTTTGGTCCGATGGCGCACGGGCATCAGCTTCACTGATACAACGTCTGGTTTCCGTGCGGTCGGGCAGGCGGGAATCGAGCTCTTTGCCAAGGCCTACCCGACCGACTTCCCTGAAGTGGAGTCTCTCGTTTTGGCCAGCCGGAACCAATTGTGTATCGAGGAGGTCGCTGTGGAGATGAAGAACCGTTTCTACGGACGATCCAGCATCGTCGGCCTTCGTTCGATCTACTACATGCTACGTGTCTGTGTTGCGCTCATCGTCGGCACATTAAACCCCGCCCAAGGGCTTATCGGAGAGGAGGCATCGTGAAAGCGTTCGCGCTCTCGACCCTCATGAGCATCGGTTTCCTCTCGCTTTCGATCATCTACATGCGGCGCCAGCGCCTCCGGGAGCAGACGGCTTTGCTCTGGTTCTTTGTGACGTTCGTCATGGTGCTGGTGAGCACGACGCTTCCAACACACGTCCTCGATCGCCTCTCGCTATTTGTCGGTATTGCGTATCCTCCGGCGTTCCTACTGCTGCTCGCAGTCCTTTTCCTGATGTTTCTCGTCTTTCATCTTTCGCTCAGTCTCGACCGATTGTCGAGGAAACAGACCATCTTGGTCCAAGAGCTCGGGTTGCTGACCGCCAGTCGGTCGAAGCCAACCGAGACGGAATCAAATGAGACAGGTTCAGGGTCTGCGTCACTAGCGAGTGGGCCATCTCCGCCTTCCCGGTAGCTTCGACGCCATCGGCCTGCCCCGAACCGCGATAGTTGCTATAGCCTTCTAGGGGCACAAGTGGGGGGGGCCTTGGTGTGCAGCAGACGACAGTTACTGATGTGGCATCGACCGAGCGCGTAACGGAATCGCCTCGGCCAACGCAGCTCCGGCGTCAGGTACAGCGTTCGTCATTGCCGATCGTGCTCGGTGTCGCCAGCGCTGGCCTCGTTCTCGCCCTCAGGTCGACCGGGATTCTCGTGGGTCCTGTTGCAATTGTTCTGGTCATCCTCACAGTCGTGTTCGCTCCTGGTCCTCGGAACGTGTCCGAACGGTTTGTGATCGTGTTCGCTCTGGCTTTCGGCTGGTTACCCCTAGTTGGTTGGCTGCCTGGAATCGGCACGGCATTGGACATTCCCGGTATCGTTCTCGCGGCGGCTGTGGCGGTAACGATTGCGCACCAAATCCGAAAGCGGAGCGCGACGCCCACGATTGCTCGACCGACCATTGCGGAGATGATCGGTGTGACCATCGGCGTGGCTGTCGCTTTGTGGTGGGGTCTGCCCGTCTGGCGTCTTGGTCTAAGCGGCCGCCTTTCATTCCTTCTTCTCGGCTTCGACAACAATTCGCAGTTTGGGATGTTCCAGTCCAACCTCCAACTCGGAGGCTTCGTTTTTGGCCGCCGCCATCTCCCGGCGGGCGGACTCCGAGTCAATTGGGACTACCCGCAAGGGATGCACCAGGCGTGGGCGCAATTCGCGCGGCTGTGGTCGCCACACCCGCCAATGAGCGGACCGTGGGTTCTCAATGCCTACATCACGATGCTGATCATCTCTATGGGTGCAGTCGTGATCCTAGGATGCATGGCAATCAGCCGACTCTGTCGCCGAGATTTGGTGGCTGCGCTTCCAGCAATGGCCGCTGTCGTCGCCATTTACGGAACCGGTAGGTTCAATTTCTTCAACAGCTTTCCGAACTTCGACCTGGCCACTGCTGCGGCCGCAGTTGCCGTGACCCTTTCATTGCGACCGACGTTAAATCGGAAATCGAACTTCTTCGCAATCGCCGGACTGGGGCTAGTCGTCGCATACAACTGGTACCTCATGGTTATCGTGGTTGCTCCTGCAGTGATCGTTGCGGCACTCAGAGCTAGGGAGAACACAAGTGGGCGGAGGCGATTTGCAGTTACCACTGCGATCACAATTACGGGTTCGCTATTTGTCCTCCCTATCACGCTGTTCTTCCATCATGGCGCAAACACCCTGACGACGACCGCTGGCACATGGGAACCGCCCTGGTCTCTCCTGATCCTGAGCGTCATCGGCTTGATCGGCGTAGTCATATATCGGCAGGCGAAACATGCTGACCTTGTTACAAACGGCGCGTTGGTTGCACCGGCCATTCTCGGGGGCGGTGCGACCCTTCTACTTATTCTCTATGACATCTTGTCCACAAAAATCGTTGGCTACTATGGCCAGAAGTTTGCTGCTGGCATCTTCGCAGCCTGCGTCGTCGTACTCGTGGCCATTGTCGCCAATGAGGTGTCCACGAGCGGCATCAGGCGGCTGTTGCCCGGTGTCGCGCTTCCATTCTTGGCCGGCATCGCGACAATTGGAGCACTTCAAATCGATGGTTATGTCGGTCCTGATGCTCACGCGTTAGGGACTACCGATCTGGGAAAGGGCTTTGAACTTCAGAGAATCCTGACCCGACAGCCACACACGTCGACTTCGGCGCAAGCATTGCTCACTGCAGCCGCTTTTGCACGGATGCACACCCCGGCTAAGAGCGGAGACGACGCGGGGCAGTGGTCGTATATCGACCCTCAACCGGTTTACTACTTCACGTACTACTACACGTATGCCATGTGGTTCTCGAACCTCAAATACAACATGTCAGAGCGCGACTTCCAAAGCATCTATAGCGCCTCGGCTCAGCTCCTAAATAGCATCGTGCCCGAAGAGACCTACGCGCACGTCGTGATCAACCAGTTCGGAAATCCGGAAGCGGGACGCTTCCACATCTTCGTTCCACCGTCGCTCAAGCGGGAAATCATCCGACTTGACCCAGCGTGGAGTCGCGCAGGAGTCTTGCTGACGATTCCAACCCCGAAGACCTAAGCCTTACGCGAGACCGGCGACCATCCCGTCGAGGATGTCGTCCTCCGACACCAGGCACTTATCTCGACGAAAAGTTGCCATGACGACGTTCAGGACGAGCACTCCCCCGACGATCACGTCAGCTCGGGCCTCGAACATGCCGCGTTCGAGTGCTCGGGCGCGCACATCCTCGGCGGCGAGACGGCCCAGCCAACTGTCCACGATCGAGCGGGTCAGCACGAAGTGATGAATCCGGTCACGGTCGTAACGGTCGAGCCCTTGCTCCAGCGCGGCGAGAGTCGACACCGTCCCGGCCAATCCGATCAGCAGCCCGCCCCGTTCGAGCTCAGGGAGCCGCGAGCGGGCCGCATCGATCGTCGCGTCAACAGCCGCTCGTGCCGCATCGAGCTCGGAGGCGAGCGGAGGGTCGTGGTGGAAGAACCGTTCGGTGATCCGCACGCAGCCGATGTCCATCGACACGACCGAGAGCGGCGCGTCGGGGGTACGCCCGACGCCGGGCAGGCCCGCCACGAGCTCGGTCGAGCCTCCACCCACGTCCACGACCAGGGCGGGCCCACGCCCGAGCAATTCGCCGGGGACGTGCGCGGTCGCGCCCGCGAAAGACAACGTGCCTTCCGCCAGACCGGTCAGCACTTCCGGCATGACGCCGGTGGCATCCTCCGCCGCCGTCAAGAACTCGTCCGCATTGGTGGCGTCGCGCACCGCCGAAGTGGCCACCAGCCGGGCGCGCTGGACGCCGTGGCGGTCCATCAGCCGCCGGTAGTCGGCGAGCACCGCGACCGTGCGGGCGATCGCCTCGGATGTCAGCTTGCGCGCGGCGTCGACGCCTTCTCCGAGACGGGTGATCCGCATCTCGCGTTCGAGCGTCGTGCCGTCGGGGGCGGCGACGAGCAGCCTTGTCGAGTTCGTCCCGCAGTCGAGGGCGGCCAGCGCGCCCTCGGACTCAGCGATCATCGCCCTTCGCTACCACAAAGGCCGTGAGATCGGTCCCGAGGTGCTCGA
>Ga0070735_10003433_pt1 | contig 13890 bp, 12 predicted proteins | sample Coa_R1_FD_66443 | JGI IMG/M metagenome (GOLD analysis project Ga0070735, IMG submission 66443) | Surface soil microbial communities from Centralia Pennsylvania, which are recovering from an underground coalmine fire - Coalmine... | ecosystem: Environmental > Terrestrial > Soil > Unclassified ...
ACGAAGTTCAGATCGACCAGGGCAAGCTGATAACTGCCCTGTCGCAGGGCCTCGAGTGCTTCCCCGGGCGAACGGCAGGCGACGCAGCCGACGCTTTCATTCTTGAGGAGCAGCTTGAGGGCCAGCAGGATCCTGTCGTCATCGTCGACAATCAGTACCGTCATGAGCAGATTCTATCTGCCTCCATGGCCTTCGGGAGCCCTTACCAGCTTGCTGCACTGCAGAAAATCAAGCCCCCTCCACCGCGGAGGCCGACGGGCCTAGCCGACGGCCCGGATGCTAGGCCGGATATTCCGATCATCGACCACCTTACCGTCGAACAACGAAACTTGCCGCTGTGCACGTTCGGCCGAACGCGGATCGTGAGTCACCATGACGATCGTACTGCCTTGGGCGTTCAGTGCGGCAAGCAGGTCCATGACCATTTGAGCGTTCTTTGAATCCAGGTTGCCTGTGGGTTCGTCTGCAAGGAGTACCTTCGGCTTACCGACCAGCGCACGCGCGATCGCCACACGCTGCTGCTGACCGCCCGATAGCTGCGAGGGGAAGTGCCTGTCGCGATGGGCCATCTCCACCTGCGCGAGCGCTGTTGCCACGAGCTCACGCCGCTGCTTACGGTTGAGATCGTTGCGGTAGGTCAGCGGCAGCTCCACGTTCTCGAAAACGCTCATGTCGCCGATGAGATTGAACGCCTGGAATATGAATCCGATCTCCCTGTTGCGCACGCGCGCCTGCTCACCCTGCCCAAGGCTCGAAACTTCCGCGCCGTTGAAGAAGTATCGCCCTTCCGTGGACGAGTTCAGCAGTCCCATGACCGACAGAAGTGTCGATTTGCCGCAGCCGGACGGGCCGCTCACCGAAACATATTCGCCGGGATCGATAGCCAGGTGAATGTTGTCAAGCGCCCACGTTTCGACATCATCGGTGTAGAAGATCTTCTTGATCGCCTGCAGCTCAATCAGGTGTTGCGTGCTCACGATTCCCTCCTGCGCGTAAATATATAGAAACGCGGCGTCAGTTGACCAGGATGCGCTCCTTGTCCCGCCATTCGTCGTCTCCCGAGGTAATGATGCGGTCGCCTGCCTGCAGTCCGGCCAATACTTGCAGATAGTTGATTGACAGCTTTCCCGTCCTGATCGCCACGCGGGTCGCATAGCGACCCGCCGGATCAAGCTTGTACACCGTTATGGTCGAGTTCGTCTTCACATAAGCAGGCTTGCCCACGTAGAGTGTGTTTTCGAGCTGACTGAGATAGATGGTTCCTTCGATCGGCAGCTGCGGACGGGCCCCAGTGGGGAGCACGCCCTTCAGATCGGCATCGACGACTACGGTACCGTCCGTCACGGCAGGGTCAACTCGAGTAACCACTCCGTCGACCGTGCCGTTGCGAGTGTCGATAACGACTTTCTGCCCCAGCGCCACCCCCGTCGCTTCCCGTGCCGATACCTTGAGCTCCCCATAGAGTCGGTCAAGTTGTGCGATACGCCCGACGGGGCTTCCCGGTTGAAGCTGCTGCCCGACATCGACACCAACCTCCTGCACAATGCCGGCTATGCCAGCCACGATCTTGAGATTCGCCACCTGGTTGCGGGCTCTGTCGAGCGCGCGCGCCAGCTCCGTAACCCGGGCCTTCTTCACTTCCTGCGCTACCTTGATGTTGTCGCTCATCTTCTTTACCCGGACCTTTTCCAGATCCAATGTCTGGGTAAGCTGCGTGACCGTGAGCTTACTGCGCTTGTACTGGACCTCTGGGATGATGTGTTGCCCCATCAGCCGACTTTCCGCTTCCAGCTGTACCTGCGCGCGCTGCAGGTCGAACTCCGCCTGCGTGAGCACGACCTTCTGATTCAGCAGATTGGTCTGCAGATCCGCTTCCGATGCCCGCAGCTCTATCACCGCGCCCTCCCAGGCCGAATAGGCTTCTTCCGAGCTGCCGATGAGTTGTGGATTGGTGAGCTCGACCAGCAGTTGTCCCGTCGTAACCACATCACCCGCCTTGACGTATGTCCGGGCAACGCGTCCTGTCACTTGAGCGGCGATATACTCTATGTTCCTCGGCAGTAGCTGCCCGTTGGCGCTGACCTTGATCTCCAACGTCCCTCGCTGCACCATCTCGATACTGAGCTTTCTGCGGTCTACCCGCTTAGTGCTGAAGTCGATGTTGGCAAGCGTTACGGTCGCGACAACGAGCGCGCCTATCAATAGGCCTACTAGTGTGGTGCGATTGACCGATCTGTTTCTAGGCTGAGCTCTGACGCGATCCATGTGACGGCTTCACCACAAGGCCACGATGTTGCGCGCCCCCAGCACTGACTCATCCAGTCTGGCGTCTCGCCGCACGAGGCGGAGCGCTCCCGTCACTTTGCGCAGAGCGTCGCGCCGGGACATGGAGAAGACGTGCGGCTGCATCTGGGCGCCGCGCGAACGATAAACGAGCGCGTTCGAACGGGTGTGGATCAGGTCCTCGCCGTTCGCCGGCTCGATCACAATATTGGTCACGAACCGCCGCGTGAAGGGTCGCGGATTCTCGGCCAGCGTAAATGCCGGCGTGGTCAGCTGCTGAACCCGGGTCTTGAATGACCCCAGGGTCTCGTCCATTAGCAGTGTCTCGCCGCGGCTGGGCGCGAGACTGTGGCTGGACATGGATAGGCTCGGCGCGCTGAGTCGGTACCGGACCTCCTCCGACAGCATTCCCAGCCACTCTTTGAATCGCCCCTCGTCCAACAGGGCCGCCTCACGGAAGAGAAACTCCGATACTTCGCGATAGGTACGGTCGGAAACAGCCACCCGTTCACGGATAACTTCCTCCATGCCTGCTCCTCAGGAAGTCCCTTCCATCTCACGCCTCCAGCGCCGGAGAAAGGCGCGCTGAGCGTGCTCCGTGAGCAGTGACGGATAGGCCGTTCCCGGGAACCGGTACCCCTCCAGCGTGGCTTCGGACATTCCGCAGCTGAAATCCATGAAGCCCCGCGCGGCCATTGACCCCTGTATCGTCCGTGTGATGGATGACCAGACCTCCGAGTCGTCCTCCTCCAACGTACCACCCACCCCAAACGTCTGGAACGCCGCCCGATGCATTTCGGCGCGCAGTTCCTCGGAGGCCTCCGCCGGCGCGAAGTACCAGCTCCAGATTTCCACCTCGTTCGGCCCTCGCGGCTGCCAGTTTCGCCAGTTGAGAGCGATTCGGGGAACCCTATCGGTCTCGATGACGACGAACGGTTGCACCCAGGAGGTATTCGGGAAGATCGTCCCGACACCCGGCGCTGCTTCGCGTAGCTGCGCAAGCTGCTCACGACTCAGGGCCTGCTTGTAATAAGCCACCATCTCCGGCGCATGATCGAAGAACTCCGGCAGATGCGCGGCGTACGGCGTGGTCGCGATACCGTGACCCTGCGGAAAGGTGACGGAGGCAGTCGCATCTGCAGCCTGCTCCATCTGCTGCGGGCTCGGTGCCCCGGGAGCCTGCTGTGCGATGGAGATCGGTCCTGTGTGGGTTCGCAGCGCGTGTTGCGCATCTATGAAGTTGAGTGGTGGAATCTTCCAGTTCGTCTCGATGACCCAGCGCTGCGGTGGCGCGATTGCGCTCATACCCCGCGGTGTACGCCCGATGAGAATATCCAGATACCATTTCAACTCGCCAAAGTGCTCCTCGAGAGAACAAGCCTGCGCATCCCAGTTGGCGAATATCAATCCGCGATAGCGCTCGAGACGGCCGACCGGTGTCAGGCCGAGCCGCGCGAACTCAGCAGGATCGTAGTGTTGGTTGAACGACGTCGTACGCAGCGCTCCAGTCGTATCGTAGGTCCAACCGTGGTAGGGGCAAACGATGCGGCGAGCGCTGCCGCTGTCCGCGCGGCACAACGCCATACCTCTATGTCGGCAGGCATTTAGAAACGCGCGAACGCCACCGTCTGCGCCGCGCCAGACGATGACTTGGTCACTACCCATAGGCCGAATGACATAATCACCGGGCTGCGGTATCTCGCTCTCATGCCCGAGAAACAGCCAACTCCGGTTGAAGATGCGCTCGATCTCCAGCGCATGAATATCCGGGTCCGCGAAAATACGCCGGCTCACTCGCATGCGCGAGCCGCGGTCCTCAATCCAAGGCTCGACTCGCTCAACAGATTTGGCGACGCTCATGGACATGGCGACTTTGCACTGGATGGATATCGGACAAGCAAGGGCCGTGCCAATCCCGAGCCAGTCGCCAGACTCGCCCGCTGAGCTCTCGAGCATCCATACCGAGGCCGTCTCAATCCCGCGGCCGGGACAGGTTCGTCGCGAAACCGGGAGTACTGCTGGGCCATCCGCGGGCTACGTTGTGCTCACGAGCAACGACCGGAACCAACTTATGAGCGCCGCCCCCCAACGTCTTGCCGGGGCCTCCACCAGATAATATGAAAGCATCCCGGTCGCGAGCGCCAACAGTACGACTACGGATACCTGTACAGCCGGTGCTGCCGAGCCCAGCAGGACCTGCACAACCGTGATGCAGCCGAAATGATAGAGGTAGATGGAGTAACTCATGGTACCGAGCAGCAAGATGGGCCAACTCTCCAGGAAGCGCCTCACCCACCCCGGCGCGGTCCCGCGCCAGAACAAGGCCGCATAGAGCGGCATCAGACCGATGCTCTCGACCGTATAACGAAAGCTGAGATTGTATTGCGGGTTGCGGCTGCTCGCGATCAAAGACACTGTCAGCACTACGGCTGAGACTGCGAGTGCGATTCGACTCTGCAGCACTTCCAGGATCCGAACGGCGTAGCCCTTTGGCGAATCGACGGCCAACTGGAACAGCACGGCGAGAATGCATCCGTACGCTATGGAGTCAAGTCGCGTGTCGCTCGCACAGTACAGTCGGTAGTCGTACTGCGGAAGCATGTGCGGCCCGAGGAAGAACACCAGATAACACCGCCACAGGAGTATCGCTACGGCGAATGTACACAGGTAGGCAAGCAGGCTCTCCAACCGCTTGCGCGCAAGCAGGATGACCGCTGGCATAAGCAGATAGTAGTGCACTTCCGGGCCAAGCGACCACGTTATACCCAAAGGAGACCATATGTCGGGTCTGCCGACGATTTGAAAGCCTCCCTCGATAGCGTGATAGTTACCGTAGAAGAACAACGCAGCCCAGATATCAGACATCAGCGGAGTGAGCCCCAGAGCAGCCAACACCGCGATCGAGACTACGACGTATACAAAGAGAGTCGGCATCAGTCTGAAGAACCGCCGTACGTAAAACAGCGGCACGTTCAGGCCGCCGGTTTGACGCACCTCCTGCAACAACAGGGTGGTAATGATGAATCCCGAGGTGAGGAAAAAGCTGCTCAGTGCGAGTATGCCTACGACAAATTCCTTATCGAACATGGCGCGCGCATGGGTCGTCGCGACGAGCACGATCGAAACACCCCGAAGCCCGTCGAGCGCTTTAAGATGTGCATGTGGTTGCATCGGATCTCCTCGCGGGGCTCGCGTGCCCTCAATCTCATGACCGAACGGTAATCAACAAGCAGCCCGGTCGCAACCGCAGTCGCGCAGCTGCGTGGGAAAATCAGATCTGCAGCGACACATTGTGGCCCTTCACCCAGCTGCCGATGGAGCGCACGCGCTCGAGCCCGGCGCGCTCGTCGACTGCGCTGCTTGCCTGGAGTGGTCGCGCCAGCAGCGCTTCGACCACTTTTCTATCGAACAAGGACATCCCCGGATGGTCCGGCGCCGCCAACATTTCGGCCACTTGGCCGCGAATCGCCCATTCATAGTCGGGATCCTGGGTGGAGGGATAGGGTGTTTTGCGCCGCTCGAGAATCGACGCCGGCAGCAACGCACGCGCCGCGGCTCGTAGCAGGCTCTTCTCACGCCCATCGAAGGTCTTCAGACGCCAGGGGATATTGAACACGTACTCCACCAGGCGGTGGTCACAGTACGGCACCCGAACCTCCAGGCCGAGAGCCATGCTGATGCGGTCCTTGCGATCGAGCAGCGCCGGCAGGAAACGCGTCAGGTGAAGGTAGCTGAGCTCGCGCATCCGTCGCTCCGCCGCGCTTTCGCCGTCGCACGTGGGAACCTCAGCGATCGCCTGCGAGTAGCTGTCCGCCTCAAATTCGGGAAGATCGAGCCGCTTCAGCAGATCAGGCTGCAGGACCTGTGTATGCCGAAACAGATCACCGGTTGCGGCCAACCAGGTAAATGTCGGCGCGTTCACCGTCACCGGGTGGTGAAGCCATTGGTAGCCGCCGAAGACCTCGTCGGCCGCCTCACCCGATAGCGCAACGGTCGATTCAGCACGAATGGCTTGGAAAAGCCGATACAGAGAAGCGAGAATGTCCGCCGGCAGGCCGAGTGGAAAGTCGCTCGCCCTCAGGACTTTCCGGCCGAGCTCCGCATCGGCCAGCCCGCGGCTCTCCAGAACGATTTCGGTATGCTGGCAACCGGCATGAGCTACAAACTCCCGCACGAAGGGAGTGTCCGGCGATATCTGAATCTCGTTGGAAACAAAATGCTCATCATGGTGGGCGAAATCGACGGAAAAGGAGCGTACCCGCTCGCCTCGCTCGGCCAGCACGGCCTGGTGGGCAAGCGCCGTCACGGCAGATGAGTCAAGACCGCCCGACAGGAGAACACACAGTGGCACGTCGCTGACGAGCTGTCGGATAACCGCGTCCTGCAATAGGTCGGCGACTGTCTCGATCGTTTGGGGCAGGTCGTCTGTATGCTCACGGGCTGCAAGCATCCAGTAACGCCGCTTTGCCACACCACTTCGGCTCACATGCACGATCTGTCCTGGCCGTACCTCATGCATGCCTGCGTAGACCGCACGCTCGGGCGTCTTTACCAGTATGAGGATTTCACGAAAGCCGTCCTCGTTCACCCGTGGTTGCACATCCGGGTGAGCCAGAATCGCCTTCGGCTCGGAGCCGAACAGCACGCCATCCGGTGTCGGGTAGAAGAACAGCGGCTTGACACCCAAACGGTCCCGGATCAGGACCAACTCCTGAGACCTCAGGTCCCAGACGGCGAAAGCAAACATGCCGTTGAGCCGCTCGGCAATCCGGTCTCCCCATTGCAAATACCCGCGGAGGACCACTTCCGTATCGCTGCGCGTTCTGAAGCGGTGGCCGAGGCTCTTCAGCTCCTCGCGCAATTCCACGAAGTTATAAATCTCTCCGTTGTAGACGAGAGCAGCGACCGTGCGGCCATCTTCCTCTGCCAACATCGGCTGCGCGCCACCGACGAGATCGACGACCGCAAGCCGCCGATGCCCGAAAGCTACGCACCCGTCGATCCATATACCCTCGTCATCCGGCCCGCGCTGCGCCAGCGTCGCGGTCATGGTGGCAATGACATCCGGGTGTCGCGCAAGGCCGCCGTCATAACTCACCCATCCGGTGATTCCGCACATCTGCCACTCCTCGCAATCATCTCCCGGAAAACCGTCCTCGCCAGCCGCCTAACGCCTCGACACGCTCTCGTTGATGTAATCGATTGGGACATCGCTGTATTTGTCGATATACTTCTTCTGAGTCAACAACATTGCAAGTCCCGCCGGCGCCTCGTACGCAGACTCCCTGCTGAAGTAGTTTGAAACGAAGGCCGGCATAAACCCACCTTCGTAGTTATCGATTAGGAACTCCACGTCCACGGATCCGTCCGCGCGAGGCGCGAACTTCCACTTGTTGTTCATTCGGGGGACCCTTACGCAGCAGTCGTCCGGCGGGATCTTGTACGGGGTGCCCAGATATTCGACCGTCACCTGGCGGCTCACGGGATCCTGCGAGACCTGCTCGATGACCACGAACTGCCGTGGCTTGAATGGCGCGGGATATCTGTAAGTAAAGGTCTGGTATTCGTGCCGCGAATCGATCTTCTCGAGCACTCGGGAGTCGACACACCCGACGTCGTCGCAAACAGTTGGATCCCTCATGAAACTCACGATGTTGCGCAGCGCCGCCCTGAAGCGCCCGACCGCCTTGTACTGCATCAGAGTCGTCCCGGGGATCTTCAGGTAGTAGACTTTCACGCCTTCTCTCTCTGGCAGCGCTTCCCACCGTCCGGTGCCTGCATAGATCCAGGTAATTTCCGCCGCCACCCCCAGTGCCACCATGGCCAGCACTCCCGAAGCGACCCAAGTTCGCAACCTGCCGCCCGTCCCCGCCGCCGGCCACCGTGGCGCGGATGCCACCGCCTCTACCTGCCCAATCTCAGCCGCCTGTGTGCTCATCGCTACTGTCCTCCTGTCGCTCATACTTCTGGTAAAGCGCGAGAAACCGCTCGTACCTCGGAGTGTCCCACTTGAACCCGTTCAACCGCTCGTCGAGCCGGATGGAGTTGCTCACCTCGTCCGGCAGAAACTGCAGCCGCCCGCTGCCCACCTTCAGTCCGAAGCTGTACGGAGCCAGCCGTCCGTAGTGATGCGTCGAGTGCTGATTGATCTTCTGGAATCCGACACTCATGAAGGGGTATACGCCGGGAATGAACTGATGTCCGTCGATATCGCCCTTGATCTCGAAACCGTATACCAGGAAGGTCGTCACGGGGTGGTAGAACGGGCCGGGCGCTCCCAGGGCATGGCGGAGAAATCCTTCCAGATGACCGTTTCCGGACACCCCGATGAGACCGCTCGGAATCGCATCGTGGTGCGGCCCGTGCAGATATACGAACTCCAGCTCGCAGTTGTGACACAGCCAGTGATCCCGATAGAACCATATCGGCAGAACCTTCAGGAAGCGGCCCTGGATCAGGAAGTTGAGGGCGACCGTCACCGGCAGAAAGATCAGCGAAAAACGCAAATGAGTGAGCACGATGTACCAGGGTGTCACCAATAGGATGTGCGCCAGCACACCGGTAGCGTACGCGTGGACGATCTCGAGAGAGATGTACGGCTGCCGCGATAGGGCGCTTCGCCACGTGGTCTGCAGCAGAAACTTGCGAACGTGTATGCCTCTAGCGAGCTGTCTCACGAGAATGAGAGTTCGGTAGGCAAGAATCGCTAGGAAGCTACCATAGAACAGCCACAGGGCGACCTTGCGCATCAGTGCCGTCTGGTGTGGTAGCCAGGGCGTCAATTGAATTACATAGTTCTCGATCATCAGGATGGCGATCGCGAGGAAATACCATCGCGTCAGGTTCTCGATCCGATACCAGAACAGGTACACGAGGTCCTGCGGGCGGCGGCAGATCAGCGGCATGCGCAGGCCTACGCCATGCCTCCTCACAAACGCGAAAATCTCGAAAGCGCATAGAATTCCGCCCGCGAGAGTCATCACATGTCCGCCACCGTAAGCCAGCCAGATGATCGCCTCGCACACGAGCAGCATCAGGACATAGTCGAGGAAATCGTCGTCCCGGTAGGCGATTCTGGGCCGCTTGACACCATGGAGGCGGTGGAGTGTTTCCGCGCTGGATTCCCGCATGTTGTCGGCTCCCGCGCCCTGCCTATGCGCGGCCACATGTTTGGAGGATGAGCTCCGCGCCTTTCGCCGCGATCGCCATGGTGGGTGCGCTCGTGTTGCCACTTACGATCTGCGGCATGACGGACACGTCGATCACGCGCAGATTTCCCACACCTCGGACGCGAAGCTCGTCGTCCACGACTGAAAGCTCGTCGCATCCCATCCTACAGGTTCCCACCGGATGATAGACGTGGCATGCTTTCTGACGGAGCATTCGCGCAATGTCCTCGTCACTCTGCACGTGCTCCCCCGGATGCACTTCCGCGCCACGATGCCTACGATAGGCATCCTGGTGAAGTATCTCCCGCGCCTTCTTCAAGCCATTCGTCAGGACCCGGACATCGTCCTCATGATCGAGCAGATTGAGCTGGATCACCGGGTGGTCCGTGGGCTGCTTGGAACGCAGGGCAACTCGTCCGCGACTTTTCGGCCGTAGCAGCGTAACGTGCAGGGCATATCCGTAGTCCTCCATGATCTTCCCATCGAAGCCGTGATCGTTGTAGTGCCAACAGGATCCCTGGAGCTGTATGTCGGGAGAAGAACAGCCAACGCCGGAGCGGATGAATCCTCCGGCTTCGATGATGGGCTTCGACAGCAGCCCCACCCGCCTCCTCAGATAGGAGCAGGTGGCCGGAATCAGCCTCAATCCGGTGCGTAGATTGATCGCCAGGCTGTCCTTTCTGCGATTGCTCGTGGAGATCACTACAGCAGCGTGCTCCTGCAGGTTCTCGCCTACACCCGGCAGGTCCTTCTTTACCGCGATGCCGTGCTGCTCCAACTCCGCCTTGGGACCGATCCCGGACAACATCAGAAGCTTGGGCGAATTGAAGGCACCGGCCGACACGATCACCTCACGCCTCGCGGTGGCGGATTCGATCGCCCCACCCATGCGATAACGGACGCCGACCGCCCTGTCTTTCTCGATTTCCACCTCGCAGGCCTGCGCGTTCACCCTCACAGTCAGATTGCGCCGGTGCTCGATCGGGTGCAGGAAAGCGCTAGCGGCACTGACGCGGCGCTCCTCCTGGCATGTTATCTGGTATAACCCCACCCCCTCCTGCTTCGAGCCGTTGAAGTCGGGATTGTAGGAATGGCCCGCCTGCAATGCCGCCAGCACCAAGCGCTCCGCATGCGCGTGAGGCTCGCGAATGCTCTGGACGTTCAGCTCACCGTCCGCTGCATGGTAGTCGTCGTGGAAATCCTCGTTCCGCTCGATGGACTTGAAGTGCCTGAGCATTTCAATGTACCCCCATCCCCGGTTTCCGAGCTTTTCCCAGTTGTCGTAATCCTCTGCACTACCGCGTACATACAGCATGCCGTTCACGGCGCTGCCGCCGCCCAGTGTGCGGCCCTGCGGACAGTAAATCCGCCGCTCATTCAGGCTTCGTTCGCGCTCGCTCCAGAACTTCCATAGGAACTTGGAACTGTGATACAGCGGAAGCGCGCCGAGAGGCGCGTGTATGAGCGGGCTGCGATCGCCAGGTCCAGCCTCCAACAACAGAACGCGGTACGCCGAATCCCGCGATAGCCGGTTGGCGAGCACGCAACCGGCTGCCCCCGCTCCCACTACGATGAAGTCGTAGGCGCAACCTGCGCTCATCTGGCAATCTCCCTGACCGCGCGACGCCCTATGAGTATTTCGTCAGTAGCGGCGCGTAGCTTCTGATATACGCCCTGAATAGGATGATCGTCAGCATGGCCACCACGGCGAGCGCTATATACCAATGCAGCTCGAAGGCATAGAAAAGACACAGTACAGCCGAGATGGGCGTCAATATCGCCAGCCCGAGCGCCGGTTTGTAGTTCGCAAGCAGGCTGACCGCGCCAGTCAGCTCGCACAGCTTGAGGAAGGGCCAGAAGTACATCGTATGCTGCAGGGCGCCGTGGAATGAGCAGTAGCTCGATTCACCTGTGTAGTACGTATGGAAGAATATCTCCAGCGCACCGTCGATGGCGCCGAACAGATAGATCGCTCCCAGCAAGTAACGCGCAACCGTCTCGTAAAGTTTGAGCTTCACGGCCGCTGGCGTGGCATCGCGCATTTGCAGGCCCGTTTCGTTGTTGATCTCTTGACTCATATCCATTTGAAGCGCCTCACTGCCAGAATGAACAGCACCGCAGTCCACGCAGCCAGGACCGCTGTCGCCGGACCTTGTTTACCCAGCTCGGCACCATCGTTAAAGACCGCGCGCAGCGCGCCGAGCATGGGCGCCAGCGGCAACCAGTCCGCCAGCCGCTGCAGCCATAGCGGTGCAGTGTCCAGCGTGTAGTAGACGCCGGAAATCAGCATGAGGGACAGAAACACCGCGTTGGCCATCCCGTCATACGCCTCGACGGAACTGGCGAAGCTCGCGAGCAAATAGCCCAAGCTGATGAAGCAGGTCGCCCCAAGAACGAGGAGCGCGAACAGGCTCACATAGCTTCCTTGATTGCTGATCCCGAAAATGACCTTGCCTGCCAGGCCGAGCAGTGTGGCCGAGATGAGCGCGAGGACGAGCTGAACGCCGATCTGCGCGGCAAGATAGACGGGCCGCCGCAGTGGTGTCGTCGCCAGGCGTTTATAACCACCTTTCGCGCGCATGGTGACATCAAGCATGCCGCACGAAAACACGCCGACCATGAGGAGGTTCAGCCCGAGGAGCCCTGGCAACAAATATTCGACGTAGGAGCCGCCTCCGCGGCCGCCCGGACTGGCATCCGCAACGGGGATACGAGCGAGCTCTCCGACCCCGCTCATTCGCGCCTCCGTGGCCAGAAAGACTTCCTGTACGCGCGCCTCGAGCTGCCCGCCCTGGCCTCTAAGGTATTTGTTGATCCTAAATGTATAGTGGCCGGAGCCGCCGCGGAGCAACGCGGCCAGCTTACCCGACTGCCACCGCGACTCGGCGTCCGCGGGCACGAGGACTTCGACTATCAGCCCGCGCTCCTCGAGGAGCCGTTGGAACAGGTTATCCAACGACGAAGGTGCAGTGTCTCGAGCCCACACGAGCCGCTGGCTTGGCTCGGCGCCTCGACCGAACACTGCACCGAGCACCAACAACATCACGACGGGAAAGCAGACCAGCCAGAACACCGCCGGCGGCTTGCGCGCGTGGAGCTTCAGGCCGAGGAGCAGCTGTTCCCTGAAGATTCGCAGATGCATGGCCATTGGCGCTACTCGCGCAGACTGCGCCCCGTCCGTTGAAGGAACACGTCTTCCAAACTCGCCCGCCTCACGTGTAGTTGCTGCATCGGCAGATCCAACTTGGCTATGCACGCCAGCAGACGCGGCAAATCCGCCTTCGGATCGGAAAGGCCCACGGACCAATGCCGAGCCTTCGGACGCACCGGCAGTCCCATGCACGTCGCGAACGCCACCGCATTCGGGGTGTCCTGGTCGAACTCGATCTCCGCATAGCTCGGCTGTTGCAGGCCCGTGATCAGCTCGTGCGGTGTTCCCAGTTGCAGAATCTGCCCCCGATCCATGATCCCGATGCGATCGCATAACGTTTCGGCCTCCTCCATGTAATGGGTGGTCAACAGCACGGTACGACCCTCGCTCTTCAGCTGGCACACGAGATCCCACAATCCGCGCCGTGCCTGCGGGTCGAGTCCCGTGGTGGGCTCGTCAAGGAACACAAGCTCCGGATCGTTGACTAGCGCCAGCGCCAGCGCCAGCCTCTGGCGCTGCCCACCGCTCAACCGGCCCTGGTATACGTCGGCCTTTTCCTCCAGCTGCACGAGCTGCAGAAGCCGATCAGCCGACCACGAGCGCGGATAGAGGCTGCCAAACATGTGCAGGGCCTCGCTGACCGTGATCTTTTCATCGAGCTGCGTGTACTGCAGCAGTACACCGATGCGCGTTCGGATCGCATTCGCGTCCACCCGCCAACTCAATCCCAACACACGGATATCACCATGATCGGGATGTACCAGCCCCTCGAGCATTTCCAAAGTCGTGGTCTTACCCGCTCCGTTCGGCCCCAGAAGCCCGAATATTTCGCCTCTCGGAACCTGCAGCTCCAGGCCGCGCACCGCATCGGTCGAGCCGAACCGCTTCGTGAGTCCCGTCGCATCGATTGCCCACTCGATCATCGTCCCGCCCGCCAGGCTGCCTCGCGGGGCAGCTTTCTCAAAATGGAAAAATGATCGGCGACGACGTCGCGAACGCGAATAGGGTTGCGTAGCAAGCGGTTCCAGCCGTAGTCGTCGGGCCTGTCGCGCGTCGGCTGTTCCCCCGAAATCGCCCGATACAGCACCACATCCACGGATTGCGAAAGTGCGGCCGGCGTGTAGGCCCGATAACAAGAGAGATTCGCTTTGAAGACACCATGGAATGTGACAAGCTGCTCTTCACGTACATCAAGCCCCTGCTCACGCAACGCGTTCGCGATGTATGCATAGCGAGCTTTCTGAGGCAGGTCACGCAGCCGCTGGGAATCGAGCTCAACAGGCGTCC
>Ga0070735_10003434_pt1 | contig 13888 bp, 8 predicted proteins | sample Coa_R1_FD_66443 | JGI IMG/M metagenome (GOLD analysis project Ga0070735, IMG submission 66443) | Surface soil microbial communities from Centralia Pennsylvania, which are recovering from an underground coalmine fire - Coalmine... | ecosystem: Environmental > Terrestrial > Soil > Unclassified ...
GCCGCTCTACGCGCCTGATCTGCGCGCCGAAGCCGGTGGCGGCAGCCGGTCCCCGCTTCCCGCAACCCAAGGCATTGCGCCGAGGCGAGTCGCGAAGGCATTCATCGCCCCCGGTTGTGATACCGCGCACGGAGCCCCCTTTACTCCCGCTTGAGCCTTCGTTCGAAGCACTGCCTGACCTCAAGCTACCGGAGATTCACATCGCGCAGTACGGGGATCCTTTTGCCAGACGCGGTGCTCTCTCGGGCGGCTCGGGGGGGCCGTCCGGCGCGGGTGGTGAAGGCTGCTGCGGCATCGGTCCTGGAAATGGACCAAACGTCGGCGGAGTGAGATCCGGCCGCAGCGAACCTCATCGACGCATCAGCTCGCCGAAGCTTGTCTACATGGTCGAGCCGGAGTATTCCGATGAAGCCCGCAAAAGCCGCTATCAAGGCACGGTAATTTTGAAGATTGTGGTCGATACCGCAGGCCGCGCGCGCGAGGTCCGGATCGTCCACGGTCTCGGATTGGGCCTCGATGAGAAAGCGATCGAAGCGGTTGGCCATTGGCGCTTCGATCCTGCCCGGCAGGATGGCAAACCCATCCCCACGTTCGCGATTGTCGAGGTGAATTTTCATTTGCTGTAAACAACTCGGAATCTGCGTTACAATTCTTCCCAGCATGAAAACCCTCATACTGACGCTGTTGGCAGCCGGTCTTTTGTGCGGCCAAACGCCGCAGGAAAAGAAAGAAGGCTTCCATTCGCTGTTCAACGGAAAGAACCTCAGTGGCTGGGATGGCGACCCGCGCCTGTGGAAGGTCCAAAACGGCGAGATCGTCGGCTCGACGGACGGCGTTTCTCTCGATCACAACGAATTTCTGATTAGTAAAAAGAAATATTCCGATTTCGATCTGCGCGTCCAGGTGAAGCTGCGGAACCATAACAGCGGCATTCAATTCCGTAGTGAGCAGCTTCCGGATTGGGTCTGCAAAGGGCTCCAGGCAGATATGGCTGGCGATAATTACTGGGGCAATATCTACGACGAGAAGGGCACGCGCGGCACTGTTGTGGACGGCTGGACGGGAAAAGCGCAGAAGGTGGTTAAGCTGGGCGATTGGAATGATTATGAAGTCATTTGCAAGGGAGACTTCATCCAGTTGAAGGTCAATGGCTTGGTTACGGCGGAATTGCACGACATCCCCGGGAGTCCGCGGGAAGGCGTCATCGCGTTCCAGTTGCACAAAGGCCCGGGCATGAAGGTAGAGTGGCGCGATATCCGCATCAAAGAACTTAAGTAACGCGTGAGCCCATCGCGACCGGGTAAATGGCACTGATAATCCGCAGCGCTACAAAGCAGCCATAAAAACGTGTGCCGCGGCGGCGTGTCTCTGGACGTGTGCCTGGAGTCCGATTGAGCGGCAGTCATTTGGGATCTGCATTACATTCTAAAATCAAACTAGTGACAGTTTCCCGCCTGTTCCTGATCGACACTTACGGCTTCGTCTTCCGCGCCTATCATGCGCGCGCACGCAGTGGTGCGCCTCCTATGCGGACCAGCCGTGGCATTTCCACTGAGGCTGTCTACATTTTTCACAACATGCTGCGCAAGTTGCTGGCCACCCAGCAGCCCGAATACATCGCGGCCGTGTTTGAGAGTGCCGGCCCGACGTTTCGCGACGAGGCTTTCGCCGGATATAAAGCCAACCGTACGGAAATGCCGGCCGATCTGCGCGAGCAGATCCCGTACATCCGCCGCCTCCTCGAAGCCATGCGCATTCCGATTCTGGAGTATCCCCGTTTTGAAGCTGACGACGTTATCGGCGCCATCTCCCACCGGGCGGCGGCGGAGAACATCGACGTGATGATCGTTTCGAGCGACAAAGATATGCTGCAGCTCGTCAATGAGCACGTTCGCATGTTGAACCCCATGAAGGACGATACCGTCTACGATCCGGCCGCCGTGGAGGAGTTCATGGGCGTGAAGCCGGCGCAGGTGGCCGACCTGCTGGCGTTGAAAGGCGATGCTATCGATAGTATCCCTGGCGCTCCTGGCATCGGCGATAAGGGCGCCAAGGATCTGGTGCTCCGGTTCGGCTCCGTCGAATCCGCACTCGACCATGCCGCCGAGGTCGAGCGCAAAATGTATCGCGAGAGCCTGCAAAATCACCGCGATCAGATTCTTCTCAGCAAAAAACTCGCGACCATCGACAGTACTGTTCCCATCGAGTGGTCGCTTCAAAGCGTCAAAACCGAGGGCGTCGACAAAGCGGCTCTGCGGGATTTCTATAAGGAGCTTGAGTTCAATAGCTTTCTGCGTGACCTCGGCTCCAGCGAGGAAGAGGGTCCGCGCGATTATCAGGCGCTCGCCTCGCCTGATGCCGTAGCCGAGTGGATCGCCGGGATCCCGCCCGAGGCGCCCATTGCCGTCGCCGTTGCTCCCTCTGTCGATGGCGAGTTGTCGCTTGCAACGGTTGGCCTAGCGTGGAAACCCGGCGAAGGCCGTGCTGTGCCGATGGATCTACTCCAAAGCGCACCCGCTGCAATCGAACTGTTGACGGGCGAGCGTCCCAAGATCGCGCATGATATTAAATCTGTGCTAGTGGAACTGCAGCGTCAAGGCATCGCCGCAGCAACTGGCTTTCGAGACGACGTGATGCTCTATGCGTTTCTGCTTACGGCCGACCCGGGCGGCTGCGCACTGGATGTGCTGACCGAGCGTTTTCTGGACCGCAAGCTCGGCGCAGCGCCGGAGCAGCAGGCCGATTGCGTCTTAGCCTTGCGAGAAAAATTGGCTTCTGAGGTGGACGCGCAAGGACTGCGCGAGTTGTATGAAACCATCGATCTGCCTCTTGCGCCTGTGCTCGCCCGCATGGAAAGCACCGGTATTCGGATCGAGCGCGCCGCGCTGAAAACGCTCGCCGAACGTATGGAGGCGGAAATCGGCCGGCTTACAGCAGAGATCTATGCGCTGGCCGGAAAGCCTTTCAACATCAACTCGCCTCAGCAGTTGGGTAAAGTGCTGTTTGAGGACCTGAAGCTGCCCCTTCCTAGCCGTTACGGGAAGGGCAAAACAATATCCACGGCCGCCGATGTATTGGAAGGTTTGGCCGGCGACTATGAGATTGCGCGAAAGGTGCTCGAATACCGGCAGCTTGCCAAGCTGAAGGGGACATACGTCGACGCGCTGCCCGCCCTGATCGACCCGCGCACCGGACGCCTGCACACTACGTTCAATCAGGCAGGCGCGGCCACTGGCCGGCTGTCGTCATCGAACCCGAATCTGCAGAACATCCCGATCCGAACCGAGCTCGGCCGCGAAATTCGCGCTGCATTTGTACCGCGCGAAGGTTGGAAGTTGATCATTGCCGATTACTCCCAAATCGAACTGCGCCTGCTGGCTCACATGTCCCGTGACCCAGTGCTGATGGCGGCGTTTCGGCAAGGCGAGGACATCCACACCCGAACCGCGGCCGAAGTGTTTGGCGTTGCGCCGCTGATGGTCACCGCCGAGCTGCGCCGGAATGCAAAGGCTGTGAATTTCGGTATCGTCTATGGCCAAACGCCATTCGGCCTATCCGTGCAATTAGGTATCGCGCGCAAAGAGGCCGAGGTATACATTCAGGCCTATTTTGAACGGTACGCCGGAGTCAGGCGCTTCATTGAGCAGACCATTGCTGAAGCCCGCCAGACCGGAGTGTCGCGCACCCTGCTGGGCCGCAAGCGTCCAATTCCCGACCTCCACAGCAAGAACCCGAACGCGCGCTCCTTCGCCGAACGCACCGCCGTCAATACGCCTTTGCAAGGCACTGCGGCCGACTTGATCAAGATGGCGATGATCCGTATCGATGAGCGGCTGCAGGGGCGCGAAGCGAAGATGCTATTGCAGGTGCATGACGAACTCGTGCTGGAAGCGCCTTCAACTGAGGTGGATGAGGTGAAGAAAATGGTCAAGAGAGAAATGGAGCAGGTATATCCGTTGGACGTGCCGCTGCTGGTCGAGGTTGGAATTGGAGAGAATTGGCGCGATGCGAAATAGCGCCCGGTATTGGCTCGCCGTCTCTACTCGCGGCCAATTGAAACTACGTTCTTGATGCCCCCGAGCTTGCCCGAAAGCGGCTCTCCCACCCGCTCAATCGGGACCCGATGCGTGATGATCGACTTTACTGCGTTTGGCCATCGAGCGTGAAACTCCCCCAGATCCCGAATTGCGGCCGCAAAGCTCTCAGGCGGTGCATTCACTGTTCCGAAGATCATCTGGTTTTTCAGCACCGCATCGCGCATAAGCAAATCCGTATCTACCGCGATCGGAGCTTTGCGGCCCGGCACACCCGTGAAGATGAAGACGCCGTTGGTGCCCAGATGCTGAATCACCTCAAACGCCAGTGACGAAGCGCCCACCGCCTCGTAAACGACGTCGATATTTCCAACCAGGGTGGCGAGGTCGCTCACTGAAGCCGTCTCCGCATGCACGAACTTCGCGCCGATCGAGGTGACCAGCCCCGCGACGTGGTCGCCGGCGCGCGTTTTGGAATAGACGGTGGTGTCGAATCCCTCCAGTACCAGCTTCATTGCGCCTAACAGTCCTACCGGACCCGCCCCCAGCACGACCGCGTGGTGCGCATCTCCCGAGGCCACCCAGGGGAGCCGTTTCTGTACCTCCCAAAGTTGGGTCATCGCCTTCTCGGCGATCGTCAAGGGTTCCACCAGCACCCCTACATCGCGCAACTCGTCTGGTACGGTGTTGACGTAGCGCTCCTCTTCGACTACCTGCTCTGTCATGTAGCCATGTACCTGTTTAATGCCCCGTTCTGTGAAATCGCCCGTGTAGCAGAAATCCTGGCGGCCAGCCCGGCACGCGATGCATTCGGGATGAGAGCAGGGCCGCCGCACCGTCAGCACCGCGAGATCGCCCTTCCTTACGCGCGTTACTTTCTCGCCAACCTCCATCACCTGCCCGAGCGACTCGTGCCCGATGATGAGATACTCCGAGCGCTCTGGAGGTGTTCCGTATTCGAACGCCACAATTTCTTTATCGGTCCCGCAGATGCCAACATCGAGCATTCGGATTTTCAGCTGCGATGGCGATGTGAGCGTTGGCTCTGGATGAGAAATTACGTCGAATCGGCGCTGGCTCGGGAAAACGGCGACGGCTTTCATCTGGCATCCCTGGGGCGCAGGTACCAATCGAGCAGATCTTCCCTGCCGGCTTGTTTCGGCTCCTGCGGGGCGTCAGGATGGGTCGCACGGAAACGAGCCAGCATCAGTTCCTCGTATTTCGTGACGAGCTCTGGATGCCTTCGTGCGACATCGGTGAACTCGCCCGGATCTGTCCGATGATCGTAAAGACGGAAATGGCGGCCAGGCGTTGGATTATCCGTCGCATAGCCGTCTTTGCGCGCGCGCTTGCCGGTGCAGTAAATAAATTTGTACTGTGCTGTGCGAATACAAGCTTCCTCGTTTTCCAGATATTCGCTGAAAATATGATCCCGTGGCGAGTCCATGCGGCCGGTTTCCAAATACGGGCGCAGGCTCTGTCCATGCCGGACGGGTAGCGGCTTAGCGCCCAACAAATCGAGAATGGTGTGAGGCACATCCACCGACTCCGTCATGCTGGTAACGACGCCCTGCCGGATATGCCCGGGCCAGCGCATCGTCAATGGCACTCGCAAAGCCGGCTCGTAACAGCAATGCTTTTCAAAACGTCCGTGCTGGCCCAACATGTAGCCGTGATCGGCCATGTAGACAACCAGGGTGTCGTCTTCCAGGCCCAGCTGACGCAATTTGCCGAGCATGAGACCAATGTTGTAGTCGACGAACGAGACCGAGGTATAGTAAGCGGCTGCGATCCCGCGCTTATCGGCTTCGGAAAGCCCGCGGAAAATCAACGGGATCTGCCAGGCATCCTCGGGACCTACGCGGGGCGCCTCGAAGCGCGCCGGTGAGAATCGCCCCCGATCCTCAATGGGAAAATCGAATGGCGAGTGCGGCTCCATCAAGCTCACCCACAGCGCGAACGGCTTATCCTTGTGCGCCTCCAGATAATCGAACGCCCGCTGGATCTGGAACGTGCTGCGCATATCCGCCAGGTAACGCGGATACGGCAACTCATCTGCGTTCAGCCAGATCCGCGCCGGATCCTTGAATGGCCGCCATTTTGGTTTCGTGGGAATATTGGCGGGCACCGGCCGGGGCTTGGTCTGCTCCTCCCAGGCCCGCGTCACCTCTCTCTCGGTCAACGGATAGTCGAACCCGTGCAAACCCGGCCGGGCGGGGACATTGAAATGCATCTTCCCGAAAACGGCCGTGTTATATCCTGCGCTGCGAAGTTGTTTCGCGATGGTGGGCTTATCGTCGGAAAGCGGAGTAGAGAGCACGGTCACACCGGCCGAATGCGGCATCTGTCCGGTAAAGAACGATTGGCGCGAAGGCGTACAGACCGGCGAATTACAGAAATTCGCTGCAAACCTCGTCCCTTCCGAAGCCAGCCGATCGATATTCGGCGTTCTCACCTGCCGGTTGCCATCGCAGCCAAGTACGTAACCGGCATGATCGTCGGCCAGCAGATACAGAAGGTTCGGACGTCGCGATCGCGGCGCGAGAGCCGCCTGCAGTAGCGTTCGGCGCGTCAGCATCTAAGACCAGTGTAGCGAATACCGCAGCTAATACCGTCGATCGCTGGATTGGCCCGCGTAAGGCGATGATATCCCCTATGGGCGCAGTTGCACTTGCAGTGGCAGTCTCATTAAGTGATATTGGCCTATTAGCCACCAGTGGCACGCCTTGTCCTGCTTGGTGAGGCAAAGGGGCAACGAAAGCCGGGCTCACTCAAGGGCAAACTCGTGGTCGGGCACGAGTTTTTCGATGCCCTGCCAGCCAGCGAAATTTCCCCTTGGGAATAGGTTTCCAGGCAGGCGCTTCTTGATACTCATCCGTTGCTTTAGTGGCTGTCCGACGATCCCGCATTGACAGAGCCTGCCCGCAAGCTTATCTCGGACACCAAGAAGCTAGTCCTGGTGAGCAGCACCTGAAGGCATTTGATTCGCGAATCGATCCCGTGCAGCACCCCCTGCCCGCTCGAAAGGGTCTCCTCAGAAGCTCCGCGGCAACGAGAGCCTCAATTCGACCTGCGCAGCCATCTCTATCGAATCATCGGCTTCGATGATAGAGGATGCGGGCGAGCTTGTGTGCGGTCGCGGTAATGGCTTTCGGGGCGCCGAGTTTCGCCCGCATACAGCGGTAGAACTCGCCGCGCGCAGATTGGCTGGGGTGAGTTCATTGGCCAACAACCTGCGGATCGATTGTTCATCTTCCGCGTCTGGACCGATAAGGCTCTACCGCGACCGATATCGTTATCCGGACACAGCCCCAGCCAGGAGGCGAAGGGAGCCCGGCTGCGGAACTTCGTCAGATCGCGGCCACCTCGGACAACTCGCCAACCCTACGACGAGACCGTCTTTGCCGAACAGGAGCCGCTCTACGGAGAGCGTGCTGAAAAGAGGCTCAAAACTCAAGCTGATTCCTTTGGCTTCGATCGCGTTCCGCTCCGTAATTGACCGGCCCGAAGTTCCTTGGGAGCTAGCGACAGCGGGCTTCTCGGCCGCTCCCAAGCTGGTATCCTGGGATGCGGGTTTGAATGAGCTTCCTGGTAGGGCAAACGGTCGGCGATTATGAAATCGTTGACATCCTGGGTCGCGGTGGCATGGGACGCGTGTTCCGCGTCCGCAACCTGATCTCGCATCGCATCGACGCCATGAAAGTGGTGCTCCCGGACCTGGAGTCGGACCCTGCGCTCGCGGACCGCTTCTTGCGGGAGATCCAGGTACACGCCAGTCTGAATCATCCGAATATCGCGCGTTTAAACACGGCGCTCCGTCTGGAAGGCCGGCTGGTGATGATCCTGGAGTATGTCCAGGGCGTGAGCCTGGACGAGCGATTGCGGCGGGGGCCCGTTGGGCTGCGCGAAGCAGTGGACATCATTATCCAGGTGCTTTCGGCGCTCTCCTATGCGCACGCGTGCGGCATTATCCATCGCGACCTCAAGCCAGCCAACATTATTGTCACCCCCACCGGACAAGTGAAATTGACGGACTTTGGAATCGCGCATGCGGCGGGCGCTCCCAAACTGACACGCACGGGCCTGGCGCTGGGGTCGCTTTACTACGTCTCGCCGGAGCAGGTGAGAACCGAACCGGTGGACGCGCGATCCGATCTCTATTCACTCGGTGTGACGTTCTACGAACTCGTGACCGGCAAGCGCCCCATCGACGGCGCCAGCGAATATTCGATCATGAACGCGCACCTCACTCACATTCCGGTAGCACCCGCATCCTTGAACACGGAGATTCCAGCAGAGATCTCGGCGATTATTCTGAAGGCGCTGGCCAAGGATGCCAAGGATCGATTTCAATCGGCGCACGAATTCCAGTCGGAACTGCTGTTTTTCGGAGCGACACCCGTATCGGGACTTGCGGCCCACGACGCACAAGTTCCTCATGCTGCTCCGGCCATCGACCCGGCGCAACTCGCGAAGGTAGAGGCAAAACTCGTTCCGCTGGTCGGGCCGGTCGCGACGCGGCTGGTGGCGCGGGCTGCGCGCCGCCATTCCAGCCTGGCTGATCTCTGCCGAAGCATCGCCGAAAACATTCCGGAAAACCGGGAGCGCGCCGCGTTCCTGCGCTCTTGCGAAGCCAACATCCAGCCTGTGCGTACCAACACCGCTTCAGCGATGGGCGCCCCGGCTGTGCCGTCAAACTCAGGCGCAGCGAATCCACAACTGCTGGATCCGACCGTGCTCGCCGCGGTGAGGCAGAAGCTCGCAACTTACATTGGTCCGATTGCGGGCATGGTGGTGACGCGAGCCGCGAAGCGTGCGAGAAACCAGCGCGAATTGTATGAAACCGTAGCGGCCGAGATTGGTTCCGCAAAAGATCGCGAGGCGTTCCTCGCCTCGCTGGCGCGCTGACCGCTCCCTTGGGTCGCGTAAGGGTCCTCGCCGTGCACCCAAGAGGTTGATATAGGAGTACCAGAACCTTTGTACATTGTGTCCTGGCTCGATCCGCGCTACAACAATAGGAACACATGCCGCTCTCATCGAAGCCATTCCGGGAGCACGGGCTGACCGTCGAATTACAGGATGCGCTCACTGAGGCGCCTGCTGGAGGGGCTTTCCCGCTGATCGCCGAGATGGGCGCGCATCTGTTCGGCGCGCCAATGGCTGTAATCGGTATTGTGGACGATCGGGGCGGCTGGATCCATTTCGTACACGGACTTCCTGAATCGTGGACACGCCAGAATATCGCATTCCTTGAGGCCGTACTCGATTCGCGTCAACCGTTAGTGGTGAAGGACACATGCGGGGACGCGCGGTTTTCGAGCGATCTGCTGGTGGTGGGAAAGACAGCAGTGCGATTCTTCGCGGGCGTGCCTCTGCTAAACGCAGATGGTACTGCCGGCGGCGTTTTTGGCATTCTGGACACGCGCCCCCGCGATTTCAACGCCGCTGAGACGGAACTGTTGCGCGATCTCGCGGCCGTGGTGATGAAGGAGATCGGAGTCCGGCTCCGGGTGCGCAGAGAATCGAGGCCGAATCGGGATCGGGAAGCCGGAGCGGAACAGTACCGCGACCTTTTTGAAAACGCCACAGATATTGTGTACACGCACGACCTAACAGGCCGGTTCACCGCCGTCACAAAGGCCGTGGAGTTCATCACGGGTTACTCGCGCGAGGAAGTGCTCGGGATGAACGTGACCGATCTGGTGGCGCCGGAGCAACGCGAGGGAACGCGGCAGCGAATCCTGGAACAAATTGGAGGCGCTCCGTCGGACACTTATGAGCTGGTGGTTCTGACCAAGGACGGCCGGCGGATCATTCTGGAAGCCAACACGGGACTGCTGTTCAAGCGAGGCCAGCCGGTGGGCGTGCAGGGGTTCGCGCGCGACATAACCGAACGTGCGACCGAACTTGTGCGGCGCCGGGTGGCCGAGGCGGAGCTGCAGGAGAAGACCAATGAACTCGCCCGTTTCAGTGAACATCTGCGGCAACTGCATCGGTTAAGCCTGACGGATTACGCCTCGCTCGACGCGCTTTTTGCGGACTATTTGGCTACCGGGCGGCGCATGTTCAGCGCACCAGTCGGCATTGTGGTGGAGGGGACGGGCGAGCACACTGTGATGCGAGCCAAACAACCGTCCGGCGGGCTGGTTCAGGACCGCCATGCAATCAACTGCAACCTGCGGTACGGGATTTCAACCCCCATTCTGATCGATGGAGCGCCTTACGGGATCCTGTTTTTCGGGTGTGCGGGTCCAGAGAATCCACGCATTGCGACGGCGGAGGAAAGGGAAGTACTCGAGCTGATGGCGGCCAGCATCGCGCACTTTCTGGCTAAATCGCGGATCGAAGAGGAACGCGCACGCGACGCCGCACTGGCGCAGGATGTCAACCGGGTCCTTGAAATGGTGGGACGCAACTCCTCCCTGCGGGATACGCTTTCCCAACTGGCGCGAACTATGGAACGCCATGCGGAGGGCAGTGCGAGCGCGATCCTGCTGTCGCGTGAGGGGATGTTGGCGCTGGTGGCCTCTGCCGGTTTGCCCGAGGATCTAGTGGTTCCGCTGCTGCGAATGGAACTGGGCCAGAACGGGGGATTTTGCGGAACCGCCGCCGCTGAAGGCTTTAGCGTCGTGGAAGAAGACTTGTGCCGCGACCGCGTGCTCGGGCCGTACGGGGAACGGTTCGCGGAGCTCGGCTTCACTTATGGATGTTCAGCGCCGATTCTCACATCGGGTGGAACCGCGCTTGGCGTAATTGCCGGCTTCTGCCGCCATACGCTGCCGGAGAGTTTACTGGAAACGGCCAGCCGCCTGGCTGCGATCGCAATCGAACAGCGGCAGTTGACCGACCGGCTGGCGTATCAGGCGGAGCACGATCTTCTGACAGGCCTGCCGAATCGCCTGTACCTGATGGAATGCCTGGATCGAGCGGTGACTGAGGCTCGCGCGCGCCAGTCGCAATTGGCAGTAGCCTTCATCGATCTGGATCGCTTTAAGCAGATCAACGACACCCTGGGGCATGTCACCGGCGATCTATTGATGCAGGAAGTGGGCGCGAGGCTCCGGCGGCTTACGCCCGGTAACGCAGCACTGGCCAAAATGGGCGGAGACGAATTTATCGCCATTCTCAGCGGCATCTCGGGTGAAGAAGAGGCCGCGCAGTTCGCACAGACGATTTTACAGGCGCTCCGCGCGCCGTATCGCATCAACGAGCACGAGTTATTCGTCACGGCGAGTATCGGCGTCTGCCTTTTTCCGAAGGACGGCGATGATGCGCGGTCGTTGCTGCGCCACGCCGACGTCGCGATGTATCGTGCTAAGAAACAGGGCAAGAATGACGTCCAGTTCTTCCGGCCACAAACCGGACCGACCGACATGGAGCGGCTAACGCTTGAGACGCAACTGCGGCGGGCTCTCGAGAACGACGAACTGGAGCTATACTATCAGCCCATTATGCGGATCGACGGCAAACTGGCCGGGTTGGAAGTTTTGCTGGCTTGGAACAATCCGAAGCTCGGACGAATTTCGCCCAATCAGTTTATCCCGATTGCCGAGGAAAGCGGAATGATCGCCACAATCGGAGCCTGGGTGTTGCGGCGCGCGTGTGCGCAGAATGCGCAGTGGCAGCGTGCCGGCTATCCGCTGGTTCGGCTCTCCGTGAATGTCTCGGCCCTGCAATTTGCGCGCGCCGACTTCGTCGACACTGTGGCCGAAGCCCTCGCTGAGAGCGGGCTTTCGCATCACTGTCTCGAACTGGAACTGACGGAAGGGCTTGTCATGGGGGACGTCGAGGAATCGGCTCGCCGCATGAGACGGTTGCGCGAACTCGGCGTCACCATGACGATCGACGATTTCGGCACTGGCTATTCCTCACTCAGTTACCTGAGCCGCTTGCCGGTGGACGCACTGAAGATCGACCGCAGCTTTATTCAACAGATCGCCGAGCCGGGCGGATCGTTGCCGCTGATTGAAACCATTGTTGCGCTGGCTCACAAAATGGGCTTGTCGGTAGTTGCGGAGGGTGTGGAGACACCGCGGCAATTGGAACTGCTACGCCTCGCTGGTTGCGATAAGGTGCAAGGGCATTTATACGGCGAATCGGTTCCGGGGAGCGCAGCGGAGCTACTGCTGGTGCAGATGGATCAGCTTGCGTCGGTCGCGGACTATTTGCCTGGCGTTCAATGATTCCGGTGCAGTGGGCATAGGCGTGACGCAACTGGCATCTGCGCCCGCTACCACTTACACTGACTGTAGATGCGTCTTGGTATTGATTTTGGCACAACCCGGATCGTGGTCGCGGCTTCCGATCGCGGCAATTATCCGATCATTACGTTCGAAGGACCGGAGGGAGAGAGTTTTGACTGGTATCCTCCGCTGGTGGCGGTGCGCGGAGGCGACCGCCTGCACGGCTGGGACGCGTGGAAAGCGCAAAGCGAACCGGGCTGGACTGTTCTGCGGTCGTTGAAGCGGCTGCTGGAGAACGCTGGGCCGCAAACGAAGCTGGAGGTGGAAGGGCACGCGTTCGGGCTCAGCGAATTGCTCACGGAGATGGCGTCCCGGCTGAAGCGCAGTTTGCTGGAGCATTCGAGCTTGCATGCGCGGGGGGAAGAGCCGCTCGAAATCATGCTCGGCGTGCCCGCGAATGCCAATAGCAACCAGCGATTCCTGACTGTAGAGGCCTTTCAGCGCGCCGGCTTCGATGTGCTTGGGTTATTGAACGAGCCTTCGGCGGCGAGCATCGAATTCGGCCATCGTGAGCGCGCAGTGCGGGAAGGGCGGCCTCCGGCGCGCATTCTGGTATACGATCTCGGCGGCGGCACGTTCGATGTGTCCCTGGTGGAGCTCGATAACCAAATCCATTCCGTGCTGGCATCGGAGGGGATTGGGACGCTGGGCGGAGACGATTTTGACAGCGTGCTCGCGGATCTGGCCCTCGAGGCGAGCGGTGTGAGCGAGACCGGACGCGAGGCGCTTTCGCAAGCACAATTATTTCAGTTGCACGAGGAATGCCGGCAACGGAAGGAGGCGCTGCATCCGAATACGCGCCGGATTGTAGTGGATCTGAGTGCAGCACGGGAGGACTGGACAGAAGTCTCAGTAACGGCAAGCGAATTCTACGACCGCTGCCGCCCGCTGCTGGAACGCACAGTTAGCGTCGTGAACGACGTGCTAACAAAGGCGAGCGTCGACGAACAGAACGCCTTGGAGGCGCTGTATGTGACCGGCGGGGCCAGCGAGCTGCCCCTGGTGGCGCGTATGCTGCGGGAGCAATTCGGGCGCAAAGTGCGGCGGTCGGCGTACACGCGATCCGCCACGGCGATCGGCCTGGCGATTCAGGCGGATGCCTCATCCGGTTATGTTTTGCACGACTTGCTGACGCGTCACTTCGGAGTGTGGAGGGAAAGCGAAGCGGGCGCGCAGGTGGTATTCGATCCGCTATTTCCACGTGGTGCGCGTTTGCCGGGAAAAGAGGAGCCGCCGTTGATGAACCGGCGGCAATACCGGCCCGTGCACAATATTGGGCACTTCCGATATCTGGAGTGCAGCCAGCTTGTGAACGGCGCCCAGCCGGCGGGTGACATTGCGGTGTGGGATGAAATCCGATTTCCGTTCGATCCGGCGTTGGCGAAAGAAGTAGATTTGGGGACGGTCCCGGTGGGGCATTCGGCAGCGGCAGGGATGCAAGAGGTAGAGGAGAAGTACGCCTGCGATGCGCGCGGCGGCATCACGGTTACGATTCGGAACCTGACTTCCGGTTACGAGCGCGATTGCCGGCTGGCGCGATGGGCTCCCAAAGAGATTACGATCAAACCTGGGCGGCGAAAGAAAGCCGCCGGGAAATGAGGAGCGCTCTTG